>Ga0310691_10002397_pt1 | contig 25116 bp, 23 predicted proteins | sample 176DNAGHGlowgp2_FD_203887 | JGI IMG/M metagenome (GOLD analysis project Ga0310691, IMG submission 203887) | Sheep rumen microbial communities from Palmerston North, Manawatu-Wanganui, New Zealand - 1766 DNA GHGlow gp2 (v2) (version 2) | ecosystem: Host-associated > Mammals > Digestive system >...
TGTTGAGTATGAGGTGGATCGCAATCAGACTTCTTTTTGGGACATTGATTATGACGACGGTTTCACGGTTATTGGTGAGGGCATAACAAATTTTGATAATGACCTTCTTTATCGAGGTTTTATTGTCGGGCGGTGGTGTGCGAACAATGATATATCACTCACACCAGAAGAAATACACGATGTTACACTTGAATTGTCAAGAACATTTGACGAAACGCCCTTTTACAGCGACGGCGACTTCGAGGAATTTGTTGATGAGTATATGCTTGAATATCCAAATTCCCAAGAAGAACAGAAAGTAGTGTACTATGCTGCATACGGCAGCAATATGGTTCGGTCACAAATGGCTCAACGATGTCCTTTTTCAGAAGAAATCGGCGTAGGATATGCTGACGGTCAGCAATTGGAGTTCTGTAACTATGCAAATATTGTCCCCACAGACAATCTAAAAATCTATACACCTGTTATGTTGTGGAAAATAGATAAAAAAGATTGGCGCAATCTTGACCATTATGAAGGCTACCCAGACCTGTACCGCAAGGAAACTATTGAGGTGGAGTCTGCGGACGGGAAAAAGGTAAATGCAGTAGCATATGTGATGAACGACAAGTACCGCAAACCAGCCAAGCCGAGCAAAAAATACTTTTTTGATTTACTTGAAGCATATGAACGTCTCGACATAAATCCTTGGGCGCTCTTTGACGCAATGAACAGGGTGGAGGAAGCTGAAAAGAAGATCAGAAGTAATCATAAACAGAAAAGGATAAAGGTATGAACAGCGAAAACATCATCATAGCAAAGGTCCGAGACAGCACATATAAGCTCGAAGGCTCTGACGAGAACATCGCTGCATTTCTGGCAAAAAATCCTCTGGAAAACATAACATTATGCAAGCCGAGTGGTGAAGCTATATGCAGCACCCTCGGTTTTTTTATAGACAAATGCAGCGACTACTCTTATGTCCAGCGCCTGCAACCGATAATTACATCTTATCAATTCAATCCGATTAGTATACCTACCGTCAAGCTCGCACAAGAACAGCATCGCAGCTTTGACGGCAGAACGATCTGATAAAAGAAGGGAGGAACAGCAATGGACTACATCAATGAGCGAGACTGTGCGCAGCCCAGTGAGAACAAAGTCATCGGTTATACAGACGGTATGGCAATTATGACTGTCGGAAACAGCAATGAGCTGTATTATGACGAAATCGACTTTGCTTACGTTACTGTCGGCGAGCATCTTGTAGACGCACAGCCCAAGCCGATAGAGCTGCTGCCGAAGCAGACGCAAAAGGCTATAAAAGAGGTGGTATTATGGGCAAGTTCGTAGGCGGCACACGATTGTCAAAAGACGACATCGAGCGTGCGAGGAACATAGACACAGTGGACCTTATATCGCAGCGAACAGGTTGGTCTTTCGTTCGCACAGGCAGCGAATGGCATTGCAGGCAGCACGACTCACTTGTGGTCTGGCGTGATCGTAAGGGCTGGAACTGGTACTCACAAGGCAAAGAGGGTAAGTCAGCTCTTGATTATCTTATGACTATCGAGGGATTGGGCTTTCAGGACGCTGTGTGCGAAATAGTAACTCCCGAGCATACATACTCCCCGCCAAAACAGACAGAGATATTTGAAAAGCCCAAAGAGTTGCAACTGCCGCCGAAAGCCAAAAACAACATCGAAGTCGTGCAATACCTTGTGAACACACGCTGCATTGATAACATCATTGTGCAGAGATGTTTGAACGAAGGTATTATTTATCAAGACGAGAGAAACAACTGCGTTTTTGTCGGCAGAGATACCCTTACAGGCGAACCAAAGTACGCTGCAAGGAGAGGTACATACACGAAAGCAGACGGCAGTGCATTCAAACGTGAGTGTGCTGGCTCGAACAAGTCGTATGGATTTGTACTTGAAGGAGCAGAAGGTGCATATCAAGAACACGTTTTTGTCTTTGAAGCGCCGATTGATGCACTTTCACACGCAACGCTCAACATTGAGAAGGCAAAAGGTATGCACCGTGATAACTGGCAGACAAGCTGGCTCAATCACTCACGGCTCGCTCTTGGAGGAACAGCAGACAATGCGTTAAGACGCTATCTGGAAGTTCACCCGAGGATCAAGACTATATCATTTTGCTTGGACAATGACAATGCTGGAAAAACAGCGTCCGAAAAGTACAGGCAGCTCTACGCCGATAAAGGCTATAAGGTCAACGTGTACTATGTGCCCGAGGGGTACGGTAAAGACTATAACGAGTATCTCTGTAAGTTCACAGAGATACGAAATCAGAGATTACGGCAACAAGCTGCCCGAAGAACACAATCACAGGGCGGCAGTAAAATAAAAATCTAAAAGTATAGGAGGAATTTTTATGTCAATCTTTACACATCTTACAGTATTGGCGGGCGAAGGTGGTACGGGTATCTTCGGCGGCTTTACAAGTTTTCTTCAAAAACTCCCGACGGAAATAAAAGGCTTTGGAATAGCACTTGCTATTGTCTGTGCAGGCTTCCTCGGTTTATGTCTAATGGGCGGTGGCGGTGATGCGATACAGCGCCACAAGAAGTGGGCTATCGGTATCGCAGGCGGTCTTATCCTTATTTGTGTAGCACCGACCGTCGTACCCGCAATAGCGAATATGGCGGGATAACATACACAATATTGAGCAGCTTCCCTTTTGGGCGCTGCTCATAGGTCTGCCCTCGGTGAGAGCTTTCTGACACGGTGGCAAACTTGTGAGAAGCGTCTGAAACACTACGTTATTCATCGGAAAGGGGTAAAAACTTATGATAATCAGTAAAACAAAAAAACGTATCTCGGCAGCATTTATGGCAATAGGATTTATGTGTACAATAGCACCTATTGCCTTTGCAGACAAATCATATTGGGTACATATCAAGGAAACAGGAACTTGGTATCGGGATATGTACAGAAATGCTTTCTGGAACATACTCACCTTTATGGCTGATATAATTAACTGCATCGAGCGTGCTATAAAAGAGATTTTAAGTTGGAATGTGTATAGTAAGCTGGTCGAAATAGACCCTACATTAAGTCAAACTAATGTGAAAAGTATAGCATTGGTTATAGCAACAGTAGCCGTAGCGTTCGTTGGAATATTCCTAATTCTCAACGGCGATAAAATGCACATTAAAGATACAGTAAAGAACATACTCGTATCTTTATGCCTTATAATCTCCTTCCCTGCCCTTATAGGTGCACTTGATACATTTGTGTTCGGCTCGAATACCGAGAAAGGCTATACACAGTCATATAGCGCATCAAGCGAAGGAGCTACCAAAGAGGGAACAGTACGATTGCTTGGAGACAAAGTGCTCGCTATGGAAGTTTACGACAACATAGCATCTGTAAAAAGCAATTCTCAAAAATACTTTTCACAATCAGAGGAATACAAGAATAACGGAAGCCCTCGTGATATTGATATAAACAAACTTGCAAATCAATCTGAAATAGACAGTAAATACGTTAGTTCAGAAACCAACAGGTCACAAAAAAAGTTTTCAGAATTGACGATGAACAACTGTGTAACATTACTTGGCTTTAGTCACGAATATGCGGTATTGCAGCATCTTAAAGAAGCTGCGTATAAACCTTCCGAAAAAATAGATGTCGGTCTTGCGAGGTTAGGACGAAACGCACCCCCTTGTACGATAGGAGAACTTGAACAAAAACTGATTGACGCATTACTAAACGAAACATACAATGGTGGAGCTATAAAGGTGCGTGACTCAAAAAATTACAGTCTTGCGCAAAAAGCCAAAACCTTTGAAGAAGCCGTAGATGCCATTAAAGACGATATTGTTTGGCAACTTAATTATGAAGAAAACACCCAAATTGCTGCGGGTAACAATTCAACAGTACGCACTACGAAGCTGCGTACCATAAAAGACTACAAAAAAATGTCTTGGTTTGAACAAGCGGTCAAGGTTGACATATGGGAACCCAATGATGATGAACGTGTATACGCATACGACTATGATTTCTTTTCATCATTTGTAGATATGTTTATTATCATTATATGCTTGATATTTGCGCTCTTAAAATTGGCTCGAATGATGTGGGAGATAGGATTTATGCACATTTTCGCACCTCTGGTAATCGCAACTGACGCACACGGCAGCGGACGAGCCAAAAGAGCAATCCAACAGCTTATAACTACGTTTGCAATACTTATAATCGTGTTAATTTCTCTCAACCTGTACATATCTCTTATCGGGAAGCTACACGAAATTGAAAACCTTATTGCCCGTTGGGGATTGACTCTTGCAGGAATGTATTTCGTTATTGACGGGTCTGACTTCATCGTTAAAATGACGGGAATGGACGCAGGCGTTAAGTCTGGTGCAGCTGTTCTTCTCGGTCTGCGTTCAGCTGCGGGCATAGCAAAAGGTGCAGCGCACACGACAGCAAGCGTGGCAACAACAGGCGCACACGCCGCTAATCACATTGGCGGTGCAGCAGTAGGAGCTGCTGTGGGTGCTGGTGCAGGCGTAGTTGGTGGTATAGCAGGCGGCAGCGACGGACGTTCTTCAAAAGGAGGACGGGTAGTTGGCGGCATAATAGGAGGTGCTGCGGGTTCTATTGACGGTGCGGCGAATGGTGCATCAGAAGGCGCACGTCGAGGACTGACAGGCTTATTCAGAGCAAACAGCGGCGGTCAGGGTGCAGGAGGATCTTCTGGCTCTGGCGGTTCGCTCACACAAAGCTCTGCTGGAGGAACAGCAGGCACATCATCAGACATCAGCACATCAGCTGCAAGCTCCGATACAGGAACAGCAGCTACACCAACCCCGGTTATGAACACCGAAACATCAAGCAGCGGAGAACACAGTGCAGATACTCCAAGCAGCAGCTCACAAGCTGATATAGGTTCATCGGCAGCAAACTCCGATGTGGAAACCTCTGCCCCCGTCACTACCCCGTCAGCAAATGAAAGCGCTCCAACAAGTGAACGTGAAGGAACAGTATTCACACGCTCATTTGAAAAGGGCAGACAAGGTGGCAGAGCAATTGCACAGCCAATAAATACACACAGAGAAAGAAAAGAAGCACGCCCACCGCTTAAAGAAAGAATGAGCAATAGAGCTGCTGATTTCTTTAAAGGCAGATACAAAGACGATGACGGAAACGGAGGAAACAGCTAAATGGGACTTGTACCAAAAAAAGCACGTTCAGATGTGCGGCTACACAAGACCTTCACGCTTAATCGTGTAATGGGTCTTATTATCACAATAGTTATAACGACGGTACTTGTAGGTATTGTCGTACCCAAGCTACAACTTCTATTCTATGTCTTTATGACGATAGCATATTTGATACTCTCGGGCAAATCTCCCGAGAACAAGGATAAAGCCTTTTATATCGGGCTGAAACAGTGGCTTGGATATAAGTTTAAGCATAAAACTATGTACGGTGACACATATGAGCAAGTGCAGAAGCAAGAAAGGAGCAGGCAGCGTGAAAAAGAAAGACGGCTCGCAAAAAAAGCCAAAAAGAATAAGTTATCAAAACATAATAAGTAACTTTGTGAGCGTGAAACACATCAACGATGGACTCGTTACATTTGATGTCCAAGACGAAGAACAGTATGCCGCTGTCATTCAGATTGCAGGAACAGGAATTTTCGAGATGCAGCAAGGAGACAAGGAAACAGCGTATCGTGGCTTTGCGTCAGCTACGATGCAGCTCTCTCACCCGCACAAATATGTGTTCACAACGTCAAGGATAGAATTGAAAACACAGAAAGAGTTTCTGGAGTATAAAAGGGCTTCTTCACAAGGCGGTTACTGCGAACATATCCTTGACCGTGAGATAGCCCGTGCTGAATACCAAGAAAAACACCAGCTCGATAAGATTACATATCTGCTCGTGTTTGGAGACAGCAAAGATGCTCTGCTTGAAGAAGCGTATCGCTACTGCAACACTCTGAACTTTTCCGATGCAAAGCTATGCACATCAGAACAGATAAAGGAGTTTCTCGGAAACTACGCACATCAGATGCGTGGCAACTACGGACTGATAGATTTATTTCCCGAGAGCATAAAGGACAAGCAGTCATATGCAATCATCGACGATATGTGCTATGTAACTTACATCTCTGTGGACGGTTATCCATTTTCACTGTCTGACTTGCAGATCGCCAAAATTGCTGCGGTGTGCGAAAGCACAATTACGCTCGATGTCTCACTCAAACCAGCAGAAAAAATAAGGGACGACCTTGACAAGTCTATCAACGAGCTGCAAAGCCGTGGACAGATACAGCAAAGCACAGGCGACCTCTCTGACGCAATAGGCGAAGCACAAAAGCTGCTTGCTGTGCGTGATGATATAGTAAATGGCAGTGAACATATGGTATTTGTAACGCTGCGTTTTATACTCTCTGCAAAGAGTTATGACAAGCTCTCCGAGTATGTATCACAGACTTCACGTTTATGTGAGGAAATAGGCTTACACGCAACAATCGCTGTTGACGAAATAATATCAGAGTATCTGAATATGTTTAAACCCGCAGATACCTGTGGTATTCCCTTCCCTGTCAACGATACATTTTCTCGGCAGTTTCCTTTCTATTACACAAGACACATCGACCCAAAGGGAACATACATCGGCAGAACGGATAGAGGGGGTCTTGTGTATGTTGATACATTTATGCGCGGGCAGAACAGAGACAGCTTCGATATGCTTATAACGGGGAAAAAAGGATCTGGCAAAACTGTGAACATAAAGAATATCATTGAAACACAAGTCGCGCTGGGAAACAAATGTATGGTGCTGGATATTGAGTCGGAGTACGGGACAATGGCTGACGTTCTCGGAGGACAGGTAATCAAAATGACTCAATCATCAATAATAAATGTGTTGCAGATATTCCCTACTCTTGACGCGAAAACAGAGGAAGAACAGTCAGACATCATAGCCGCTAACTATGCTGCGGAGATGTCTCGTATCATCACATTCTTCTATCAGTACAACCCTAATATGACCGAACGTGAAGCCGATAAACTAAAAGATATACTGCAAGAGGTCTACTCTTTTAAGGGTATTAGCGACAAGACAGATGTATCAAGGCTGCCGCCTGCCCGCTTCCCTACCCTATCGGACCTTTACAAGAATATTCGTAACAGACTGTACGTTGCTGGCACAACAGATCAGTACAATCGTTCGCTCACATCAGAGCAGATAGCTGTACTTGAAAGACTGGAGCTAATGGTTAAGCCGCTTGCCGAAGGAATATACAAGTCAATGTTCAACGGTCACACAACTATATCTGTAAGCGATGCGGACCTGATAGTATTTGATGTAAAAAATATTTCAGAAATGGAAGATAGGGTCTACAATGCACAGCTATTTATGATTTTGACGCTTATGTGGACTTCCACTTGTAAAAATGTTATATACAACAATAACCTTAAAAACAGCAATGACAGACGCTATGTACTGTCATTCATAGACGAAGCACACCGCTTTATTAACACAAACAATGTCAAAGTCACGGAGTTCATTGAAACACAGGTAAGACGTTCACGAAAGTACGATGCGTCGCTTGTATTCGCATCACAGTCAGCTCTCGACTTTTCGCCAATTGGCAATACCGCAGCAGAGCAAAAAATAAAAATTATCTTTGATCTTGTGCAATACAAAGTCATTATGGCACAGTCGGTTAGCGATGAAAATATTGAACGTCTACACAAACTGTTTCCGCAGTTTACAACAAATGAGCTTTCGACGCTCAATAGTTTCAACGCTGGAGATATGTTTCTGTCACTCGATGAACACAGACAAAAGGTCAAATGTCACCGTGACACAACAAAAGCAGACCTGTTTTATATGGGAAACAGTCGCGACCGCGAGAGCATCATTGAAAAATTATTCAGCGAGCTACACGGAGACAGACCAGCCGCAGAATACTGTTCTATGATACAAAGCAGAGAGGATATGGAGAACTTCTGCAACAATTTCTTTGCAGAGGTTATGGACTCTCTCGGGGTGAATGAAAACGTATCTGAAAATTACAGTATGCTCGTTTATGAGCAAGTGTTGCGGTTCGCAGACGGTCTTGCTAAAGGTTCATTAGGAAGGGGTACACAATGACTTTATCTACAAAAAAAGTGAACATAACATACACTGCATTTATCATTGTATGCGTACCTTTATTTCTTGTGTTTATGCTATCTGGTATAGTATCTGGACTGACATCGGATAAGTCTATCGACTATGACAAGGTGCTTACATTCAGCGGAGATTACTATGTTAAAGTGAGTCACGCAGTTTACCTTTCAGACGAGAACACGATCAAGTTCACACTGTCAAGTAAGCCCGTGGAGAATGTAAAGCCCAAAGGAGATAAGCCCAAGCTGCTGACTGTGTGGATCAACACAGCAGAAAAAGATATTGAGTTCAGCGAAAAGGTCCTTGACGAGACATCAACGGAAATCTCGTGTAAACTCACCGACAAACAAAAGGATTTCAGCAGAATAATCGTGCGAATACAATACATAACACCCGATGAAAAGATGCCCGACACGACCGATGCTTTCGGTGCGACAGTAGAGGGCGAAGTCAAAAAAGGCAGCGAATACATCGAACGAATAACTATTGGTCGCAAGGATTTCAAGGAAATGACAGCCGAAGAAAACAGGCAAACTATAACAGAAAAGGTGGTTTTGACTACCACAACAAAGGTAACAGAGCCGACCCAGAGCAGCAGTTCTTATATGGACGAAAACAGTTCTGCAACTGAAAGCGACAGCTCGTCCGAGGACAGCAAAACATTTTCCTCTACCACAACAACGACCACAAAGCAGGCACAAATAACAACTACTACAACACAACAAGGTGCAGGAACAGCAGGGACAACAGCAAAAGTAACTGCCAAGGTCACAACAAAATCATACACAAAACAAGCAACGACAACTACAAAGAAAGTCGCAACAACCACAAAAGCACTGACAAAAGCAGCTGATCCGAAGCGACCGACAGGCGTTAGTATGCGGACAAATTCAAGCAATTATGACATCTATCTGACTGTCGGACAGACCCATAAAGCGCAGGCTGTCGTCACACCAAGCACAGCAGAACAAGCAGTAACGTGGTCGTCTATGCGTCCGACTGTTGCAACTGTTGACAGCAGCGGAAACATAAAAGCTGTCGGAAAAGGCAAAACGATCATAACGATAACATCAAAGAACGGCGGTCTGAAAGCGTCGTGTATGGTTATAGTATCATAGGGGTGAGATTATGGAAGAAGTATATTTTGAGTACCCGATACCAGAAGCTCGGGAAGAAATCATTTCACATTATAACGCTGAAAAGAAACGAGTCAAGGAGAGAATGAAGCGCAAAACGCTCACTCTTGCAATCATTTTTACAGCGTTTATATGCTTTGCGTTTGTATCGACAATAGTTTCTACGATCGGAGTTATAGCACTGTTCCTCTTGATGCTTTCTTTGCGCAGAGAGCCGCGAGGTACTGCTTTGACCGAGATATATGCAACGTATGACTCTATGACTATAACGGTCCATTCTCTGCTGTCTGACACTAAAAAATACACCATACCATACGATGCAATACAAGCTGCAACTATCGACGACAAATACAGTTATGTGTCTCTCGCAGTTGATGCAGCAGCGTGCAAGGTCGAAAATCTATCACATAAAGGTACAGCAAAGAACACAGGCTCACTGCTGACATTTAACCTTAACAGCTACTCTATCGAACAAGGTTTTTTTGTTTTCTATGCGCCACAAGTGATAAGAAACTATAACATTGACCGTGTAGATGCGGCTCGTATTTTTGGCGACGAAGAAAAGTTTTTCTCACAGATTTAGGAGGTAACTATGAGTAAAAAAGAAAATACTATAACCATTGAGGTAAACAGAAGTGCTATGAACGATGCAACAATGGCACTTGTTTACAACACTAATGCACTTGAAAAGTTCCTAAAGATACATAAGGAAAGGGTGAGTGATAGCATCAGACTCGTGGCAGAAGGAATAATGCAGGAGAATGAAGAATTAGTAAAATATCTGTCGGAGGTGTATCGCAACTCAAACAGCGATAACATATTCTTGACGCTCAACGATAAGCAAGTCGGTCGCCTTTTCAAATCAATGGGTGATGCGTTCACCCATTGTGAAGGTGAAAAACAGTTAACGGAATATCACTTAAAAGAACTTCAAAAAGTAATCGAGCAATACGAAAGACTGACCGAGAACTATGACGATTTGTGTGGAGCAATGATAGGTAATTTTCCAAACAAGGAGGACGCAGACAATGGCTAACAACAAAGCTAACACTTGTAAACTCACGGGCATCGTGAGTTCAGACATCACGAATATCCCTAATCAGAAGTACGGTCTGACCTTTAAAATAAAGGTGTACAGACCCGCAGAGGTCGGCAAGATACAACACTACGACGAACTTGAAGTCGTAGCATATGACAGCCAAAACACGCAGATCATCACAAACAATCTGACCCGTGGTATAGGGTGCTGCGTTCACGGAGAGGTGCGTGTTTGGTATGATAAAACAGTTAAAATTCTCGCACGAAAGATAGACCCGATCTATTAAGGAGATGTGCTATGACAGAGTTAAGAGTACGGGTTGACGACAGCGTTTTGGAGCAAATTGACGCTCTTATTTCGGACGGAAAGTTCTCCAGCCGAGCGCAGTTTGTCAACGAGGTAATAAGCACATACCTTGTCTGCGGCGAAAAGATATACGCACAAGCACTTCCAACAATAATATCATCACTGTGCAGCAGTACGCTTGAAAAACACCAAGAATACGCAGAGCAAATAATAGATTTTGTCACCGTGTCAATGTCAAAAGCACTGTCTGAATTATCAGATATTCGTGCGGTGCTATATGGAGACAGCACTATAAAATCCAATGAATAAACTGTAAATTGCCGTATGGCAAATATACGCCAACAATACGGCAAATGTACGGCACTTTTAAAAATCCATACGGCACTTGTACGGCAATAGTACGGCAGGCATACGGCACACCGCAAAAAGTGTACGGCAAGTGTACGGCACTTTTGCAAAAGTGTGGAGTTCTCTCGGAAAGAAAAGCTCGGATTTTCCGAGCTTCTATAAAAATGTGTGGAAAACTCTTTATGCTCTTTAGAGACATACCAAGTTTCAGAGTCTCACAAACCTCAAAGGAGTGAACAAACTATGAATAACAAAATCAAGCTCACCACAAGGATAGAGCCAACCACAAGCCTGACCCTTGACGAACTTTCAAAGGCAGACAATATATCGCAGGGGCGAATTATCGACCAAGCAGTTAAGCAGTATGCTGGACAAGGTGAAGCGAAGAACACGGAGCTTGATGTGATGCGCAAGCAGCTCAACAGACTCCAAGAACAGAATGAACATCTTCTGAATATCCTCAACTCTCTATGCGTTGCGCTCGGTTACGATAGCGCCGAGTTTGCCCCCGCTGAAACCAAGCCGAGCAAGTGGCTGCAAGAGAGTAAGAACATTCATCATCAGAAAATGCTCAAAATGAAAACGGACAAGCTCATCAAAGAGTCCGAATATCACTAACGGTGCAAGCAGTCGTGCCACCGTGACAAAGAACACAATAGGAGGTAAGCTCAAATGGGCAGACCACATAAGAAAATAAATCACATCACCCGCTACTACAACAATGCAAAGAGCAGCGGTAACGATACAACAAACGAACCGTACAGATTACTGTTTCACTACCTCGACTCAATTGCACACCGAGTATGTGTGCTTAACAAAAAAGGTAGACCTAATTACATATTGCAGACAACGTGCAATCTGCTGAAAGCTACAATGCTGATGCTACTCGAACGTGCTGACAGCATTGAGGACTATGAACCTATGCGTGATATAAGTTACTACTATGATTACATAAAAAACACAGGCAAAGATAAGCTCTACACAGAGCTTGACTCTCTACCGCCAAGCAATCTTGCCTTCGTGCCAATGAGCCTTATTGAGTATGCGGGCAGTAAGGAACAGCAGAGAGCCACAGCATACGACCTATTGCTCTCTGACCTCGAAGCCGCGCTTGAAATAAAATAGAAAGGAATGAACATCAATGAGTGCTGCACAGACCGTAAGACCCGCAGTCGTATTCTCACTTGGCTTCGTGTATAACTGGAAAATAGGCGGCTACGACTTTATGGAGTATATGTCACGCCCAGAAGCCTTTTGTGCTGACAGACATATAGGTGATGAAGAATACGACCCGAAGAACACTTTTAAAGGCAGCGGCGATTTCCTTACATATATGAGTAATGAGGAAAAATCAGACGGTCTGTTTGATAGCACACACGATCTCCTTGACGAAGAAGATAAAAATGTGTACCGAGCTTACGAATTGCAGTCAAGAACAGAAGGCTGCCCTAAATACTATGGGGTAATGTCGTTTGATAACGATTTTCTTATCGAGCACGGTCTGCTATCACCCGACAGCAAGCACCTCAACTCCAAGCGTTTGAAGGAGCTTGGACGTGAAGGCATTAACGCTCTGATACACAGCAATCCAAAATTTGAGGACTCAAACGTGTACTGGAGCGCTGCAATCCACACGAACACAGATAACGTACATATACATTACTCTATATGCGAGTATCACAGGCTTGAAGATAGACGGCAAACAACAGCAGGACAGGACCTTATTCCGATAGCGTCCTTTAATAAGCTAAAATCCGTAGTCGCAAACAGGATAATAGGTGATGAACACTTAAAACGCATAAAGGCTGCTCGTGACGAGATACGGACACAGCTCGCAGCCAAAGGCACACGAGAACAGCTTGCCGAGCTTCTGAACATACTCCCAGATAACGTCCTGCGAAGCAGCAAGGAACAGGCAGGATACAACAGTCGCTACGTCAAGCGATACCAGTCTGCTATACAAAACGTAGTGAAGAACATAATCAGCAGTGATCCCGAACTGCAAGCTCTGGCAAACGAGTTTGATGCAGCAGTCCGTAATGGACAGGAGATATATAGAAGGATATACGGTGAGGGTAGCCAAGAACTGTACATCAACTTTATCAAGAACAGGTATGCAGACTTACAGGAGAGACTCGGTAACGAGGTCCTGCACGGAGTGCGTGAACTCTACAACGCTCGCCGCGAGCATCTCTCCGACAACGATGCTTCGCATCGGTCGAACATTGACTCCCCTGCCCTGCGATCTGATTATGAGCAAGAACAGCCCCCGATGCCTGCGGCATCGCATCTATCCGACGATCCTATCGGCTCACCGTGGGACTGGGCATATCAAGAACAGGGCTACCCCGATACAACCGAGACTTACGATCCGTCTGACAGCGATCTCGATTTCCTCGCATCACTTGAAGTGGAGAACAGTTTTTCAACGTCCCCTACGGACGCTCGTGCTTACTCGCCCGAGCGTCCGTTGCAAGAACACGCTGCGCGTGTTCATCAATCCGAGAAAAGTGCGGCGGGTGGGTTTAGGCTCGAATGGAGTGACGATTACAGAGCTGCACAGGACATCATATACGATAAAGACTCTGATACTGCTGATTATAAGCAAGCGGAACGCCTTTTATTGTCGGAAGGCAATAACGTCCTTGCCCTCGATGCTCTCGCCAAGCTCTATGCCACAGACAAGCTCGAAGCGAAGAACACAGATCTGTCGCAAGACTACTACCGACGAGCTTTTGAAGGTTGGAAAGCGATTGAGCCTACGGTGAATGAGAAGATGCACAGCTACATCTGGTATCGCATTGGCAAGTGCTACTGCTACGGACTCGGTACGGAGATAAATGAAAAACAAGCGGCAGCCTACTTTGAAAAAGCAGCTCTTGCAGGCAACAAGTATGCAGCTTTCTCGCTCGCAAACATCTACTACTACGGAAAAGGAGTTGAGCAGAGCTACGAAGATGCGTTTAAGTGGTATTCAGCCGCCGCCAGAAAAGGACAGCCGTTCGCCACATACGCAGTCGCACAGATGTACGAACGGGGAGAATATGTGCCAAAGAACATCACCGAAGCAAGCAATCACTACCGTAGCGCCCTCACAGGTCTGGTTGCTCTCGAAAAGAAGCAGCCCGATGACAACATCAGATACAAGATAGGCAAGATGTATCTGGACGGCAAAGGAACAGAGTCGCAGCCTGCACGGGCGGTAGAGTATTTTAAGCTCGCCGCCAAAGACGAGAACAGCCGTGCGCAGTACGAGCTTGGAAAAGCATACATCACAGGTCACGGCATTGATAAAGATGCAGATAAAGGTTTGGTTTGGATTGAAAAAGCAATAAAGCAAGGCAATACCACAGCACAGCTCTTTCTCGGGCAGCAATACATCAAAGGCGAGCATATAGCCAAGAACACCCGCAAAGGCATCGAGCTGCTGACCGAATATCACAAGAACAGCCAGTCGGACATCGCTGCATACATAATAAGCAAGGCTTATCTCGACGAGAGTGTGCTTGACAAAGAGCAGCATTACAAGTGGCTTACAATTGCTGCTGACGAGGGCAACAGCAACGCACAGTACAAGCTCGGAAAAGCATATATGCTCGGACAAGACCTCCCCGAAAACGCAGTTGAAAGTCTGCGTCTGCTGACCGCAGCCATAGACAACGATAACGACTATGCAAGGCTCTTTCTCGGACAGCAATACCTCAAAGGTGAGCATATCGCCAAGAACATACCGAAAGGCATCGAGCTGCTGACCGACAGCTACGCACGCCACGAGTCAGACATTCTGGCTTACAGTATCGGCAAGGCTTATCTCGACCCGACCGTGAACGATTGGGAACACGGCTGCAAGTGGCTAACCGTTGCCGCAAAAAAAGGTAATCAGCACGCCCAGATGCGACTCGGGTACGAGTATTACCGCCGAGAACAGTATGAAGATGCAGCCAAGTGGTACGCTGCGGCGGGAAGGCAGTTCAGCTCTCCCCTACCGCAAAGCAAGAACACGGTGTTGCGTTCAACACCGTACAGGCATCGAGCTGCGAGCATAGACTATACGCTGCGTGCGATGATAAATGAAATGAACAAGAACACAGCTCGACTGCTGCGCGAGTTCGAGTATGAGCAGGCGCAGGACGAGTACCGTATGAGAATGAACGGCTTGGGTTATTAAGGAGGAATACTATGACTAAACTCGAAAAGATAGAGGAAATAATCAGAGAGTACGAAAACGGCTGCAATGCGGAAATCACAGCCGAGGATATTATCAAAGGCATAGATACTGTCTTATCGGACAGCAGCGGTATCTATGAAAGTGAAATAGAGAAAGCAAAGAAGGCTATAACTGACTTTTGCGATAGAGAATATGATACACAGGCAGACCTTGATAACTTGTACGATGTGAATTTCGCTTATACCACGATCACTGACGATGAAATACCACTGCAAGTATCTGCGGACCTTATTAACTGCAAGATCAACTACACTCTCGGAGAGAATATTCTCGCCAAGTCAGAGAGCTATTCAAGTCTGACTGAACTTGCAGAGGACATAAGCAATTCTTCATTTGATGATTGGGTAACAGTTTACGATCTGCCTTCGGATAAGATAAACGAGTATCTGACAAACAACTCTGATTTTGACATTATCGACGGTGAACTCATAAAGTATCGCGGCAACGCTCAAATCATCACAGTCCCAGACAACGTTGATACAATAGGAACAGACGCTTTTCTCAAATGTGAAGCGAAAGAGATCATTCTTCCGACTTCGGTACACTGTATCGACGACTGGGCTTTCACAGGCTGTACTAATCTTGAACACATAGATATACCCGATAGTGTTAGCACTATTGGCAAAGGAGCATTTGACGGCTGCACGAACCTTAAAAGTGCTTCTATCGGCAGGACTACGGCTGTATTCTCTGGCGACGCTTTCCCGTTACGATGCAAAGTCACCCGCAGGAACAGCGAGCCGAAGCAGAGCCGCAACATAAAGATATAGCTTCTGACACGGTGGCAGAAAAAAAGAGCTGCACTTGCAGCTCTTTCCTAACGCCCGAACAGGATAGCAATATAGTCTTGTCTTGTATTCAGCACTCTGCTTATCTGTATGCGGTCCTTCTTGATCTTATAGAAGATGTAGTAGTTACCGCTTACAAGGAAGCGATACGGGTTTTTAATGCCTAACTTTGCTTCTAATGACTCGCCGAGGTTTTTGTTATCAGTCAAGAGCTTATAGTCTTTTACAATGCCACTAACGGTGTTTACGGCAGCAGTTGGATTGCATAGTTCGTTGGTAATATAGTCCCGTATACTCTTTAAGTCTCTTGACGCAGCGGGAGAAAGCTCCAACCTCATTTCAACCCCAGCTCCCTTTCTACTTCCTCGGAAGATAACCAACCTTCTTTGTCAGCTTCCTGCTCGGCAGACAGAAGCTCCGAAAGAAGTTTCATTGCAGCCTGTTTTTTCTCGTAATCGTCATAATCGACAATAACATATCTTCCCCTACCATTTTTGGTGAGGAACACAGGATTATCTGCTTGTATTGTGCGCAAGACATCATTATAGTTCCGCAAGTCAGAAACTGGCTTTATCATTGGCATAACAACACCTCCATTTAATTTGCTGTAAATATTGTAGCATAATTTTACGAAAAAGTCAACAGCAAATTATGGTTCATTTATATTGAGTCACCACATTTCTGTCACGGTGGCAAAAAAAGGAGATATGAAAAATGCTGTTAATTCTTATAGGAAAGTCTGGCAGCGGCAAGGACGCTGTGATGCGTGAACTCACCGCCAAGCACGGCTTTAGACGTATGGTATCGACCACTACCAGACCTATGCGGGTCGGAGAACAGGAAGGACGGGAGTATCACTACATATCGAAAGAACAGTTTCTCGAAGGAATAGCACGAGGTGAATACCTTGAATACAGAAGCTATGACACGCTGTACAACGGTATCGCTGATACTTGGTTCTACGGCAGTCCGAAGATGCAACTCGACCCAGCCGAGAACAGTATCGCTATACTTGATGTTCAGGGAGCGCAAGACTTCATCAGTTACTACGGTAAAGAAAACTGCTGCGTAGTCGAGATAAGCGTTCCAAACGCTCTGCGAGAGCAGCGAGCCAGAGAGCGAGGTTCTTTCTCGGAAAGCGAGTGGCAACGCAGAGCTGCTGACGATGACATCAAATTCGCTCCAGAAAGAACAGAAAACATCGTCAATGCGAGAATTGTTAATACGAATGAGCTGGACAGGACCGTAGAAGAAGTTGCGTGCGAATATAAAAAAGCAAAGAACAGGCTGGAGAGTCTGATCTTCGCACAAGAGGTTGATAGGTTTTTAAGTGGAGAAATGAAGATACACGAAACAATTTCACTTGGTACGACTCCAAATGTGCTGAAAATACTCGGATCACAAAGTGAAAGCGTAATAATATCTCAAAGTGTTATAAGGAACAGTATGAATGACGAAAGTATACATATGCACGGTCATTCGTCTGGTCACAACATACCAGCCGACACAATAAAAGAAATATCCGATGCAATACGAAATCCTATTGCTGTGATGTTAGGAAATCGAGCTGATACGGTTGTTGCAATAACACAACTGAAAAATCAAGACGATAAAAACATATTTGTTCCAATCGCTCTTGATAAAGTAGGAAATAATATGCAAGTCAACAGTATTACAAGTGTATTCGGAAAGGATAATATTGAACGCTATCTAATAGGACACCAAAACAATTATTTAGCAGTAAACAAAGAAAAAGCAAGTGAACTGCTTGCCGATATAGAACGCCAATTGTCCCAATCAGCAAGCGCCACTTGCTCTACTAATAATATATCACATTCAGAAGGAAATGTCAATACCCCTAACCTCGAAGCTCTCACTCTGCCCGAAGATGTAATATATTATGACGATAGTATCGCTTACACAATATCGAGCGTTAGTCAAGAACAGCATCAGAAGCAACGCATATTTGTCGATATGGACGGCACACTCGCACGCTTTCACGACGAGAACAAATACCTTGAACGAATGTGGGAAGAAGGCTTTTTTGAGCAGCTAAAGCCGTTCGAGAACGCTGTCGATACCGTCAAAATGCTTGCACAAGACCCAAGCGTTGAGGTGTTTATACTATCGGCTGCTATCGAGGGCGAACCACCCTACTGTGTGGCGCAAAAGCACGCTTGGCTCGACAGGTATCTGCCCGAGATAGATAAAACGCACCGCATATTCACATCAGTCGGTGAAAACAAAGCCGAGCTGATACCACACGGTATCAATGCGTCAGATGTCCTTATAGACGATTACAACAAAAATCTTAAACAGTGGCGAGAACAGGGCGGTCATTCGATTAAATTTGTAAACAACATCAACCATAAAGGTCTTGTCGGTGAGCTATGGCAAGGTGATCTGATACACCACGATAAACCCGCCGCAGAAACAATACAGGACCTTAAAGAACAGGGAGTAGGAAAATGGCAAAACATAATCAAAAGAAAAGCAGAGTTGGCACTAAAGCTCTGACCTTGCTGTTCGGCACGGGGTTGGGATATGTGCTTTGCAATGGTATATTCAATACACTGCAAGTTCTATCGGACCGAGGAAAAATGCAGCAGATGCAGCCACCGCAGACTCCCCCGCCGTTCAAGTTTGAGCTGCGCTGGCTATACACGCCGTCAAAGTCTCTTGGCTTGGTACTGACGCTGCTAATATCATATTTCTTCGGACTGTACATTGTGTACAAAGTCGAACAGGGATATAAAATACGGCACTCACAAGACGATCTGCACGGATCATCACGCTGGGCGACAGACAAAGAGCTTAAAGACAACCTGTATGTTATTAAAGAAAAACATCTGGCAAAAGCAAAAAAGTCTGGAATACCTCTTGCATACAAAGACGGAGAGTTCTTCGTAGACTGCACCACAACACATAGCCTTGTGCTTGGTACAACACGCTCTGGTAAAACACAGACATTTGTGTTGCCGTTTATCTGGCTGCTTGCTGTATGTGGTGACATAAAATCAAAGCAGTCTATCGTTGTCAATGACCCCAAAGGCGAAATAATGCAGAACACATACAATATCCTAAAAAAGAATGGATACAACATTGTAGTCATAAACCTTAAAGACACAACAAGAACAACTCGCTTCAACCCCTGCGCCTTTATTTGCAATGAGTACATCTATGCCAAGGAACACGGCACCGATATGAGCAAGGTCAATGACTTCGTAAGCACGCTCTGTGCGACTCTGGTTGCAGACCCGACGAGCAAGGAAAAGATATGGCAGGACGCAGGACAGTCGTTAATGGAAGCCATACTGCTGCATATGCTCGATATAGCCTATGCAAACAACTGTATGGAAAAGGTATCACTTCCTGCTCTATATCAGTTCCTCGTAGAATACGGAACAAAGGATATACAAAAGGGACAAGACACGGTTAATGCGCTGGACGAGATATTTGAAAGCCTTCCCGTAGGCTCTCTCGCTAAAATGGCATACGCAACGACCAAGTTTGCAGGAAGCGGAGATACCCGAAAAAGTATCGACTTTACCCTGTCGCGAGCGATGAACATCTTCGGAAAGGACGAAGGTATCATCAGTCTGACCTCTGCAAATGAGATCACTTTTGAGGACCTCATAGACAAACCGACAGCGGTGTTTATGATAGTCCCCGATGACCGTAAAACACGACACCCTATTGCAGCACTGTTTGTGGAACAATGCTATTCATCACTATGTGAGTATCTGAACCGCACAGGACTTGAAGCTCTCCCTCGCCGAGTCAACTTTATTCTTGACGAGTTCTGTAATATGGTGACATTCAACGATATGGACTCCAAAATGACCGTATCAGCAGGCAGAAATATCTTATTCCACCTATTCGTGCAGGACCTCACGCAGCTCGATACACGCTATGATAAAATGGCAAAGACCATAAGAACAAGCTGCAACAATCTGATATACATATACTCTATGGACAATGATACTAACAAATTCTTTTCTGAAACTCTCGGATCAAGAACAGAAAACTACATCTCTTATTCAGGCAATCTCAAAGAGGTAATCAGCAATCAGAATTACTCGGCTATTGCACAGCCACTTATGCGTCCAGACGAGCTGTCTGTTCTCGAAGCTGGGGAAACGATAGTCAAGCGACTGCGTATGTACCCAATAAAATCATCGTTTGAGTTCTTTTATAAAAAGCACAGCGACAAGGTATCGCTTCGGGAGGTATGCCCCTACACCCCTTCGATTGATGTATCAAACCTGTTTGATCTTGAACTGCTTGGCAGGACAGACAAGAACAGCGCAAAAGAACCGGGGCTGGAACAGCAGACTGCTCACAGCGAACAACAGTCCACACGTTTTAGCAGAGCTATGAGCAATATACAGAAGCAGCTTGCACAGGATCGCACACCCAGATATACACCGACTGCTGTTCCCCCACCGCCGCCAAGAACAGTAAATCCTTATGAACAGCCGCGCAACGTTACCATAAAAGACGCTATGGAGCTTGTCAACCAGATCACTCACGGGCAGTTCGGCGACGCTTTTGGCGACAGAAACGCAGACGATTGTGTGCAGTTAATTCGCCGAGCGAAGATGCAGCAGCCAAATCCGCTGCCGCAGGAGTACGCAGAGCTGCTTATAGATTATGTAAACCGATTTTCAAATAAAGACATAAAGCTGTAAGGCTTTCCTTTCGGAGAGCTTTACAGAAACATTCAAAGCCTGTGTCACGGTGACAAAAATCTGTCGCCGTGATAGCCAGCAAAAGCCCTTGTAAGAACACTTTGCGCATCATCAAGTGCAATTTGTGGATAAGGAACAAAGGAAAAATCGAGAACTTGGTAAAAGAGTAGAAATTACAAGAACAGCATTGACAATGTGCCGCAAGAACGCTATAATGCACAAGGCAGGACAAAAAAAGTCCACCTGTGATTATCAAGAGTTTGGCGACCCTTGATAATCATTTCCACAATGCTAAAGCAGAGCAAAGTGAAAACTTTTACAAGTGAACATTTTCTTGTTGTCATTGTACATCAAGAAAATCTTTTTGTCAAGGCTTTCTTTGCTTTTTTCGGCATAGAGAGTCTTTTTTATTTCTCAACGAAAGGAAAACGAGTATGAATACCAACTATGTTAGAGTACCTAATTATATAATTAAGAACAGCAAATGGCACAACGAGGAGTTTATGGTGGCTCTATATCTGTACAGTCTGCAAGACAAAGACAACGGCTACGGTATTAAAGTCAAGCAATCCACAATAGCGGAGATGTGCGGCGGCATCAAAGCTCAAATCGTACAAAATGCCATTGACACTCTGGTTAAGGAGCTTATTATTGATTGTTCACAGGAAAAGAACAAGGACGACTCTCTTTATACCTACAACTACTATTTCTTTTGCCCGATAACTGACGACCGTACAGACTGTACCAAAATCTCAATCCAAGCGGTTCAATCTATAATACTTGCACGACATTTAGATAATTACAATATCAACAACCGTTTAAAGTCAAATCTATTACACCTTTACGCCTTTTGTGTTATGTTAGCAGGGAATAATAGCAAGCTCAACATTTCATATGATGACATATCCGACGCTATGAACGTGACTCGAGGACGAGTTATCGAATGGTTAGAAATTCTCTGTGTAATGGGGCTGCTCCGCAAAGAGAACAACAATTCTAAATCCCAAAAGCGTGCAGAGAATGTCTATTACATCAATTAACAGGAGAATACTATGAAAAAGTCACAGACTATAAAAAGCCCACGATACATACCGATACCGAATTTTCTTATCGAGAACAGCAATCTGTCTGACAGCACATTTGCTGTCGGACTCTATCTGTACTCCCAACATCATAGCTATGGTAGGAACACAGACGATGCAAGTATTGTTAAGGTTAAGCAAGAAACGATAGCCGCTTCCTGCGGTCTGTCCGTTGACACCGTGCAGAGAGCCTGTGCGAGCCTTATTGCAGAGGGGATCATAATCGACCGCACCCGAGCAATTCGCCGTGACAGGACTCTTGGAACGTACACCTATGCCCTGCGAAAGTTTGATTGCAACCGTGACAAATATACTTTCATCGCCCTGCGAGCTATAAAACGTCTGACAGCAAAGGAAATGCACCTGTATGCTCTTTTTGCAAAATTCAAGGCGAATTATACCAACGAGTTTTTCCATTCATTAAAAGACGTTTCCCTTGCTCTGAAAGCATCAAAAGCAAAAGTAATAGCTCTTATAAAGAAACTTATCGAGATTGGTCTTGTTCGTAAGCAGCTTCGTAAGACAAATAAGCACGACTATACCGAGAACAAGTATTTTGTTGTGTGCTTTGTCACGGGCACACTCAAAAAGAAAAGGGGGCAAAAAAAGAGAAACGGTATTTGCCTTACCGTTTCTCCGCATACAAAAATATCCACAAAATCACGTCGTCACCACAACGACGCTTTCCTTATGTTCTACAATAGCACATAAGATTAGTTTTGTCAAGTGGTTTCGTAAAAAAAATGTGGATTTAGGCTATATTTTTTGAGTGAGGGGTAGTATCAGATTTGCGGTGTCATATTTAAAACCCACTATGTATATCATCTCTGCGAGGAAAAAGTAATATAGCTTTACACTACATATTGTGTTATGTAGGAAAGAGAGTTATAAATTTATTATCTATATCTTGTGTTTGTACTGGAGGAATGTTTTTATGTGTTTTAGGGATAATCTTATCAATCTTGGTTATGGTCTGCGTGGGTGCGGATATTCAGAAAAGCAAATCTGTGGTTTCAAACTATGCTTGACTTTTGCTCTTTTGTGTGAGGACAGCGGTTTTCTTCTCGGAAAGCCATTCAGCTCACTTGTAGCTACCAACAAAACAGATGCAGCTCTGCTTTCTTCCCGCCTTTATGAGTTTTTTTCAGCACTTCCCTATGGACTGCGGGATTTCGCACAGAACATCTCTGTACCACCCGCCGCTATTTCGTATCTCGTGCATATTATCGAGGACGAGAACAGACCCACTACCGCCGACCTTGGCTATGTTTTTTTGTCCGACGGAACGCAGCGTGAAGGAACAGCTTATACGCAAAACAAAGACATTGACTTCATCATTGACCACCTGCTTGGCGATGCAAATGTTCAAGATGCGACACAGGCTCGCTTCCTTGATGCGTCTTGCGGCTGCGGAGCTTTTCTTGTTCGGACAGTTCAAAGCCTTGGCAAACGATGCAAGGAACATTCCGATGCAAAATCATCGTGGATAGACCAAGACAATTTTTGCGGAATAGAGATTGATCCGCAGGCTGCTTTGGTTGCGCAGGCTGCCGTATGGATCGAGTCACGTAAAGCGCAGCTCTGTATTGCCAAGAACAGCAATGAGGTCGCTATGATACACGCTGAACTTCCCGTCAACATCATATCTGCCGATGCAGTCAAGAGCGATTGGCTCGCATATGAACCCGACTACATAATTGGTAACCCGCCTTTTATGACACCCAATGAGGAACAGCGCCCGATTATGCAGAGTTTGGTCGGGACATTCCGAGTCGATTACGCAGCAGCGTGGATCGTGAAGGCAGCCGATTGCATCAGAGCAAAACCAAGTATCAAATGCGGGCTTATTATCACGAACAGTGTTTGTCAAGGCGCACAGGTAGCTCCGATCTGGCAGCCGTATGCCAACTTGATAGATATTGACTTCGCTGTGCAGCCCTTTGAGTTTGGTCAAGACATACAGGTGTGGTGTGTTATAATTGGCTTCGGTGCAAAGAACAGCAAAGAGAAACTTCTGTATAGGGACCGTGCATCAGAGCCGCTGCGATGCAGGCACATAAACTATCAGCTCCACAATGACAGAGATATGTTTTTGCTCTCACGCAAAGAACAGATTTCGGGCTACCCTTCAATGCGTCAGCCACAAGACCCGACAGGAGCTATCATAACAAAGCGTCCAAACAGGAACAGTGTGCTGTATGTGACTGCTGACAGTATGCTGAAAGGAGAATATAGCTATGTGTTATCACCAGAACAGCAACAGCTCCCGACAACTAACTACATTGTTATTCCACGTCATTCGTCCGAGAAACGAGATACAATACCTATCGGGTGGTACAGAGATACACGGATAATCGGCAATTCAAGCGTGTGTATCATTGAAGGAGCTGATCTGTTTTTATTTGCGATTTTGATGTCAAATGTCCACAATGCTTTTGCAAAGTATTTTTGCGGGCGACTTGAAATGAGATACAGATACTCGCTCGGATTGATCTACAATAACTTTCCGATACCCAAGGCATCAGAGCTTGAACGTGCCAAGATAATTGTTACAGCGTCAAAACTGATACAAGACAGCAGTTGTGCAGTAAGTACCAACTATGTCGGCATCAATGCAAACAAAGCACGTCGGCATCTTAATGTTCTGATAGACAAGCTCTACAATGGCGGCAGGGTGTTTGCGTCCGACCGAGAACGTGTGCAGGCGGTGTATAAGCTCCTGTGCAAGCAATAAATGAACTGTGCCACCGTGGCAAATTGACAAACCTCATTTTTACAAGGTATAATGATGATTGCGCTTGTGTAACGCAAATAAATCAATATACGGAGGATTGAAACACAATGAACATCATTCATCGGGCAAGAAGAAAAAAATTAGAAAACTATATGACCGAGTGGCTCGAACAGACAAAGAAACCAACTCTCAAACCGTCAAGCTATGCACGCATCGAGGTGACTTGTAAACACCAGATTTTTTCTACCCTCGGGAGCACTCGACTCTGCAATCTATCGCCTGCTTTGATACAGACCACTCTCAACGAGTTGTCAGAGCAGCGATCGTACAGCACTGTTAAAAAGGCATATAACAACTTATACGCTTGCCTTGACTTTGCCGTGCTGCGCGGCGATCTCGACCACAATCCTGCAAGAACAGTTGTACTTCCAAGCAACAGACAGATCCACGACATAAGTAGTTATAGTCAAGAACAGATACATCGCATTGTTAAGGAAGCAACAAGCTGCTACAAAAACGGCAGGAACAGGTATCGTTATGGCTGGGCTATCATTTTGTTGTTGAACACAGGACTACGTGTTGGAGAATTATTGTACCTAAAATGGAAAGATGTGAACATCGAGCAACAC
>Ga0310691_10002398_pt1 | contig 25108 bp, 15 predicted proteins | sample 176DNAGHGlowgp2_FD_203887 | JGI IMG/M metagenome (GOLD analysis project Ga0310691, IMG submission 203887) | Sheep rumen microbial communities from Palmerston North, Manawatu-Wanganui, New Zealand - 1766 DNA GHGlow gp2 (v2) (version 2) | ecosystem: Host-associated > Mammals > Digestive system >...
GGACTTCCCGCCAGCAGCACTCTCCCTCTACCAGCAGCTCGACGAAGAGACGCGCCTCGGCATCCGTGGCCTCCAGATGAACGACACCGAGTGGTGGTCCACGCCCCGCTACAAGAACGGCTGGTGGATCATGGGCCTCGAACTCTACGGCCTTGACACCACCCAGCTCTGCGTCAAACCCACCCGCTATATATAAATAGAGGAATAGTGTGCGCTACGGTTCTGCCGCAGCGATAACAGCAAACACACCGACAATGGCAACAGAACAGAGAAAACCGTGGCCCATACGCAGGGCCGTCACCGTGTTCCACGAGCAGACGCTGGAACAGCTGGGCATGACGGGCGACACGCAGCACGTGTGGCCCGAGGAAATCTACCCAGGCTTCCGGCAGGTGAACGAGATGAGACGCCGTGCGGCTGGCGGCGACCCCGCGAAGGGATGGTTCTCCACGGGCGAGGGCCGCAAGTCCATCGAGGGAAAGATAGTGAGCATGAACGACGCGGGCGACATCACCCTGCAATACTCCATACTGCGCTACATGCGCTTCGTCGATATGGGCGTAGGCGCAGGTACCAAGAAGGAGGACGTGGACCGTCAGCGCAAGGCCAGCTGGAAAAGCCGCTATACAAAGTGGAATCGCGCCGTGGGCATGTCGCACCGACCGTTCTGGCGTATGGAGCTGAACCACCTCGAAACACGCCTCGGCACGTTCCTCAGAGACTGGTACGGACATGAGTTCATCGAGACCATCAACGGCCTGGACGACAACACCATTGAACTGATAAAGGCACGATAACAACACACGATACAAGGACAACACAAACGCAAGACAGATATGGCACTGAAAGACGTAAAATCCACCGTAACCATCACTACCAATGCCGTCAAGGCCGTCGATGACCTGCAGAAGCTGAAGAAACTCTTTGGTGAACTGAAGCAGGAAATCGAGAAGATGAAGGCTGCCGGCGACACCGAGAGCGACGTGTTCAAGGACATGAACCGGGCCATGAAGGACGCAGAGTCGCGTCTCGAAGGCATGAAGCACGGCATGGAGCTGATTAACGACGTGCTCGACAACCTGGCCAACAAGCAGGGCAAGGACGTGAACCGTGCCATCCGCGAGGTGGCCAAGGAGTTCGGAAAGACGCATGGCAGCAACAAAGCCTACCTGGAGGAACTGCAACAGAAACTCGACCGATTGAAGGAGGACAAGAGCATCCGGCAAGGACTCATCATGCCTCTCAAAGAGGCCGAGGACCAGCTGAACCGACTGAACAATGCCAGTCTCGACAAGTTAAAAATGGGACTGGAAACCATCAATAAGGAGCTGGCCAAGACCACCGACCCGACACGCGAGGCCGAGCTGAAAGGCTTTGCACGCCAGTATCAGGCTCAGATAGCCGTGAAGCAGCAAGGCCCCGCCGACAACGGACGCGACATCGCAAAGATGAATGCCGACCAGCTGCGTGCCGAGCAAGCCCGCCTGCGCACTGTCTATCAGGCCACCGACGGTGCAAAAGGCTATGAAACCGTATCACAGGAATATCTCACCCGCCTGCAGGCTGTCAACCAGCAGCTGCAGCAGATGAACAACGTCGACCTGAACAAGGTTTTTGCCAACCTCGATGACCAGCCCATCGAAAAGCTGGAGCAAGCCCTCAAGCAGGTGAAGGAGCAGGCCGCACAAATCAAGGTGGGCGACGAGACGCAGATCAAGCAGACCGCACAGCAGATAGAGGTGCTCGAAGCCAAGATTGCCGAAGCCAAGCAGAGGCTGGGCGAGGGCATCGCCGACGCGCTCGACTTCGACAACCTTCAGGACGTGCCCACCGAGAAGCTGGAGCAGGCCCTCAAACAGTTGGAACAGCAGGAGAAGCGTCTTATTGGCACCGACACCGCCGGCGCACAGAAAATGGCCGAGAACAAGCGCAAGGTGCAGGAGCAAATCAACCGCAACCGCCGCGCCGTGCAGGATTACGCCAACGCCGAGAAGGTGGCCGCCAACACTGGCAAACACAACGTCACCGAACTGAAAGCCGCCTACGAAACCCTGCAGCAAAAGCTCATGGGGCTGAACACCAGCGAGAAGCAGGCCATCAAGGAAACGCGCAAGCAGATGGACACGCTGAAAAAGGCCATCGCCGAGGTGAACGGCGAAGTGACTGGACTGGAAAAGATATGGCGTACAGCCGTCCGCAATATCGCTACCTACGTCGGCGTATTTGCCGGCTTCAACTATGTCAAGGGTAAAATCATGGAGATGGTGCGCGGCAACATCGAACTCAGCGACTCTATGGCACAGGTGCAGAAGGTGACGGGACTGACCAAACAGGAGGTTGACCGACTGAACGAGAGCTTTGTCAATCTCGACACCCGCACATCTATTACGCAGCTGAACGACCTTGCCTACAGTGCGGGTAAAATGGGCATCGGCAAGTATGGACTGGACGCTGTACGTCAGTTTGTGGAAGCCACCAACCAGTTACAGGTAGCACTTGGCGACGACCTCGGTTCTTCGGTTGATGAAAGTATCACGCCGCTGGCAAAATTGGCCGAGAACCTGGGTATGATACAGAAGATGGGGGTCGAGCGGTCCATGCTCGCCATCGGTTCGAGCATCAACGAGCTATCGCAAACTACCACCGCCGCAGGTGCCAACATTGTGGATTTTGCACGCCGCATACAACCCGCAGCACAAATGATAGGGCTGACCACAGACGAAATACTGGCACTCGGCTCAGCATCGGACTCCTTCGGTGTAAGCTCTGAAATATCGGCAACGGCTTTTACCAAGTTCCTTGCTTCTTACCGCACCAACACGGCAGAGATTGAGCGTATTCTCGGCATGACGCGAGGTACGCTTGACGCTTTCTTTGACCAGGGTCGCACGATGGACGGACTGCTGGCCATCTTCCAGCGGATGCACGAGATTGGCGACCTGCGCTACCTGGAAGAAGCCTTCAAGGCACTCGGCTCCGAAGGTAGCCGAATGTTCACCACCTTTGGTGCTTTCTCTAAGAACATCGACATGTTCCGCGAGCACCTCACCACATCGACCGTAGCTTTCAACGAGGCTACCAGCGTCACCCGTGAGTACAATTTGGTACAAGATACGGCGGCTGGCATCGTTGAGCGGGCTAACAACATCTGGGAGAAGGCTTTCGTCAATCCTAAAGGTGTAGATACGGTGAAGGAATTGGCCGTGGCATGGTACGACCTGACGCAGCAGCTCACGCAGAGCCAGACGTGGCTGTGGGGAGTAAAGGCCGCTCTGGAGAGCGTCGCTTTCGTGGTGGGCGCACTCATCAAGATTCTGCCTGTGCTGATTCGTGCCATGATGTTCTACGGCATTGCCGCCGCCATCCGCAAAGTGACGGTAGAATGGCACATCATGCGGACAGCCGTTGACGCGGCCACCACGTCAGTGGGGCGTTTCTCTGCGTTCATGCGCTCTAACATCTGGGTACTTGGCGCTACGGCCATTGCCTTTGCCGCTACAGCGCTCATCGACATGGCTGCTGCATCCGACAAGGCTGCCGAAGCGCTTGATGCTGTTGGTGACGCGGAAAAGAAAGCCGAAGAGCAAAGCGTAAATGACCGTGCCGAACTGAAACGGCTCTACGAGGCCACCAAAGATACTACCAAGTCTATCGAGGAACGAAAGGAAGCACTGCGCAAGATGGTAGGCGACGAAAAGTACAAGCAATACAAGCAAGACCTAAGTGATGAGCAGGTGTTGGCACGCGAGGCAGCCAAGGCTTACGGCGACCTGACAAACGAAATTATCAAGTCGGCCAAAGCTCGCGCCTATCAGCAAAAAATTACCGAACTGACGGAGAAAAATATCGCGCTGGAAGACGAGAATGAAAAGACGCAACAGTATTTGGACAATAATAAAGGTAGTTATGAATCTAATAAGCGCAAATATCAAGAACAACAGGATTATGTAGAAGAAACAACTGGTGGATGGACTGCAGCCTTCCAAGAAACGCAGATAGCGCGTCAGGGCGCAGCCATGATGAAACCAGTCATTATAGATGAATATGAACAGAAACAGAAGGACATTCTTGCCAACCAGGAGGAGCACAAGAAGAACGACGAGGATATTCTGAAATTGGAGAAGAAAATCAAGGATTTGGACATTACTACTACGCCCGATCCTCCCGTTCCCCCTGCACCGTCTGGCAACACCACCACGACCAACGCAGACAAAACCCTTACCGACAAGTTCAACGAGCAAAAACAGCAGGCCGAGGGCCTTATTGCCAAGATAGACCAGTGGTACAACTTGCAGGATGCCACTATCAACGACTTCGTGGCCACGGGTAAGATTACGTCCGACGAAGCCGACAAGGCCATGGAGGCGATGAAGATTGCACGCAACACGGCATTGGAGAAAGCCCGTCTTGCCGTGGCCTCCGGCGATGACATCGACTGGAAGAAGTTCTACGGGGAGCAGATGTCGAAGATGATGGTCGACCACGGCGAATGGAGCACCGAGCTGTTCGCTCAGATTGGCGATGTGGACATTCAGACGCTCCACAACTTCCTCTCTACCCTGCAAGAGCAGACTACCGACCCTAAGCTGATGGCCAAACTCGATGCCAGCTCCTTCTTCGACACCATGAAGAAGAAAGCCGCCGAGAGCCGAAAGGTCATCGCCGAGACGCAGGCCAAGGCCACCGAGGAGCTGAACAAGATGCTGTTGAAGTACGAATACTTCGACCAGGCCAGCCGTCAGTTTGCCTCCAACCTGATTCAGATAGGCGCACTGGGCACCACCGCCGAGCAGATGGCACAGGGCATGGAGGGCGCACCCTCGGCAGCGCAGACACAGGAGGCCGTGCGGCAGCTGCTCGCACAGGTTGTACGTCAGGGCAGCAGCGTATATGCCGTCAATCCCGCCGACGCGCAGGGCGTGGCCGACATGCTGCGACAGCTTACTACCAGCGGCCCTATGCACATGGACGAGCAGACGGGCAACATCGTGGGCGAACAGGCGCAGTGGTTCGACCTCTTCCCCGCCCTGAAGGACTGGATGGAGAACCCCGAAGAGCACAAGCGCGAGTTGGAGGACGTGTTCAACGTCATGCTGCAAGCCGAGCAGGGCTACTACGAGAAGCGCAAGCAGTCGTTCCAGAACGCCAAGACGGAGCAAGAGACGCGCTTCCGTGCAGCCGGCTTCACCGACCAAGAGGCGCAGACCGACAAGGCGCTTGAATCGCAAGGACAGATGCAGGACGCCGGCATCGGTGCCACCTTCGCCCAGCAAATCGGCCTTGGCTCAATAGCCGACGACCCCGAGGTGCAGCGCATACAGAACCGCATCTATTGGCGCGGCGAAGAGGTAAAAGCCGCAAAAGACAGCCTCGCAGCACTGAAAGCACAGCAGGAGCAGGAGCTGCAAAATATGCGCGACCTCCAGCAGGCTGAATTGGAGGCGTTGCAATCCACCAATGCCACTGAGGAACAACTCGACCTCTTACGCTTGCAGCACAAGCAGCAGATAGCCGATGCGGAAGCACAGATGAGAGCAGAGCGTATGGGTGCCGAAGACCTGCTGAAAGACCGGCAGACCGCCCTCTTCGACCAAGAGACGGCCCTCGCCACGAAGGTGGCACAGGAACTGCGTCAGCGCGTGCAGACCATCAACAACCTGACCAAGCCCATTCAGGACGGTGCAAAGAACATCGGACAGAAGTTCGGCGAAATGATCCGTGGCGTGGAGGAGGACTCTATGACCTGGAAAGAGATATGGCACTCCATGGCCGTCGCCGTCGGAGAGAGCGTCATCGACATGACGGCACAGTACGCGCAGAACCTCATCATGGAAAAGGCTATGAACGCACAGTCAAAACAGGAAGCCATAGACAAGGCCACTGTCGACGTAGCAGCAGGAACGGCGTCAGGAGCAGCAAAGACCATCGGAACACTCGGATGGTGGGGCATAGCACTCATACCCGTCATAGCAGCACTCCTCAAAGGACTGCTCAACGCCGCATTCGCCAGCAACAAGAGCAGCGACACCAGCAACACCACTACGTCCGCCTCGAAGATGAAGCTCGTCAGTGGTATGCTCACTTACGACCAGGGTAATGCCGACCGTGTAGTTAGCAGCCCTCGTCGCAAGCTCTACGACGACGGCTCCGTGCAAGTCTACGACCGCCCCGACGCACAGTCATCCCCCTCGGGGGATAGGAGGGGGGTCTATCCTGGCACCGACGGCCACATCTACCGCGCCACCCCGCAGCCCGCGCTCCCCGACGGCGTGCAGCTCATCAGAAAGCCCATCGCCACCACCGTCAACGGTCAGCCCTCCCTCGTGGCAGAGCGTGGCCCCGAAATCATTATTGGTCGCCGTGCCACCCGCCACATCCAGATGAACGAGCCCGGCTTGCTCCACCACCTCGCCGCCATCAATGGCCGCTACCGCACCTACGACCAGGGCACCGTCCCTGCCGCCGTGCCCGTCGGTTCTCCCGACGGGGCTTCCTCCCTCTCGGGGAGTGCGGGGGGAGAGGCTGACGCCCGCGTCGCCGCCGCCCTGGAGCAGAACACTCAGATGATGCTCGCCATGCAGCAGACCATCGCCGCCCTCTCGCAGACCGTCACCACGCTCCAGCAGCGCGGCATCCCCGCCCATATCCAGAAGTACGGCACCGGCGGTCTCATCGACGAAGTAAAATCCGGCCTGAAGTTCGATGCAAGATATAATCGCTAATGAATCTTTTTCTTATACGATTTTTTAGTTATTAATAATGTACTACTTTAGCTGTCTGTGAGGATAGTCAAAGAAACCGCCTACCCGCTGTGAAGCTCGTCGGCGTTTGTTTATAAAATCGCGCCAGAAAACCACGCGGTCTTCAGCCGCGTGGATGAATGGCGCAGGGTGATTACTCTTTTGCGGCCTTTCAGCCTTGGTTCTCTATGTAACGCCGTATCGTTTCCTGACTGACGTTGCCGACAGAGGACACGAAATAGCCCTTCGTCCAGAAGATGTTGCGACCGCCCCAGTAGAAACGGCGCACTTCCTGCGGATGGCGCAGCCATATCCTTACACTGCTCTTCTGCTTCAGCCGCCGCACAATCATCAGCGGCGACAGCTTCGGCGGCGCGGACACAAGCAAATGCGCATGATCCTTGTCCGTCTCCATCACCTCGATGTCGAAGTCCGACTCCTGCGCTATGTCGAGCAGTATGTGTTTCATGCTCATGCCAACGTTGCCGACAAGAGCCTTCCTGCGATACTTGCACACCAGTATGATGTGGTATTTCAGCAGGTACTTTGAATGGTTCTTCGAGAGATATTCCCGTTGTAAGTCCATAGGTTTTGAGATTTTCCATGTCAATATAAGAAATAATTGTAGAAATGTTAGGATATTCAAAAGTTTCTTCGTATCTTTGCACCGTCACAACAATACAACCGATGCAACTGGGAGCCGTATAAGCCCCGACGCACGAAGCCGTTTGGGGCTGTCTTTTTGCCGATACCGAAAGGATGAAGCATAAGGCGGTTGCCTCCCTTACATAACCAGTTGCGTTGTGAAGTTGTGACAAACTTGGGACGGCAGCCGCCTTTCCCGTTGCCATAAGTGAGTGACTATGCAGAGAGCGTACAAATACAGAATCTACCCGACAGAGGAGCAGGAGGTGTTGCTGGTCAAGACCTTCGGCTGCGTCCGCGTTGTGTGGAACTGGGCGCTCGACGTGAAGTCCACAGCATACAAGGAACACGGGGAAAGCATCAGCACCAACACGCTCATCAATCGCATGAAGGCCGAGCTGAAAGCGGAGAAGGAATGGCTCGGCGAGGTCAACTCGCAGTCGCTCCAGATGAGCATCCGCAATCTGGGCACTGCCTACGGCAATTTCTTCCGTGGCACGGCCCGGTTCCCGAAGTTCAAGAGCAAGCACGACCGCCAGAGCTTCCAGTGCCCGCAGCATTGCAGCGTGGACTTTGAGCACGGCACCATCAGCATTCCCAAGGCTAAGGATATTCCCGCCATACTGCACCGCCGCTTCCGTGGCGAGGTAAAGACCGTCACCATCAGCCGCACCACCACGGGCAAATACTATGCAAGCGTGCTGGTCAACGACAGCGTTGTGGCACCCAAGAAGCCAACCACAAGCGCCGAGCAGACCACCATCGGCATCGACGCAGGACTGAAGACCTTTGCTGTGCTTTCCGACGGCAGGGAGTTCAAAAATCCTCATTTTGCCAGGAAGGAGGCCCGCAAGCTGAAGCTGCTGCAGCGCAGACTGTCGAAGAAGACAAAGGGTAGCTGTGCCTACCGCCGCGTGAAGCAGCGGATAGCGCGGCTGCATGAGCGCGTCACCAACCGCCGTACCGACTACCTCCACAAGATTTCCCACCAGCTGACGCACGAAAGCCAAGTGCGCACCATCTGCGTGGAGAATCTGAACGTGAAGGGTATGCAGCGCAATCACCACCTCGCCCGCAGTGTCAGCGACGTCAGCATCAGCGAGTTCATGCGGATGTTGGAGTACAAGTGCGAGTGGCAGGGCGTGCGCCTTGTCAAGATAGGCCGTTTCGACCCTTCGTCTCAGTTGTGTCATGTCTGTGGTCATCGTTACTCTGGTTTACGGCTGTCGGATCGTGAGTGGACTTGCCCGTCGTGCGGTACTCACCACGACCGCGACCTCAATGCCGCTATCAATATTAAAAACTTCGGCCTCGGTTTGAATGAGGCCCTACCCTCGGTGCGAGGGAAAGTCAAGCCTGTGAAGCAACCTCCTGTGGACGACCGCTGCCCTGTGCAGCCTAAGAAGCAGCGTTGCGCCGAAGCAGGAAAAGCGAAGGTCCATCGGGACCCGAAGCCACGCAGTCTTTAGCTGCGGGGTAGTTCACTAATAATGTGAATGTACTACTTTAGCTGTCTGTGAGGATAGTCAAAGAAACCGCCTACCCGCTGTGAAGCTCGTCGGCGTTTGTTCCTCAAAGTCCCATTTCTCGCAGCGGCCTGCATTACCTTTGCCATAGAAGATAAAAACTGCAAACAACTATGGCAAAGAGAAAATACCATCGCAACCAGCCTGCCGCCCCGTCGGCATCAGCCGCCCCCGTGCCAGCAACATCTCCTGCTGGCCACCAGGGCAACATCACCACCGTCACCTCCCTCGCCGAGTTCCGTCAGGAGGCAGAGCGCCTGCGTCAGTCGGGCTACTACGAAGTGCCCGGTGCTCTCGGCGGCGGCACGGGCGGCAGCGGCTTTCATCCCGACTACGCCGCCTACATCTCCTCCAAGCTCGCCTGCGAGGGCGACTGCGGACAACAGGGCAAGACCTCGCTCCCCCTGCTCCACGTCAGCAGCGGCTATGCTCAGTCCGTCAAGACCGCCAACGGCCACGAGGGCAAGTATATCACCTGGGGCGCAGGCAACCGCCTCCCTAACGTTGTCTCGCTGCTCTGTTCCCTCTCCCCATACACCGCCGCCGCCCTCAAATTCAACATCGACCTCGCCACCGGCATGGGCCCCAAGCCGATGTATAGCTACACCCAGTACGTCGGCGGTAATCTCTCCCACAAGACCATCAGCTACGACTCCGCAGGCACCCTCCTCAAAGGCTGGAAAATCGACATCCTCCGCCAACTCAACGACCTCGACCGCCAGGAGCGCGAAGCCGGCGGCAGCAGTTCCGTAAGCGGTCGTAGCACGACCGCCGCCACCCCCGGCACCGTCACCACCAATGACCGTGTGCTCGGCGGTTCTCCCGCCGAGGAGCCCGTCAGCGACTACCGCCAAGCCCTCCTCGACCGCCTCGCCGAGATAGAATCCGACCTCTCCACCTGGGAGCGCACCAACGCCGAGCTGAAGACCTTCCTCCAGAACAACAACCTCCTGCAGACCTTCCAGCAGTTGAACGCCGACATGCTGCAGTACAACATCTGCTTCCCCGAAATCGAGCTTCAGCAGACCTATATCGACCCCGACACCGGCCACGACGTAAAGACCTACAAGTGGAACCCCAAGGCCGTCGCCCTCCGCTGGCGCAACGCCAAGACCGCACGCCTCGGACAGATGAATAAGGAGGGCAAAATCGACTACACCTACGTCTCGAACATTTGGCTCGACGACCCCGCCGCCGTGCCCGACGCTTCTCCGTCGGGTAAGGTCGATGCCATCCGCGCCCTCTCTTCCCAAAGCGCAGCCGCAGACATGGAGCGCATCGCCCGCGAAACCCGCCAGGCCAACGTCCACCGCAACCGCCGCCCCACCCACTTCGCCTGCCCCGTCGTCTACAACCAGTACGGGCATCCTTATTATCCCGTCCCAGCCTGGTACTCCGTATTCTCCGGCGATGTCTATACCTACGCCTCGCTGCTCGTCAGCGACCGCAAGAAGCGCCGCGACAATGCCAACGTCATTGGTCGCATACTCTATCTGAACGACGAGTATGTGCAGCGTATGTATATGCAGCGCCAAATCACCGACGAGCAGGAGAAGATGAAGTTCTTCAACGAACAAATCATCGCCCCCATCAACCGTTTCCTGCAGAACCGCGACAACAGCGGCAAGCCCATGCTCGCCTACACCTTTACCGGTGCCGACGGCAAGGAATACAAGTCGTGGGAAATCGTCGAAATACAGGAATCCTCGAAGCAGACCGCCGAAGCCAACCAAAAGGAGCTGGCCGAAATCTCCAGCATCATCCTCTTCGCCTGGGGTGCCGACAGCCGTCTTATCGGTAACACCCCCGGCGACGTATCATCCTCCGGCGGCACTGACCTGCGCGAGCGCTACCTCCTGAAGCAAGTGCAGATGGCCACCCTCCAGCGCCTTGTGCTCTCGGTGATGGACATCTTCGGCACCCGCAACCAGTGGGACACCCACCTCACCTGGGAAATCCAGCGCGAAGTCCTCACCACCCTCGACAACAGCAAAACCGGCATCACCACCGCCGAGGACACGTCGAGGTAAATGAAGAATGAAGAATGAAGAATTGTCGCTTCGCGATTAAGAATGAAGAATGAAGAATGAAGAATTGTCGCTTCGCGATTAAGAATTAAGAATTAAGAGTTAAGATCATGCTGATAACCACCGAAGAAGAGCTCCGTCTCGCCATCCCCAGCCACGCCATCGACCACGTGGAAGCCCTCGCAGGCTTCATTACCAACTCCGAGCACGACTTCCTCCGACAGCCGCTCGGCCAGCCGCTTTACGACAAGCTCTGTGAGCACTACCGCCAAATGATCGACGGCGGTACCGTCATGGACTATGTAGAGTGCATCCGAAGTGGCAACACCGACGGACAATACTATCTGCAACTGCTGCACCTCGCACAGCGCTGTGTGGCCTTCGACGCCCTGGCATCGGCCATCGACGTGCAGGTCGTGTCGCTCAATAATGCAGGCGTCAATTTCTCTACCGCCGACGACTACCAGCAGGCCAGCGACAAAGCTATTGCCAACGCCAAGACCGCCTATCAGCGTGAGGCTCGCAAGGCACTGAACATTCTGCTGGAGCAGCTGGAGCAATGGACGCAGGACTGCCCTGCCAACGAGGACGCCACTGAGGGCGATGCCGAACTTGTGGAAATCGTGAAGTCGTGGCGGTCGTCGCGCTATTTCTACCTTGTGGCGCAGTTGCTCATCCCCTCGGCCCGTGTGCTGCAAGAATACTTGAATATATACGAGAACCGCGAGCGCTTCATTCAGATGCTGCCAGACCTGCACTTTATACAGGAAGAGCAGGTGGCTCCCGTCATCGGCGAGGACATGACCGAACTACTCGTTTCACTACAGATAGCCTCTGGTACCAAGCGCGACGCCACGGCCGCCACCACCGCCACGCCAGTGACGCTCGCCGACGATGCCGACATCCCCCCGATGCTGCGCCGCTTGCTCCACAAACTGCGCAAGGTGGTGGCCACCATGCTCGAAGCCCGCACCGTGGTGATGAAGATAGACAAGGAACGCCGCATTGCCGCCCGCGACGAAGCCGTGCGCCTGCTATCCTCGTTGCGCGAATACTGTCAGCAACACCAAGAAGAGGTATTAAAGGCGCTCGACCAGTTGCGCGGCTTGCCTGCCACCGCTGCCGCCCTGCTATCGCCAGACGAGCGAGAGCAGATAGAAGAAGACATTCTGCAAGCGTGCCTCGAAGCCGAAGCCCCCTATACCTCCAGTACCTACTTCGTCGCGCCACCCGCCGTGCCCGCCGTTTCTCCAGCGGGCCATACCCGCCCCTGCTGCTGTCACAACGACGGTCAGGGTATCGGCACATCATCGTCAGCCGCCCTCCTCGTCACCCCACCACTGCTCTGACGGCGCAGACCATTTTATCATTTCTCATTTCTCATTTATCATTTAGCGAAGCGCATGAACATAGACCTCACACTGCCCCAGGGCTGGAACCAATGCACCACATCACAGCTGGAGATGATAGCGGCCACCATCTTGCGTCATATCGCCAGGCAGGACCGCTACCACCCCTTCGACTGGCTGCTGGTGAAGACCGAGCTGTTCTTCTTATTCACCGGCCTGGAGGTGACAGGCGAAGTGTCCGACCCCGTGGACGACGACCCAGAATACCAGCATCGCGCCTTCCTCGTGCGGCGTGCCCGTCAGGGTAGGCATCTTCCCTTTCGTGGGCAGGGTGGGGGAGAGCCTACCTTCCCCATCTACATCTGGCAGGTGCAGTCGTTCATCGAGCAGCACCTCGCGTGGATTGACGACGAGAAGGCCGCGCCCCTGCTCCGCTTCCCCTATAAGGAGCGCATCGTCACCCGTGAGTGGCACCTGCACCGCACCCGCTGGAACATCCCCGTCCCCTGTCTGCAGCGCGTCACCCACGGCCCCACCGACGGCCTGCTGCAAGACTATCAGTGGCACGAATACTCCCACCTGCAGCAACTCATGGAGCGCTATGTCACCCTTCAGAACCGCGCCGCCACGCCCGCTGGAAAAGCCGCCGTGCCCGCCGGTTCTTCGGCGGGAGAAATCCGCGCCGCCCGCAACCGCTTCCTCGCCACCCTCTTCCGTTGCACTGACCACCCGAAGCTCGTCAGTGGCATCACCGACGTAGAGTTCCAGGTCATCCTCTTCTGGTGGAGCGGCTTTATGCACTACCTCATGCAGCACTACCCCCGCTGCTTCAAGCAAGCCGGCGGGAAACCGGCAAAGCGCAACAACCGAAAACCCTCCAATCCCCTCGACCTCTACACCAGCGTCATCGCCACTATGCAGACGCAGGCCCACCTCTCCGAAGAGTCCATTAACGGCCAAACTTTCCACATCGTTCTCGAACAGCTGGAGCGACTGGCCAAGCAGAACGAGGAGATGGAGAAACTGAGCAAGAAACACTAACAGTCCCGTATATTGCGACACCATCGCAACCATAAATGAACAAAGCACCATGCACAGCCACATAGCCATAGAAGTAAACGGTCACACGATGACCTTACCGCAAGACCAGTCGCTCGACATTAACGAGCAAAACCCGATGTTTGGCGAAGTAGAGATGCACTCTTATCCAGTGCAGCTGCCTTTCGACCATAACCGAGCCGTATTCAAAAACCTTGAAGCACGCGACTCGTCCTTGCGGGCAGCAGATGTGGATAATGCCAATGCACGAATCATTGTCGACGGGCTTCCGTTGCGCACATCGGTGCTACATGTGCAGGAGGGCGAAGTGTTGAAAGACAGCATAGCCGTAAACTTCGACTCGCGTACCAAATCGTTCAAGGACATGATAGCCAATATGCGCTGCCGTGACGTAGAGGTAGATGATGATATTCTTATCGGTGAGAAAATTGGAGATATTACAGCGACATACAGATATTCGTCTAAATATCGTTTTATAGGGAACGGAACGAAAGTCAACAATGCTTATATGGAATTGGACGATTACAACTATAAGACTATTTCAGGTAGTTTTTCGCCGCAGGCCACGGGCTTCTCCTATCCTGGAACTTGCAAGAGCAAAAGCATCACAGACCCATTCATTGCTGAGATAGAAGGCGTAAAAGATTTTGGAGGCGGTCATGTCGTCAACGTTCCGAAGGTTGAGCAGAGTTTTATCAATGTGTCGAAGCCATACCCACAGGCAAAGTATTGCAACGCCCGAGTTTGTTATGCTCATCACGGTATTGATGACGAAGGAAAGACTACAAGCGACATCGTGGAATCAAACAATGCCAACCCTGCCGTAGCTGCCGACTATTCGCCCTACTGGGTGCTTGATGCCGACCGTCCGGCCAGCGGCATTTGTTTCTATGTAGGATATTTTTTGGAACGACTGTTCAAGCAGCTCGGAGTGGTAGCCGACATTCACGCACTTACTGACATTGAAGACTTCAACTATCTCGCTTTTTTTACTACCGAGTGTCATTATAGGACAACAATCCGTCCTTTCTCGATATTGTCATCTGTTGAGAAAATCAATGAGTGGCTCAGCAGCCGTGGGTGTGGTGGTAAAATAGCATTTGCATTCGACAGCAACTTTGACAACAGCGAGACCAGCGTTGAACAGGCTTCGCTCAAAGCATTTAACATGAGCACAGGCCAATTTGAGAATATTACATGGGGTATCGGCGATTATCTTGACTACAGGTTTAAAGGTGGCGCAGAAAAGGGTAGCAGCTGGAGCGACCAGATAAAATACATTTATCGGGTGCCCGTCATGGACTTGCAAAATTCTACGGCCACGGCTAACATTCACCGCATGTATGCTACCAGCGACAATTTCCCTGATGTCAATGTGTCGGAGGTGATAGAGTCTATTGAGAATGCTTTTGGCGTGCGTTTCCACTATGACATCGAATCGAACAAGGTGACAGCCTACCTGTTGCGTGATATATTCCGCTCAACTAAGGCCCCGATACATTTACAAGGGCAAGTGCTCTCGATGTATAAGATGACGGAAAAGATAACTGGCGTAAGGGTGAAGTATTCTGCCGAGAGCGATGTTGATGAGCAGTACCGCAATATTCGCTATGGAGTGCGCGACTATGACACCAGTTTTGACTACATTGAATATCCTGAAGGACGAACTGTTCTTGATAAGACCTATGCAGAGATTGCCAGGAAAGTTGACTCCGGCGACATGAACGTCTACGTCATTCCTGACACTGGCAACGCTATTCGTGTCAAGGTCGATGCCGATGCAAGTACAGCGAAAGAGTTGCGACCAGCTAACTTTGAGGTGGGTCAATTCAAGGGTATTGAGGTAGGCGACTGTTCACGACAGGCAGAGGAAGATGACACCATTCACGAAATTACGGTTGGCTTCACGCCTATCGTGGCCAACGACGTGGCTTATAAAAAGGACAAAGGCTCGACCAATCCTAATTATCAGCCGTTGCTTGTGCCATTTATAGACGAGGACATGGAACATGAATTTGTCGAACAGACCATACAGAATGTGCTTACGACGGAATACTGCGATGTCTATTTTAATTATGTTCTGAGCCATTACGAAAGCTATAACCCTTCAAATACCGACGACGGTCAGTCGCCACTACAGCACCATGACTGGGGGCTCACACTTGCCATCCTCCGTACTGGTGACGGTGGCGCTGGAGTGGAAAACTACGATGCCAACTACGATGGTTTCGGCAATTATCGCTGGCGCGACATTGCCGACAACTACTGTATGGCTTCTGACACGATGGATCAGACAGGACGTTGGCTTGGCAAGACAGACCCCGCAAAAACCTTCTCGCTGAAGATACGTGCATGGAAACCATTCGTCTATTATGTTGATGACAACGGAAAAACGCACATCAGCAAAGATACTAATCTTGCAGGACAGGAAGTGGTGGTTGACAGCACCCCAATAGGAAAGGTTTGGCTCATACCTTGCGTTGACGACTCACGCAGTCAGACTGGACTTATAACAAGAAGGATTCGCTCGCGTGGTTTTGCCGACACCTTCCTGCCTGAATATATCCATTTCCTGCTTTATAGGCAGAAGTACGAAGTGAAAGCCCTTGTGGAGATAGCGCAGTTGGCCGACATCCCTAATCATTGGCGCGACCGATATGAAATTGATGGGAAAATAGGTTGGATAGACAAGACGAGTTATAGTGCTACAGCTCAGAAAGGCATTGGTGAAGTGACGATGGAGTTCTTTGCTGTTTAGTTCCGGCGGAGCCTATAGCGCTCCGTCTTTTTTATGACAGTCCTGAAAGCATCGACAATAAATTCATCTTTCTTCATACTCTTTACCTTCGCTCTGATGAAGTCGTCATAAATAAAACTTGCCAAGCAGCCGACTGATTCAGCATGAGATGCTTCCTTGCTTGCGGTACGCATGTCGAAATCATGGGTAAGATACCGCCAAGTTCTGCCTCCGTGCTGGTTGTCAATAAATAAACAATACACCGATAAAATGATGGTGTCATTCGATACTCTTACCTTTGAATCAATAAAATCGTAGTAGTCGCAACTCCAGTCTTTTCTTACGGTAAAAAGGTTGTTTGCCTTTACAGCAGAGTCTCTGACTTCACCCCACTCTCCGTTTGTCATTTGTGCGTCAATAATCCAAGTTCCAACGATTTTTTCCTTGATGTTCCTGTCGGTCATCACAAAGTCATCATCAGCATAGAACTTCTCAAAGTCCTCCTCGTCACTCCCGCACCCCACCAGACACACCGCAGCCAGCAGCGCAAATAAAATCTTCTGTTTCATTGTTCGTTTCGTTTTAAGTTTTCATTCGTCGGTGCAAAGGTACGAAAAATAAATGAATCCACCAAATGTTTTGTACGCTGCGATACCATCGCAGCCTTCCCGCAAAACATAAAGTCCCATTTTCCGATGATACTTACCTTAAATTTGCAGAAAAGAAAACACCGAAATGGCAAGTATCAGTAATACAGACTACCGAATATTCTACGACCAGCCTGTGATAGTCACGGCCACAGCGGTCAACTATAGCGGCGCCACGTTTCACCGGCTACGGCTGGAGGTTAAGGTGAACGGCACACCGTTTGAGTTCTCGTCGCCCGTCAGCAGCGACGCACTTACTGTCAGTTTCGATATATCGTCTGCTTTTCGGGCTTTGGCCGACTCACACCAGTATGCGGCCACGACGCTCAACGTCTATCCCGTCCTTACGGCCAAAGTCACGGCTTGCAGCGACTACATGATTGATGGTGAGGAGCACCAGGGGGTTGACCCGAGCAGTGAAACCACTATTGGCCCGCTCTACGCCGGACGGTTATCTGACATGGAGCGGTTGGCGGAAACAGTGCCTGCCCGCTATAGCCGCAAACCTGCGAGCAGCCCGGAGATATGCTTCACCGGCTGGCAGCACCTCGCGCCCGTTGCAACAGGCGAAAGCCTGGCACCTGTCGTTCCCTCCGTCACTGAGGTCACCGTGCCCGTCGGTTCTCCGACGGGAAGCGCCGCCAACATCTACGGCATCCCCGCCCCCGCCGACGGCTATGAGCTGCGCTTCATCAACTCGCTCGGCGTGCATGAGAACGTATTCCTTACCGGCCTGCCCATCGAAGAAACCAATATACAGACTGACCAGTATGCCATAGCCCGTCAGGAGACGCTCACGCGGTTCAGCCGACGCATCGCTATTAAGCAGAATAACCACGAAGTGTGGCACATGTCTTCGCCCGTACTCGACCGTCCGTGGCAGCAGTGGTACATTCACGAGCTACTGCAGGCTCGCTGGGCATGGCTCAATATCTCTCAGCAGCCCGCCTCGCCTCGCTACGTGCCGGTCAACATTCTGCCTGGCGACAACGTGAACGGACGTGACCGCCAAAAAGCCAGTCCGCTGACTGTGGAGTTCGACCTGGAGTTCGACATCAACGGGTCGCCATTACTGTAGGCGTAAGTCACAATCTCTAACTATTCTATCGCTAACTTAGCGGAAAGAAACGAGACGAAATGGGCTACATCACACAGACCAAAGACTACTGGATAGCGCCAAACGCTGTCACCATCACCTTGAATGCGCTGGGCGATGCCAACCGCATTCAGGGCAGCGTGGCCAGCGGAGCGGTCATCTCGTGCTACATTGAGGCGGTGCAGCCCGGCGGCGACAATGGCGACGGCCTGCAGCTCGACAACGGGCGCAATCCGAAGCGCTGGCCGCTGTCGCTCTCGCCCACCTTTTTCAATACTTTTACGCCAAAGTACGTTTATGCCGCCATTCCGCGCTCCACGACAATCGGCTCGCAGGCTGTCATCGTGTTTCCATCGGAAAAGATTGACATCTATGGCAAGAACGCCAGCGATACGCAGATAGGATCTACGGACTACTTCTACATCTACCTGCAAGGTATCATCAGTTCGTCGGGCGACAATGGAACCACCGCCCGAACATGGACGCACGAGAACGACTATGGTTCGCTTGGCACCTATGAGGACCTGGTGAAGGTGAAGGACTCGGAGTGGTATCGCTACGATCAGACCACGCAGGTGGTGACACTGCTGAAGAACCTGCTGATGGCCGACGGCTCGAAGTTCCTGAATCTGAAGGCCGTCTTTGCCGAGATTGACAACTACCTGCAACTGAACGGCGACCGGCTGACGGGTGTGGCCGTAAGCCCCGACGACGACAAAGCCACCGACAAAATCGTAACCCCCGCCTACCTCGACGAGTTCGGCAATACCCGCTACCTCTCGAAACAGCACGACGATACCGCCGCAGGGCTGATTACCTTCCTGCAAGGACTCGTCAGCGGCACCTACCACCGCGACGCGGCCATTGGCCCGACATCCACCGATACCGGCGCAAAGATATTCCCCGACGGGACGGGCGACTTCATCAACCTCGTCTTCTCGCAACTGCTGAAATCGAAGGGTGCTCGCAGCGGTTTCCTCGACGGCACGGGCATCCTGATGGACGCCGCGAAGGGCATGATAGAGGCCGACGGCATGGAGGTGCGCGGCTTCCTGAAGGTGATGGAGCTGGTCATCAACCGCCTGCAGCTAATGGAGAGCGACTACTCGTTTACCGAGGGCGACACCACCGAGCGTGTGGATTTCAGCGACGGCGGGCAGCGCATGGTGCTCACCATGCACAAGGAGCACGACAACGACCATACGCCTTTCTACCCCGGCGACATACTCTATGCCAAGGTGAACAACCTGCTCGACCACGGCACTTACTACACCTGCTGGGTGCGCGTCATCAGCGTCGACCAGACTAATAACACCATCAAGGTAGCTCCCTATCCGGCCTTGAAGCCCACGGGCGACCGCTTCGTGCCAGGAGCCCGCAACTTCACCTTCATTGGCACCGAGATTGACGATGCCGACTTCTCGGCCGAGCTGCTGCACGACTATGAGCTATATCCCAACGGCTATGAGAAAATTCTCAACCTGACACGCCACGGCAACGTGGCCGACGGACTGTTGGACGGTGACGACCCCACGTCGTATAGCGACGAAGTGCTGCAGAGCCAAAAGGGTCGCCAGCAGTCGTGGGTGCTCTCAACCACTGACAAGCGCCTGTCGTTCTTCTGGAACGTGGACGAGCCGATAGTACGCGATGAGAACTACGCCCTTTGCCTCGGTATATTGCCAGATTTGGCCAACCTGCCCAGCGACCGCAACAAGGCCATGCCGTCGCTCTATGTCAACACCATCTTCTACGACTTCCACGCCGATGCCAACTATCCTGCCAAGGTCATCAAGGAAGACCGTGGTCAGTGGGTTCTCCCTGACAGCACCATACCACAGCCGACCGCTGACATGGACGGCACACCCATCTTCGAGCCTTATCACTACCGCACCTACACCAACCTGACGTGGCGCACCTATCGTGACAATCCCGCATGGGCCAGCAAGACCGATGCCGAACTGCGCGACATTCTGAACCGCAAGAAGGTCGACCTCGAAGTGAGCCGCGTGTGGAATCACGGCGCATTGTGGGAGTGCCTGGTCGACGGCACCACGCAGGAGCCTTGGTTTGGCTGCACCGACTGGATGTTCATCAGCGGCGGCACTTTCTCGCTGGGCTTCTACAACAGTCTGACCGACCCTGTGCCTATCATGGGCATTGCCGTCAGGCCCGCACACATCGACGAGACCATCGTGCCCTTCCTGCTTTTCTCGCAGGAGGACGCTACCGGTATGGTGACGCAGTGGCGCTGGGAGCGCGAGAGCAACAAGCCAGCCCTCGACGAAGCATGGGCCAACTCCACGCGCACCGCCCCCGACGACCCCACGTCGCCGCTGAAGAGCGAGAGCCGCGTGCTGCACCTCACCATCGACGACCTGCCTACAGGGTGGGATGTGGATGGGGGGCGCGTAGGATTCAAATGTACCGCCACCTTCCTCATGGACGGTGAAGAGACGGAAATCATTAACAGTGTAACTATCATCTGACCAAGATATGAAGAAAATCATCAACTCATCGCGCCCGGTTGTCGTCACCACCACGCGCACACCGCTCAACGGCTCGCTGACCATCGACGCGGGTGGCGCATCGCTCTCGCAGGTGTATGATGCCATCTACGGCACATGGGCACCCGTCGACCGACGGCAGACACCGCTGGTGCTCACGCCAGTGGTCAGCGTCGTTGACCCCGACACGGGGCAGCAGGTGCCGCTGTCGAAGCTCCAGCAGGTAGAGTATAAGTGGTATGTTGGTAACAGCACCACGCCCGTCACCTCGCGCACGCCGAGCGATGACTACCACCAGCAGACTGACGACGACACGGCCACCGGCGTGCCGACGGGCGCTCTGGTGGTGCGCCACAACGTGAGCCCTGCCGACCATTATGCCGTGCCTATCCTCTGCGAGTTCTCGTGTGTCGATAGCGGGCGTGGCGAGCGCTATACGCTGACTGCCGCCGTGCTGCTCTCCAGCGAGAACAAGGTGCAGGACATGCTCACCGTGGCACTGGAGAATGCCAACGTCTTCACCTTCAACCCCATCACTGAGGACAGCAGCCTGAAGACCTTCAAGGCCGTGGCCTACACGGGCAGCGACCCCGTGCCGACGGGCAGCGTGAAGTATTTCTGGTATGTCAACGACGTGCTGGCCGACACCAAGGCGTGCTACGTCAGCGGTCAGCACACCGACACCCTCGTGCTCGATGCCCAGTATGCCGACAAGGTGCAGGTGAAGGTACGCATAGCCACCGTGCCCGACGGTGCATCACCGGCCAGTGTCACCGTCCCCAACCACCCCGCCAAGGCCGAAGCCACGCTGCTGTGGCAGTGGCCCGACATGAAGGCCATCCCCTACAGTCAGAGCGGCGAGGCCATCAAACTGCAGAGCGACACCATGAAGTTCGGAGCCATCGTGCAGGCTTACGGCAAGGACATCACCACGGCCAAGCGCAACAAGTACGTGAAGCTGCGCTGGTACACCCAGCCCACGGACACGATGACCAAGAAAGATCAAGGCGTGGGCTACGAGAAGACCATTCAGGGCAGCGACCTCTTCCGCACGGGTGGCCGCAAGGTGAACGTGCAGTGCGACGTCTTCCTGCTCGGCGTGAAGGCCAGCAGCAGCAGTGCCGCCGCCGAGACGAAGATAGAAAACGCCGCCCCACCCGTGGTCATCACCACCGTGCGCACACCGCTCACCGGCTCGCTCTCCATCGACACGGGCGGTGCGTCGCTCTCGCAGGTCTATGACGCGATCAACGGCACGTGGGCACCCGTCGACCGACGCAGCACGCCGTTGGTGCTCGCCCCCGTCATCAGCCTGACCGACCCCGATACGGGACAGAGCGTGCCGCTGGCCGACATGCAGAACGTGGACATTAAATGGTATGTGGACGGAAGCACCACGCCCGTCACCTCGCGCACACCGAGCGACGACTACCACCAGCAGACCGACGACGACACAGCCACCGGCACGCCGACGGGCAGTCTGGTGGTGCGCCGCAACATAGGCCCCGAGGACCAGTATGCCGTCGACATCCTTTGCGAGCTGTCTTGTACTGACGGCAGTCGCGCCGAGCTGTATAAGTTTGACGCCGCCGTGATGCTCACCGCCGAGAACAAGGTGCAGGACATGATTACCGTGGCAATGGAGAACCCCGCCACCATGACCTACAACCCCATACTGCAACATGCCGCCAGTCAGCGCACGTTCAAGGCCGTGGCCTACAACGGCAGCGACCCGCTGGCTGCCGCCCGCGTAAAATATTTCTGGTATCTCGACGACGATTTGATTGACGGCAACACCATCGGCTACGTTAGCGGTCAGAACACCGACACGCTCGTGCTCGATGCCGAATACCTGGACAATGTGCTCGTCAACGTGCGCATAGCCACCGTGCCCGACGGCACACCCGCCGCCAGCATCACCGCCCCCAACCACCCCGCCCGCGCCGAAGCCACGCTGCTGTGGCAGTGGCCCAAGCTCGATGTGCTGCCCTACAGCATGAACGGCGAAGCCATCAAGGATGCCAGTCGGCCCAAGACCTTCCGCCCCATCGTGCAGGCTTACGGCAAGGACGTGGACGAATCGCTGTGGAGTCGCTATTTCCGCTTTAACTGGTACACGCAACCTACCGACACTATGACGCGCAAAGACCAGGGCTGGGGCACCGAGGTCACTGTCAGCGGCACCGACCTCTTCCGCTCTGGCGGCGTACATGTCAACGTAGGCGTCGACCTCTACACGCTCGGTGCCTACCGCCGCGTGGTCGACGCGCAGGGCCGCACCGTAGTCGACGGTCAGGGCCGCGTGGTCGTTTGTCCAGAATAGAAAAAGAAAAACATCAATACACCCGAAGAATATGGAATCGACAGTACAACTCTATCTGGCCACCCGCGACGTGGCCGAGCGCACAGGCTTCCGCCGCCAGCGCTACATCACCAAGGACGGGCGCTACATCGTGAACGACCGCGACCTGCGCAACATCCGCCGCCCCGACGGTCAGCCCGCCATCGTGCCCGACGACTTCGACGAGGGCACCCTTACCCCCGTCGGCGAGCAGGAGGCGCAGCGCCTCATTGCCGAGAACGCCTACAAGACCGGCAATGCCGCCGACCACGGCAAGTAGTGTGCTCAGCGGTTTTGCCGCTGAGCATGTCCAGTATGCGGCGATAGCATCGCCGCCCAATTAAAAACAACAAAAACGACAATAACTATGGCACAAGTAAGCAACCGATTTTTCGTCACCGCCATTGCCGACGGACAAGTGGCCAATGGCTACCTGCGCTGCAACATGCCCCTGCAGCAGTTTCTCAACCCCAAGACCAACACCTGCGACCCCGACTGGAGCGTGAACATGGTGAACGGCACCGACCAGACCGACCACCCCATCATCACGGCCTACACCCGACTGGGCGGCAGCGACAAGGCACCGCAGCAGTACAAGTGGTACTGGAACGGAGCCGAGATTGCCTTCAGCGGCAACAACAGCGTGCAGACCTACACCAAGAACGGGCAGACCTATCCGCTCTTCATCAAGGGTACCGACGCCTCGAACCGTCCCACGCTGAAAATCAACGGCAACATAGCCACCGCCACCAACGTTGACCAGGACGTCATCTCCAACCGAGGCACCATCGAGTCGAGCGGCGAGGCGCTGGAGTATTCGATGGACATCCTCGTGCGCATCTCGCAACTTGCCGCCACCGGCCACCAGGGCTTCATCGAGTTTCAGAACAACGTGGCCGTCATCACCGAGGCTGGCGGCAGCGTCACCCTGCTGCCAGTGCTCTATGCCGGCACCGAAGAGGTGCAGCCCGCCGACTTCCAGGTGAAGTGGTATCTCGAAGGCGTCAGCGACTACAGCAGCTATGCCAACCCCACACGCTTTGCCACCATGAAGAGCGGCACGCAGGCACAGATGGGGCTCACGCTCACTGAGGCCGACATCACCGACAACGTGACCGTGCGCTGCGAGTATTACGACAAGGCCAGCACACCCTCGAAACTATGCTCAGCTTATCAGGAGGTGGACGACCAGGTGGACGACGACTACATGTATATCACCCACCCGCAGGGACAGAGCAACGCCAACTTGCGCAAAGACCAGAGCGTGACGTTCACCATCTGGATGGCATCGCAGAACGACCCCACACAGGTGAAGACCGCCTACCAGCACTTCAAGCTGAAGCTGCTCAATAGCGCGGGCAATGTCATTACCGCGCAGATTGGAACACCCATCACCGGCGATACCGACTATACCGACATCACCAAAGATGACGTCACCGTCATCGGCACTACCAAGGCTGCCAAGGCAGGGCAAGTCACCATCAGCTTCGACCTGGCCCACGACAACGGTGACACCATCTCGGGCGTGGTCGTGGCCTATTAGCCCGCCGCCAACGAGTGCCCGCTGGTTTTGCCAGCGGGAGCACCCGCCACCAAAAGCACCGAGCAAGCTCAATCTCTAAACTGAGCCGCCTCAATTTCCAGATTGAGCTTGCTCGACCCCAAAAGCGGCCAGCCGACAAGAAACCAACATTTATCCACTTTTTAATAACACTTTTCTATTATGGCACAAATCACATTGAAGGTGCGCAAGGTGAAGACACTCCACCCCCGCACAAAGGAAGAGGGCCTTTCGGCCCGCGTAGTAACCAACGGCAAGCAGGACTTCGCAGGAATCTGCGAGCTGGCCGGCATGAACACCACCATGAACACTGCCGAGCTGGAGGCAGCCGGCAAGCTCATCCTGCAGGCCGCCGCACGCGAACTGAAGAACGGCAAGATTGTCGACTTCGGACCGCTCGGCACCATCTACCCCGCCGTCACCTCGAAATGGGTGGCCAAGGACAAGGCCGACGAGCTGACCAAGGAAGACCTCACGCTCAAGGTGAACTACCGCCCCAGCGCCGACATCGAAGCCGCCGTGAAGGGCGCACGCCTGGCATGGGCCAACGCCGAGGACGAGAAGAAGGAGCAGGAGAACGGCGGCGAGAACACCACCACCGACCCCGACACCCCCGACCCCGACAATCAGGGCGGCGGCGAAATGGAGCCCTAACCCCCGCTTCAAAGTGTGCCCTGCGGTTTTGCCAGCGGGAAACAAGGGAGCCTGCCTGACAGTGGCAGGCCCCCTTCAAAAAACGACCAATCTCCCAAACGACTAAACGACCACCATGTCACAGAAGAAAGTAAGCGCAACCATCAGCGTCACCGCCATCATCGACGGCCAGGACGGAGTGAGCATCACCTCGGCCAACGTCTTTTACGCCCTGTCTAA
>Ga0310691_10002399_pt1 | contig 25106 bp, 22 predicted proteins | sample 176DNAGHGlowgp2_FD_203887 | JGI IMG/M metagenome (GOLD analysis project Ga0310691, IMG submission 203887) | Sheep rumen microbial communities from Palmerston North, Manawatu-Wanganui, New Zealand - 1766 DNA GHGlow gp2 (v2) (version 2) | ecosystem: Host-associated > Mammals > Digestive system >...
TTTTAGGCATCTGGGCGCGCTGATGCGCCTGACGCTTACGGATGTGCCGGCAGGCACCTGTGAGTTAAGCATCTCCTCGGACCGTGCCCTGGCCGGCTCCTTTGTTGTCCGGGATTTGTCCGGAGTTCCCGGTATTTCGGCCGACGACCAGGAGTATGCCGGGGAGTACAACACCGTCCTCTATACGCTTCCGTCGGCAAGTGCCGGCGGCTCCCTGGTGTTGAATATTCCTTTCCCCGCGGGCGTGCACAGCAACCTTACCATTGTAGCACTGGATGACACGGACACGGAGATTGGGGTCATCAATGCCGGCGTTGAACGCGTGCTGGGGCGCGGTGAAATGCGCCAGGAAACGCTCAGTTTTACAGGAAGCGGACGGCTGGCCCGTTTCACTGCAGATCCCCTGAACCTTACGCTTACCACCACCCAAACCCTCAGTTACAGTATCGTTCAGTTGAAGGCCGACGGCGGCGTGGAGCCGGCCTATGGATATACGCTCAGACTGGATGCAGTTTCAGACCCTGACATTGTAAGGGTTTCCATTGACGGTAATGTTGTTTCTGTCAGCGGCATTATGCCGGGAACGGTACAGGTGCGCCTGCAGGCGGCCAAAGGTGATGACGTGGTGTTTGCCACATCGACAGTCACGGTACAGGAACCCGTAACGCAGATTTTCTCCACAGGAAGCGTCCTTTATCAGAACCATTCCATGAACCTGAAGGCCATGGTGACGGTAGGCGGTACGGATATCGCAGCCAACGCCGAACTGAAATACAGCTGGAGCATCACCAGCGGTGGAGCGCTGGCTACCCTTACTTCCGACGGGCCTTCCGCATTGCTTAAGGCGGGAGACTCCGTAGGGACAGTGACCGTCCTTTGCCAGATTTACTCCTCTGACCCTGAGGGAATTGGCTCCGCCATGGAAGTGGAAAAAGCTTTCACCATCCAAGAGTTGGTCCCGGGGACTACGGGGGCGCTGTTCTCCGTTTCCAGAACGGAAAGGGTACTTTATGCCAAAGCTAATGCATATAAGTTGAAGTCGGACGGTTTGTATTATCTCTTTGACAGGCAGTGGGATGCTTACAACGGGGTGGTGACGGATGAGGCTCCGGACCTGGCCGCCAAGATGGACTGCGTTGATCCCCAATATGTTGTGTCGAAATTCGGTAATGCCGCTTCCTCCGAGCATATTTGGGCGGGGTCTATTGAGACTTCCGGCTGGCGGCTGCTGACCTATGACCAGGCCTATTATCTGCTGAATCAGCGCGCTGCTTCGCCTGTCGGCACAACTGACAATGCCAGGTATGTTGTGGCCACTGTGGGCGGACATCATGGGCTGATTCTGTTCCCCGACGAGTTCACCTGGCCAAAAGAAATGGAACTCCCGCAGCAGATCAACAGCATCAAAAAGGGCGACGAGAGCTGGATACGGTATGACTTCCCCAACAAATACACTATCACTGAATGGGAAGACTATCTGGAACCTTTGGGAGCAGTTTTCCTTCCCGGTTGGAAAGACGCGCCCTGCTACAGGTCCCGGGACCGCTATAATTCAAGCCCGTCAAACCGCAGAAGAGACGACACGGCAACAGTTGGGCGTCCCTGGAATTCCTATACGCACTGGTATTTCTGCTATTACATCTATGACAGTTATATGCAGATTCCGCGTACCATGAATTACACGCTGGTGACAGTCACCACGCCGCAGTACATGCCCATTGACTACAACAGGTATTTCCACCTGCGTCCTGTGAAGGACTTCTAAATCTTCTCCATCCATCCCAGGGGAACACTGGCACGGGCAGAGAGAACACCCACCAGATTCACTTCTATGAAATGTTCCCCGTGCAATTCCATTACGGTACCTTCTACCCCCATGAGAGGGCCTTTGACTACCCGCACGCGGTCTCCGCGTACCAGTTGAAGGTCCTGATGGTTACTCCTGTCATCTGACGCTTCAAAGACTCTGATAAAGTCTTCTATGGTCACAGTAGTTTTTTTTTTGTAAATTTGCACCTTGTCAAATAGATAAGCATTGTAAATCACTATGGGAGCATTTCACGCATACGACATCCGCGGTATCTGGGGCAAAGACTGGGACCTGGATATAGCTTATAAGGTAGGATACTTTGTTCCCCAGCTTCTGAAGGCCGACAAGGTCCTGGTGGGCCGCGACTGCCGCGTCTCCTCCGACGAGATTCATGACGCGGTCATTAGAGGCATCAACGATGCCGGGGCCGATGTTTACGATATCGGCCTCAGTTCTACGCCGATGGTGTACTTCGGCACCGCCAACTACGGTTTTGACGCCTCCATCCAGATTACGGCCAGCCACAACCCGGCGCAGTACAACGGTATGAAGGTGTCTACTACCGATGCGCAGGCTGTGGGCTTCGACGCCGGCCTGGGGCAGATCAAGGCCTGGATAGACGAGGGAAAACCCACCCCCGTGGCCGCCAAACGCGGTCAGGTGTTCCAAAAGGAGATTATGGCCGATTACCTGCAGTTCATGCGCAAGTTCGTGAAGGACTACAGCGGTCTCACCATCGCCATGGACCTGTCCAACGGCATGGCTAACCTCTTTGCCAAGGAAATCTTCGGGACCGGCGGCAACATCCACTATCTGTTCGATACCCTGGACGGCCGTTTCCCCAACCATGAGCCCAACCCCCTCATCGAGAAGAACTGCTTCCCGCTGGAGGAAAAAGTACGTGAGGTGAAGGCCGATGCCGGCGTCATCTACGACGGAGACGCAGACCGCGTGATGTTCGTGGACGAGAAAGGGCAGTTCATCTCCCCGGACCTGATGATAGCCCTCATGGGCAATTACTTCGTGAAGGAACGCGGCCTCAAGGGCCTGGTTCTGCAGGACATCCGTTCTTCCAAGGCCGTAGGGGAGTACCTGGCTCCCATGGGCTGCGAGATGCGCACGTGGAAGGTGGGCCGTGCCTTTGCCGCCAGCAAACTCCGTGAGATTGACGGCGTGTGGGGTGGGGAACTGGCCGGTCACTACTATTTCCGAGACTTCTTCTACAGCGACAGCGGCCTGCTGGCTTCCATCATCCTGCTCAATATCGTGGCCGGTTTCAAGAAGGAAGGCAAAACGCTGTCCCAGGCCATCGCCGAGATTGTCCGTTACCAGAATTCCGGAGAAATCAACTATCGCATAGAGGACAAGAAGGGCGCCATGGATGCCGTTAAAGACTATTTCATGGCCCAAGAAAAGGCTACGGCCTTCATGGACTTCGACGGCTACCGGGTAGAATTCCCCGACTGGTGGTTCAATATCCGTCCTTCCAACACGGAACCTTATCTTCGTTTCATTTGCGAGGCAACATCGGCCCAGCTTTTGCAGGAGAAGATTGCTCAAACCGACGCCATCCTGGTGAACCAGTTTGGCGGCAAGCGATAATCTATGAAGAAAGTACTGACCCTAAGCCTCTTACTCTTTTGTTGCGCTCTTTCCCTGAAGGCCCAGGAAGAAGATATCAGCCGTGAGGCCGATTCTCTCCGCCACCGTTTCGGACGGCAGGAAGTGAAACCGACCAACCTGCGTACTACCGCCTATGGAGATACCCTGGATACCGGAAACCCCGCTATCAAAGTGGTGCTGTACAACAACGGAACATACCGCTACGTGAAAGACCCTTCCCTGCATGCGGCGGATAGTGTTTTCACGGAATACTGGGACGAGAAAGCCGTGAATCCCTACCGCGAAGACCCGGACCCCATCCCGGACCGCTTTTCCATCTGGGTGGTGGACTCGCTGGACTCCTATGTGTGCCCCAACGTGACGCATCCCCGTTCCCTGTTCGGCTACCGCCGCGGCCGCCGGCACCAGGGCATAGACCTTCCTTATCCTTCCGGAACGCCGGTTCCCGCCACGTTTGACGGTAAGGTGAGGATATCGGCCTATGTGGGCGGATACGGCAACCTGGTGGTGATTCGCCATGCCAACGGCCTGGAGACTTTTTACGGCCATCTGTCTCGCCGGGACGTGGAAGCAGGGGACTGGGTGAGTGCCGGAGACATCATCGGCCTGGGCGGCTCAACCGGCCGTTCCACCGGCCCGCACCTCCATTTTGAGACGCGCTACCGGGGCGCCGCCTTCGACCCCGCCTGGCTCATTGACTTTGAAACGGGCACCCTGCGCCACCGCCTGCTGAAGATTCGCAGCTGGTATTTCAACCCCAACCAGCGCTATGTGCAGAATGTGGATGACGAGGATGAGATTTTCCGCACGGACGAGGAAGACCGCCTCCTGGCAGAGGAGCAGGCCAAGAAAGAGGCTGCCGCCCGTGCCGCCGCAGAGGCCGCTGCCATGCGTTATCACACCGTGAGGAAGGGAGATACCCTCTCCAGCATAGCCCGCCGCTACGGCACTTCCGTAGACCGGATCTGCCGGCTCAACGGTATCAGCAAATCCACGGTCCTGAAAGTGGGCAGAAGGTTGAGGGTAAGGTAATTACTTGAGCTTGGAATTATAGTGCGGATGCACTTTTCCTTTGATGATATTCTGCAGTTTGCCGGATATCATCTTTTTTCTGATGGGGGCGGCGTGGTCTGTGAACAGGTCTCCGTCCAGGTGGCTCAGCTCGTGCTGAATCATGCGGCAGGCGAAGTTGTCAAACTCCTCGGTCACCTCCTGCAGGTCTTCGTTGTAGTAGCGGAGCTTCATCTTCTTGGGCCGAACCACGTCGCAGTACACGCCCGGGATGGACAGGCAGCCCTCAGAGTATGTGGTCTGCTCCGGGCTTTCTTCCAGCACTTCGGGATTGATGAGGGTGCGTCGGAAACCCTTGAGGTAGGGGTAGGTCTCGGACACCACGTCTCCGTCTACAATTACCACCCGCTGGCTTACGCCAATCTGCGGAGCGGCCAGGCCGCAACCGTCGGCCACCACCAGGGTGTCTTTCAAGTCCTGAACAAGGGCGGCGATGCCTTCCTTGTCCTTGAGGTCGGCCGGAAGGGCCGTTTCGCGCAGCACGGGCGCGCCATAGAGGTAGATGGGTTTAATCATTTTCTTCTCCTTGTCTTGTTTTGGCAGAGGCTGTCCGGAACCTTCAGCGGGTCCAGTCCCTCCATGCCCGAACCTCCGTTTTTGCGGTCCAGGAAGCTCTGGAGGATGAGGGCGGCCGATATTTTGTCCACCGACCCCTTCTCCTGCCTCCGGCTTTTTTTCATGCCACCGTCTATCTGCACCCTTTGGGCCAGCACGGAAGTGAAACGCTCGTCTTCCAGCTCTACGGGAACCTCCGGGAAGGCTTTTTTTAGCTTGGGGAGGAAAGCATCCACATAGGCCTGAGCCTCAGAAGGTTTTCCGTCCATGTTCAGCGGATATCCCACTACAAAAGCCAAGATTGTCTGCGTGGTGGCGTAATTTTTGAGATATTCTATTAACTTTGTAGAATCAATTGTATCCAGAGCAGAGGCAAAGATACCCAAAGGATCGCTGACGGCCAGTCCCGTGCGCTTTCTTCCATAATCTATGCCGATATATCTGTCCATTACAATTTGCAAAGGTAAGAATTTTATGGAGAAAACAGATAAAAAACCGTCACGGAACTATCGCCTGGCCCTTATTGACGCCGTTTCCCATGAGCGCCTGTGGAGCGTACGCTTTACCAAGCCCATTTTCATCGGGGCGCTTTCTTCCGGCATAGTGGTGACGCTGGTAGTCTTTTACTGCCTCATCGCGTATACGCCCATCCGCACCTTCATACCGGGTTACCCCGGAGCTCAGAGCCGCCGTCAGGCCGTTCAGAACGCCCAGAAGATAGACTCCCTGGAAATGCGCCTGATGCAGTGGGAACTTTATTCGGAGAACCTCCGCCGCATCGTGGCCGGGGAGTCGCCCATCCGCCTGGACAGCGTCATGCTGGGCCGCGAGGGCAAGCGCTCGGTAACGGATGCACAGTACTACGCCATCCGGGATTCCCTCCTCAGGGCCGATGTCCAAAACCAGGAACAGTTCAACGTGGAAGAGGCGCCCCGGGGGAACCTTCCCATCGAAGCGCTGTCCTTCTTCCCGCCCGTCAAGGGCATTGTGTCCGAGGGCTTCGACCGTGCGTTGCATCCGTATGTAGACATTACGGCACCGGCCGGCAGCACGGTTTCCGCCGTGTTGGACGGCACGGTGGTGTTCACCTCCTGGGATTCGGAAGAAGGCTATCTGATGGTGCTCCAGCACGCCGGAGACATCCTTTCCGTGTATAAGCACAACCAGAAACTCCTGCATCAGCAGGGGGATGTGGTGAAGGCCGGAACACCCATCGGCCTGGTGGCGGAATCTTCTTCCCTTACCAAGGGAAACCATCTCCACTTTGAGCTGTGGTGCGAGGGACAGCCCATGGATCCGGTTCAGTTCATTAAGTTCTAGGATGAAAAAGATAGCGATACTAGGTTCCACAGGTTCCATCGGAACCCAGACCCTGGATGTGGTGAGACAGCATCCGGAGCGTTTTGAAGTGTTCATGATATCGGCCAACAACAGCGCAGAGCTGCTCATTGAGCAGGCCCGCGCTTTCCATGTGTCCCATGTGGTCATCTGCAATCCCCAGAAGTACGCTCAGGTGAAGGAGGCCCTTCCCGGGGTGGATGTGCAGCTGGGCATCGAGGCTGCCTGCAACTTGGTTCAGGCTCCCGATGTGGATGTGGTGGTGGCCGCCATGGTGGGGTTCAGCGGGCTCCGGCCCACGCTGGCCGCCATCCGGGCGGGAAAGACCATCGCCCTGGCCAACAAGGAAACCCTGGTGGCGGCCGGTTCGCTGGTGATGGGGGAGGCCGAGCGCTGCCATGCACCCATCTATCCGGTGGACTCGGAACATTCGGCCATTTTCCAGTGCCTGCTGGGCGCGGGGGGCAATCCCGTCCACCTGATTCATCTCACCGCTTCCGGCGGCCCTTTCCGCACTTGGGAAAAGGAGAAGATTGCATCGGCCACCAAAAATGAGGCGCTCAGGCATCCCAACTGGGACATGGGCGCCAAGATAACCATAGACTCCGCCACCATGATGAACAAGGGCTTCGAGGTCATCGAGGCCAAGTGGCTCTTCGGGGTGGAGGCTTCGCAGATTCATGTGGTGGTTCATCCGGAGTCTGTGATTCATTCCATGGTGGAGTTTGAGGACGGTGCCGTGATGGCGCAGCTGGGCTGCCCGGACATGCGCATTCCCATCGCCCTGGCCATGGCGTACCCCACGCGCCTTCCTTTGGATGGGAAAAGGCTGGATTTCGGCACCCTGGGCTCCCTTACTTTCGCGGAGCCGGACCGCAGGAAGTTCCCTTGCCTGCAACTGGCCTTCGATGCCATCGGCCGGGGCGGGAACATCCCTTGCGCCATGAATGCAGCCAATGAGGTGGCGGTAGCGGCCTATCTGAAGGAGACCGTCCGTTTCTATGACATTCCCAAGGTGATTTCTACCGTGATGGAGCGCACGGCTTTTGTGAAGGAGCCGTCGGTGGAAGACATTTTTGACACGCACAAGGAGGCTACCTCCCTGGCACAGCAACTGATATCGGCCCTATGATGGTTTTCATAAAAGCCCTCCAGGTAATCCTGGCGCTCTCTGTGCTCATTCTCTTTCACGAGCTGGGGCACTTTCTGTGGGCTAAGCTGTTCCGCATCCGCGTAGACAAGTTCTTCCTCTTCTTCGATGCAGGCGGCGTGAAACTGTTCTCTACCCGCATGCCCTGGTTTGTGAAGCTTTTGCCCGCCGCCGCCCGCTGGGAGACGGAGTACGGGATTGGCTGGCTGCCGCTGGGCGGTTATTGCAAGATTGCCGGCATGGTGGACGAATCCATGGACACCGAGTCCCTGAAGGGAGAGCCGCAGCCCTGGGAATTCCGTACCAAACCGGCCTGGCAGCGACTGCTGGTGATGAGTGGCGGCGTGCTCAACAACTTCCTGTTGGCCGTGCTGCTGTTCTGTGGCATCCTGGCCATCTGGGGCAGCAATTACCTGCCCAACCAATATGCCGTATACGTGAACGGGCTGGGGGAGATGATGGGTTTCCGCAGCGGTGACCGCATCCTCCGCTACGATGATTTCGAGCCCACGGATTTTTTGAATCTCCAGGCCGATCTAGCCCGCCGGCAAGTTTCCGAGGTGCAGGTCCTTCGCGGCGGCGATACCCTTACCCTGTATATGGATGAGAGCCTGATGGGGGAGGTGGTGAATACGCCCGGCGTGTTTGACGTGGCCCTGCCCTTTGTGGTGGACAGCCTGATGCCCACGTCCCTGAATCTGGACGCCGGTCTTCTGAAGGGAGACCGGATTGTGGCGGTGGCCGATACGCCCACCCCTTATCTCCAGGACGCCCAGAAAATTCTGCGGGCGCGTCCTGGACAGGAATTGCCCGTGACGGTGCTCCGTGGGGCCGACAGCCTGGCCTTCACCCTGCAGGTGGATTCGCTGGGCCTGCTGGGAATCTATCCCAGGCAGATAGCCTTTGAGCACCGGAACTATTCCGTGGTCCAGTCCATCCCGGCGGGTTGCGCCCTGGCATGGAATTCCGTGACGGGTTACCTGCGAGACCTCCGTCTGGTAGCCACGCCTTCTACCGGGGCCTACAAGTCTGTGGGCAGTTTCATTGCCATCGGCCAGGTGTTTCCCTCTACCTGGAACTGGCACCAGTTCCTGTATATCATGGCCCTGCTGTCCATTATGCTGGGCGTAATGAATCTGCTGCCCATTCCGGCCCTGGACGGCGGGCACATCGTCTTCTGCCTGTATGAGATGTTTACGGGCCGAAAACCCAGCGACCGCTTCCTGATGGTGGCCCAGCTGATAGGAATGGCACTTTTATTGCTGCTGATGTTCCTGGCATTCGGAAACGACATAGCCCGAATTCTACACTGATTATGAGACATTTTCTTCATTTGACGGCTGTCCTGGCCTGCATCCTGGCTTTTGTCGGCTGCAAACAGGGTAACAAGAAGACCCTTCTTCCCAACGTGAGCGGCAAGGCCGGAGAGGTGTTGGTGGTCATTGAGCGTGAACAGTGGGAGGGCAACCTGGGCGTATCCATCCGGGAAACCCTGGCCATGGATACCCCTTACCTGGCGCAGAAAGAACCGCTCTTCACCCTTTCCAACGTTCCTCCGGGAAGTTTCAACAACATGTTCAAGATGCACCGCAACCTGCTTTTGGTGAACATCAATCCGCAGAACCAGAGCAGCGGCGTGGTGTACAAGAACAACATGTGGGCGCAGCCCCAGGCCGTGGTGCAGGTGAATGCCGCAGATGCCGACGAGGCCCTGGAACTGTACAACGGCGCCTGCGTCATTATCTCGGAGTTCTTTGAGCAGAGCGAGCGGGACCGGGTTATCAACAACTCCAAGCTGTACGAGGAGCGTGCCCTCCGCGAGCCGGTGCAGAAGGTGGCCGGCGGCATCATCCACTTCCCCAGCGGATACCGTTGCCGCAAGCTCACGGACAACTTCGCCTGGATGGCCGATGAGAAACAGTATGTGCAGCAGTATGTGATGGTGTACCGTTATCCGGTGAGCGGAGAAGACGTTTTCTCCGTGGAGAATATCATCCGGGAGCGCAACCGCGTGATGCAGGCCAACGTGCCGGGCATGTTCGACGGCTCCTACATGACCACCTCCGCCGCCCTGGAGCCCACCACCCGTTCCCTCAGTTACAAGGGCCGGGCCTTCATGGAAACCCGCGGCTTCTGGGAGGTTCACGGAGACTTCATGGGCGGGCCTTTCGTTTCCCATTCCTTCTACAGCCCGGACGGCAAGGACATCATTGTGCTGGAGGCCTTTGTGTTTGCCCCCCGGTACGACAAACGGCAGTATCTGAGACAGGTGGAATCGCTGTTGTACTCTTTTGAGTGGGACGGGGAAGAAAAAGATGCAAAATAATTTTGCTTGCTTGAAAATTTTTCTTACCTTTGCACTCCCAAGTTTGGTGGGTTCGTATAACGGTTAGTACTCGGGATTTTCATTCCCGCAATAGGAGTTCGATTCTCCTACCCACTACCAAATATAAAAAAGTAAAATAATGGCAAACACTAAATCCGCCGCACGTGCCGCCCGTCAGAGCGAGCGTCACCGCCTGCATAACAAGTATTATGCAAAGACAACGAGGAACGCCATCCGCGACCTCCGCAACACCACCGACAAGGCAGCAGCCACCGAGAGCGCTCCCAAGGTTTATGCAATGATTGATAAACTGGCCAAAATCGGAGTCATCCACAAGAACAAGGCTGCCAACCTCAAGAGTGGTCTTCAGGTTTACATCAACAAGCTCGCCTAAGAGCTTGTTTTTTATCGGGATGTAGCGCAGTTGGTAGCGCACTACGTTCGGGACGTAGGGGTCGCTCGTTCGAGTCGAGTCATCCCGACATGTTAAGAGCCAGGCTAAGCAGCCTGGCTCTTTTTGTGCATGAAAAAACCACCTGCATTTCTGCAGGTGGTTTGAGGAGCTCCCCCTGTTGGACTTGAACCAACGACCCTCTGATTAACAGTCAGATGCTCTAACCAACTGAGCTAAGGAGGAATTTTCCGTTTGCTTTCGTAACGGGAATGCAAAGGTACAATCCTTTTTTGGATTTGCAAAGGTTTTTTGCAATTTTTTTCATTTAGATAGTTATCTATATTTTTTGTATCTTTGCATGATAATCCGTAAGTGCGCTTAAAGTATGGATATTGACCTCCTTGCCAAAATGGTGAAAGAAGTGGTGATGGATCACGATGTTGTCACCTTACCCGGAGTGGGCAGCTTTGTGGCGGAATGGGTTCCGTCCACTTTTGCAGATCGCGGGTACACCATCCTGCCCCCTTACCGCAAGCTCTATTTCTCTCCCAAGCAAGGGGACGATACCCTTTTGGCGCAGCTCTACGCCCGTTCCAACGATATTTCGCAGGCCGATGCCACCCGCATCCTCATAGACTTCCTCTCCGAGATGAAGGAAGTCCTGAAGGTGAAAAAGACCATCATCTTCCCGGGCCTGGGCCGCCTGAGGGCCACCATGGAAAACCATTTCTTCTTTGTGGCCGATGAAGACCTGGACATCTATCCCGCCGGATTCGGCCTGCAGCCCCTTTCCCTCAAAACCCACGAGGAGACGCAGGAGGAAGTGGCCCAGGCCGTGGCCAGCCTGGCCACCCTTCTTCAGAAGGAGCCGGAGCCCGAACCGGAACCTGTCATCGAACCGGAGCCGGAACCGGAAACTGCCCCCGAGCCTGCTCCCGAACCCGTCCCGGAGCCCGAAGCAGAACCTGCTTCCGAACCTGCTCCCGAGCCGGAACCCGTCGTTGAACCCGAACTTAAACCAGAGAAGGAAAAGAAGAAAAAGAAGACCGCCTGGAGCACTTTCTGGACCATCATCCTGGTCCTGGTGGTGTTGGTCCTTCTGGCAGCCATTGCCCTGGTGGTGGCCGGTCAGTTTGCCCCCGAGTGGATAGACAGTCTTCTTTATACTCCGGAAGAGTATGAATTCCTTCATAATCAGTAGTGAGAAATGACCCCTGTAGAAAGAGAAGGATATAAGTTTTTCCAAGACCTCCAGATTCCCTGTTACCAGACCAACCGTCAGACCCTGCTCAAGCCGGCCGCCTTCATGGATTTGGCCCAGGAGCTTGCGATGTGGGCCGCCTCCGGCCTGGGTTTCGGCTATGACAACCTGCATGTCCACCACGTGGCCTGGGTGCTCAGCCGCATGCACATCCATTTCGGAAACCTGCCCCGCTGGAGAGAGAAAATCCGCCTGTACACCTGGCACAAGGGCTCCGACGGTCCCTTTTACCTCCGTGATTTCATCATGCAGGACGCCCAGGGAGAGCCCTGTATCACCTGCACCAGCTCCTGGGTGGTGATTAACGAGGAAAGCCGCCATTTCGTCCGTCCCGAGGAGTTCAAGGAACTGCTGAAAGTGGGCGGCCTGGACGATGCCATTGCCCAGCCGGCCCCCAAGCTGCAGCTGCCTCGCGGCGTGGAAGCCGAGCCGGTGGCGGAACACACGGTCTCCTATTCGGACCTGGACCTGGTGGGGCATACCAACAACGCCCGTTATGTCGTATGGGCCATGGACTGCCTGCCGTTGGAGGTGGCCGAGGGCGCCCTTAAAGATTTGTATATTGTGTTTAACAAAGAGACTACCTTCGGAGAGAAGGTCTCCCTGTACTGCCTCAAAGAAGGAAATGCCTGGTACATTGAAGGCCGGGTAGATTCAAAGACCTGCTTTGTGGTGAAATTTGAGTATTAAAGCATGCATGATTTGTTTTTTGGCTACGGAGTAGCGCATACCATCCTGCTTCTGGCCTTAGTGATAGGTGTCGGCCTCTATTTGGGCCGGTTCAAAGTGAAAGGCATCTCCCTGGGCTCCACCTGGATCCTGTTCATGGGCATCCTGATGGGTCATCTGGGCTTCGGGGCCGATCTGAGTGTCCTCCACTTCGTGAAGGAGTTCGGTCTCATCCTCTTCGTCTTTTCCATCGGCCTGCAGGTGGGCCCCGGCTTCTTCCATTCCTTCCGGAGCGGCGGTGTCAAGATGAACCTGCTGGCGGTGATGAATATCCTGCTGGCGGTGGCCGTCACCTATGCCATTTCTGCCATTTCAGGAGAAAGCCTCTCCACCATGGTGGGCGTCATGTCCGGCGCCGTCACCAATACCCCCGGCCTGGGTGCCGCCCAACAGACCTTTGCCGATGTTTCCGCCGCCTCGGGCTCCAGTGTCCTGGCTGCCGGGGCGGCCTCGGAGAAACTGGCATCGGCCTATGCCGTGGCCTATCCCATGGGCGTGATTGGCGTCATTATTGTGATTGTGCTCTTCAAGGCCCTTTTCAAGATTGACCACAGGAAGGAACTCCATGAGCTGGAAGAGCAGGAAGGCGCCGGAGAGCATGCCCGCCGCATGCATGTGGCCGTGGAAAACCCCGCCATCTTCGGGAAAAAGCTCTTTGACGTGGTGCGTGACTTCGGAGACGACTTTGTGGTTTCCCGCGTGATGCATGACGACGAGGTATCTTTCCCCACGGCCGATACGGTACTCCATGAGGGAGACAAGCTGCTGCTGGTTACCTCGCAGGGAGAGGTGGACCGCCTGCGGATTCTCTTCGGGGAGGAAGTGCCGCTGCACGTGCAGGACTGGAAGGAGAAAGACCATACCATGGTAACCCGCCGTATCGTTGTAACCAACTCCAAGCTCACCGGAAAGACCATCAAGGACCTGCGGCTGCGCAGCGCCTTCGGCGTCAGCGTAACCCGCGTCATCCGCGCCGGCGTGGAACTGGTGGCCCGTCCCTCCCTCTACATCCAGGTGGGCGACGGCCTGATGTGCGTGGGACCTGAGCAGAATATCGAGCAGGTGGCCGCCAAGGTGGGCAACTCCAACGACGCCCTGAACAAGCCCAACCTGGTGCCCATCTTCCTGGGCATTGTGGTGGGTGTCATCTTCGGCTCCATTCCCATGCGTTTCCCCGGCGTTCCCCAGGCCATCAAGCTGGGCCTGGCCGGCGGTCCGCTTATTATCGCCATCCTGCTGGGACACTTCGGCCCTAAATACAAGATAACCACCTACACCACCACCAGCGCCAATCTGATGATTCGGGAAATCGGCATTTCCCTCTTCCTGGCGGCGGTGGGTATCGGCGCCGGAAGCAACTTCTGGAGCTCCATCGTGGGGGGCGGTTATTGGTGGATTCTGTACGGCGCCCTCATTACACTGGTGCCGCTGTGCATCACCTTCATCGTGGCCCGGGCCGCGTGCCATCTGAATTTCTACCAGATCTGCGGTCTCATCACGGGCTCCTGCACCAATCCGCCGGTGCTGGCCTTCGCCCAGGGCATGTACGGCAGTGATTTCACCTCCGTAAACTACGCTACGGTGTATCCGCTGTCCATGTTCATGCGCGTGCTGGTGGCCCAGCTGCTCATTGTCTTTGCTTTGGGATAATGGTCACAGACCTGGTATATCCGGCCTTTCCGGTTCCCGTCTATCCCCGGCCCTCGATTGACCATCCCGGCCCGCAGGATACCTCACGGGAAGAGATGCTTCCGCTGGTAGAGCCCAGCGGCCTGGTTTATGGCCAGGCTGCCCGCAGCTGGTGCCACAGCGGGTCCGGCGTACTCCATCCGGTGGTACACCTGCATATCCTGGACCGGGACGGAATGCTGTACCTGCAAAAGCGCGCACCCGGTAAGGACCTGCTGCCCGGCTATTGGGATACCGCCGTGGGAGGCCATGTAACCTACGGGGAAAGCATACCGGAAGCGCTGTACCGGGAGTGCGAGGAAGAGCTGGGGCTCAGGGAATTCAACCCCGTCTATTTGGAGACGTACGAGTACCGGACGCAGCGCGACCGCGAATTCGTCTTTGTCCATGCCGCGGTGGGGCATCCGGAGCTCCATCCCCGCCATGAGGAGGTTTCCGAAGGCCGATGGTGGAGCTTCGACCAGTTGGATGAAGCGATGGGGAAGGATATCCTCACCCCCAATTTTGAATCGGAGTTCTCCCGAATCCGGGAAAAGCTGCTTTCCCTGCTATAGAATCTGCCCCCAGGTTTCGTCAATGACGGCGCGTGCGGCGGCATCGGCCATGGGCGTAAGGCCTATATAGGGTTCCTGAAGGCTTTCTCCTTTCATAAGGGCCTTCCGAAGCCGGAAGGCGCTGTTTTTCTGCTCCTGGGGCGGCATCAGGGAAATGATGCTGAGCAGGTAGTCTTCGGTCCCCAGGATATTGAGGGCTTCCACCTTTTCCCCGGCCACGCGGAACTTGAGGGTGCCGGCAAAGCGGTGCGGCTCTTCCCCATACAGGATGAAGGAGGGCTCGGCAAAGAGGGTGGAGATGGTGACGGCCTCGAACACCAGTTCGTCGTACAGCACGCCGTTGTAGTCTATCTTCCCGTCGCGGAAGCTCACTTTCTGGGGACCGGCGCCGTCGGAGATAATCTCGAAACCTATCTGCGGAGCCAGGCCGATGGAAACCTCCACCCGGGGCTGGGTGCGCACCAGGCGCCACAGGAGCCTTTCTTCCTGGGCGGTGGAGAGGGTGACGTCCTCGTAGATGCCGCTCAGGACTTCCGGGGTAATCCGGTCGAAATCTTCCTCATGGGGAACCACCACGAAGCCGGCCATGTCGGCCGCGCCGGGAAAGATGGGAAAGCGGGGACGGGATGCGCCCCTGAGGGCCACGATGGCGCGGTATTCGCCCTCGCTGCAGTAGGTGTAGGCGTTGAAGCGGGGCTCCGTTTCCTCGGCCACCAAGTTCATGCAGTCCAGCAGCCGGTAAAACAGCTTGGCCATGGACTTGGACGTCTGGGCACGGAGCATGAAGATGCCCCGGTTGAAGCGTTTGTAGTGGTACAGTTCGGCGTCCCGCACGGAGGCGATGAACTCGATTTCCTGCGCCACCTGACCGGCTTTTACGCCCCTCAGAAGCCGTTCTGCGGCTCTTTCCAGCGGCATGTAGCCTTTGGGACAGGCCTGGAAGTGGGCGTGCTGCGGCACGGTGGTTCCGCTGTTGGGGCTGTTGTAGAACACCAGGTAGTTCTCCAGGGAGGCGGCCAGGTCCAGCATGTCCGGGAAGCGGTGCCAGATGGTCTGCGGAACATGGGTGTCCCGCGTAATCACCAGGTGGTTGGGGAAGATGGGGGCGCGGTTCACCAGGATGTTGTACTTGCGCCCCTTGCGCCCTTCGAAGGGAAGGGTGTGCTGGTGCTCCATATAATTTTCTTCGCACAGGGGGCAGCCGTGGTCAAAGATGGGAACCCGTCCGGGATTGGACTGTAGGGTTACCAGAATGCCTCCAAAGGGGAGTGTACGGGTGCGGGTGCTCTTGAGATGGCGGTATTTGGCGGCTACGGCCGGCCAAACCGACAGCTGGTCATGTACGAATTTATCTATGTCTGTTGCCATACGTGGTGTAAAGATACGCAATTTTTTCTAACTTTGTAAAGTATGGCATCTATTGGTATATTCGATTCCGGAAGCGGCGGCCTGTCCGTCTACCGGGAGCTCCGCAAAATCCTCCCCCGGGAGCGTTATCTCTATTTCTCGGACAATGCCCATTGCCCGTACGGGGAAAAATCGGCCGCCTATATTCAGGACAGGGCCCGCGTGATAACGGACATCCTGCTGGGAATGGGGGCCGATATCATCGTGGTGGCCTGCAACACCGCCACGGCGGCGGCTATAGCCACCCTGCGGGAAGAATATCCCGCGGTTCCCTTCATCGGGATGGAGCCGGCCGTGAAGCCCGCCGCCTTGGGTACGGAGAGCGGCGTGATTGGCGTGCTGGCCACCGCCGGCACCCTCAAGGGCTCCAAGTATCTCAATACCCGCGGGCAGTATGAAGATGACGTGAAGATAGTGGAGCATGTGGGGCAGGGCTTCGTGGAACTGGTGGAAGGCGGCATTCTGGACGGCCCCGAGGCCGAAGCCACCGTGCGTGCCTCCCTGCAGCCCCTGCTGGATGCCGGGGCCGACCGCATTGTGCTGGGCTGCACCCACTATCCCTTCCTGCAGCCCGTGATTGAGCGCCTCTGCGGCTCCGGCGTGCAGGTGATTGACCCGGCGCCCGCCGTGGCCCGCCAGACGCTGCATGTGCTTCAGGAAAAGGGCATCCCTGTGGGGGAGGGCCCCTTCTCCATAGACCTGTACCATTCCGGAGAGCCGGAATCCTTGCTTCGCATTTATAAGTTGGTTCAATGACAAGACGGATGATTATATCGGCCCTTCTCCTTTTGGGCGGCCTTCTGCTGCGGGCACAGGTGATTCCCGGCGTGGAAGTGCTGGAGGAGCAGGGTTTTGCGCCCCTTGTGGGGAAGAGGGTGGGCCTGGTGACCAATCCCAGCGGGGTGGATCGCCGTTTCCGCAGCACCATCGATATTCTGCATGAAGCACCTGAAGTGAATCTGGTGGCGCTCTTTGGCCCGGAGCACGGGGTGAGGGGAGAGGTGTACGCCGGAGACCATGTGGCCGATTCCAAAGACGTCCGCACGGGGCTGCCCGTACATTCGCTCTACGGGGCCACGCGGGAACCGTCGGCCGATATGCTGGAGGGCATCGACGTGATGGTCTATGACATTCAGGACGTAGGGGTGCGTTGCTATACCTTCATTTCCACGCTGGGGCTGGTGATGCGTGCCTGCGCCCGCGAGGGAATAGAGGTGGTGGTGCTGGACCGGCCCAATCCGCTGGGCGGCAACAAGGTGGAAGGCTGCCTGGTGCAGGATGGCTTCCACTCCTTCGTGAGCCAGTACAAGATTCCCTTCATCTATGGCCTCACGGTGGGGGAGTTGGCCCGGCTCATCAACGAAGAGGGGCTTAACTGCGGCCAGAAAGGCAATCTGAAGCCGCTGCGCTGCAATCTTACCGTTGTTCCCATGCGGGGCTGGCGGCGGGCTATGCTGTATCAAGACACCGGTCTTCCCTGGATTCTGCCTTCTCCCAACATCCCCTCCATGCAGAGCGCCCTTTGCTACGGGGCTTCCGGAATAAGCGGGGAGTTCGGCCTGCTCAACAGCGGCGTGGGGTACACCATCCCCTTCGAGACCTTTGCGGCCGAATGGGTGGATGCCGACAAACTGCTTGACCGGCTCCATTCTTACCGGATTCCCGGCGTGGTGTTCCGTACCATCCATTACAAGCCCCTCTCCGGCAGCAAGAAGGACGTGCTTCTGCACGGGGTGCAGTTTGCCTATACGGACTTCGAGGCCTGCCCGGTGAGCCTGATTCAGTTCTATGTGCTGCAGGCCGTGAACGAGCTGTATCCGGAGCGGAACCCTTATCCGCTCAGGCGCTACGGAATGCTGGATAAGGTCTGTGGCACGGATTATGTGAGAACAGCTTTTGGAAAGCGGATGAAAGTTGCGGACATTGTGGAGGTGTGGACCCAGGATGTTGAGGCTTTCAGACAGCTTTCGGCCCGATATTACATGTATTATTAAAAACTTAGTGCTATGAGAAGGTTGATGACATTTGCAGCTTCCATGATGCTGGCCCTGGCCATGCTTGTGGCACCCGATATGGCTGCACAGACCCGCCGGGGCAGCAGTTCCGGCAGCAGCTCCACCACCCGGAGTTCCGGCAGTTCCTCTACCCGCAGCTCTGGCAGCTCTTCTACCCGTTCTTCCGGTTCCACTACCCGGAGTTCCGGTTCCACCGTGCGCTCCTCCGGCAGCAGTTCCTCTACCCGGAGCTCTTCCGTGCAGCAGGACAACCGCAGAAGCAGCGGCAGCTCTTCGGCCACCCGCTCCTCCGGCTCTACCACCCGTAGCTCCGGTTCCACCGTGCGCTCCTCCGGAAGCTCCTCTACCCGGAGTTCCGGTTCTATGGTCCGCAGCTCCGGCAGCAGCTCCTCTACCCGGAACTCCTCCGGCGCTACCGTGCGCTCTTCCGGCACCACCCGCTCGTCTGTGGAGGGTACCACTACCCGTGCGACCCAGGGCGCTGCTGTGCAGCCTCAGCCCCAGGAGCGTTCATCGGCCACCGTGCGCAGTTCCAACGTGAGCCGCAGCGGCCTGGGCGGCACCGCCGTATCCGACCCTGCCCGCCAGGAGATTTACCGCGACGCCGGTTACAACTACCGTTATCATGACGACTTCCGCGTGGACGACCGTCACAACATGTACCGCGTGCCTCCGCGTCAGCGTGACCCCATGGCCTGGGACCGTCCCGGCCACTTCTGGGGAGACCACCCGCACTACTATGGCTACCGCATCCACGCCCTGCCTCCTTCCTGGCGCCGAATCAGCCACTGGGGAATGGACTATTATTACTACAACGGCATTTATTATCGGCCTTATGGCGGAGCCTATGTGGTGTGCCGTCCTCCCTTCGGCACTCCGCTGGAGGCGGCCATCGACAGGGCCATTCTCCGGACCTTGCGCTTTGCCTACTACTACGACACCTACCGTACCTACGAAAGCGTGTTCGACTACTACAACGTGATTGCCCGGCAGAACCTGATTATCGCGCAGCAGAATGCCCGCATCATCGCCCGCAATTCCAGCTACGCCATCAACTCCAACAGGGCCCTGTCGGCCTACGAGCTGGCCAACAAGCTGGGTCTGGTGCAGAGCTACGCCTACGCCAATGCAGACTATTTCTACCAGGACGGCGTGTTCTATACCGTTTCCGCGTCCGGGGTTTACACCACCATCGTTCCTCCTGCGGGTGCGCTGGTCACCTCCCTCCCGGACGACTACGAGATTATCGTCATGGGCGGCATCGAGTACTACCTGGTGGACAACACCGTGTTCCGCACCACCGTCTTTGAGGGAGAACCCTACCTGGAGGTACTGGGCCAGATGTACGGGAACTTGTACAATCAGTACAATGTTTACCGTTAGGCTTGACAGCTAACTTACTGTAAGTCATACGTTTATACACTATTTCTCGTTCAAAAATCGAACGAGAAATAGTGTATAAGTATATGAGAATCAATGAGTTAGTTGTCACAAATCTTCATCGGCATCGGTGACGGCGGCGCCTTTGCCCATGAGGTAAGTCTTCATGAATTCGTTGAGGTCTCCGTCCAGAACGCCCTGGGTATCGGCCGTGTTGTATCCGGTGCGCAGGTCCTTCACCAGCTTGTAAGGGTGCAGCACGTAATTGCGGATCTGGGAGCCCCACTCGATGCGCTTTTTCTGGCCTTCCAGCTCGGCCTGCTTTTCCTGGCGTTTTTTCAGTTCAATGTCGTACAGGCGGGATTTCAGGATAAGGAGGGCCCGTTGCCGATTGTCCTGCTGGCTGCGGGTTTCGGTGTTTTCCACCATGATGCCGGAGGGAATATGGCGCACGCGGACACCTGTTTCCACCTTGTTCACGTTCTGGCCGCCGTGGCCGCCGCTGCGGAAGGTGTCCCACTCCAGGTCTGAGGGGTTTATCTCAATGTGGATGGTGTCGTCTACGAGGGGATATACGAATACGCTGGAGAAGGTGGTCTGGCGCTTCCCCTGGGCGTTGAAAGGGGAGATGCGCACCAGGCGGTGTACGCCGTTTTCGGCCTTGAGGTAGCCGTAGGCGTAGTCTCCGTCCACCTCGATGGTGCAGCTCTTGATGCCGGCTTCTTCGCCTTCCAGCAGGGAGGTGATGGTGTATTTGTAGCCGTTTCGCTCGCACCAGCGGGTGTACATGCGCATGAGCATGGCGCTCCAGTCGTTGGCCTCGGTGCCGCCGGCGCCGGAGTTGATGGTGAGGACGGCGCCCAGGTTGTCGCCCTCGTTTCCCAGCATGTTGCGGAGTTCCAGGGCTTCCACGGCCTGGGTGGCCGATGCAAAGGCGGCATCCAGCTCCTTGCTCTCGGCGGTTTCAATGGCTTCGTCATCGGCCCCGGAGAGGCTCTCCTTGGCAAAATCGTAGAGGACCTCCAGGTCTTCTACGGCGCTCCGGGCCTTGTCGTAGTCCGTTACCCAGCTTTTGATGCCGGAGAGTTTCTTCAGAAAGGCTTCGGCGGACTTTGGGTCTCCCCAGAAGTCCGGTGCCAGGGTTTCCTGCGTTTTGGCAGTCACGTCCTTCCGCTTGCCTTCAATGTCCAGGCAAGCCTGGAGGGTGCTCATCCGCTCCTGCAAGTCTTTTATTTGTTCCAGTGTGGTCATACGGCTGCAATGCACTCGATTTCTACCAGGGCGCCCTTCGGAAGGGTCTTCACGGCCACGGCGCTGCGGGCGGGGAAGGGGGCCTCGAAGAACTGGGCGTAGACCTCGTTCATGGCGGCGAAATCGGCCATATCGGCCAGGAAGACCGTGGTTTTCACAACCTTGTTGAGGCCCAGGCCGGCGGCTTCCAGGATGGCTTTGGCGTTGGTGAGGCTCTGGCGGGTCTGCTCCTTTACGCCGCCCTGAGGGAATGCGCCCGTGGCGGGGTCTATGGGTAGTTGTCCGGATACAAATACAAGCCCGGCTCCGCTGTTGATGGCCTGGCTATAAGGGCCGATGGCCGCAGGGGCCTTCTGTGTTTCGATGGCGTTCATATTACAAAGCTTTGTGCAAAGATAACACTTTTGTGCGGATTTAAGGCAAATCGGCCTGGGAGAGGAAGCCGGCACGCAGGGTCCGGATGGCGCCGGAGTCAAACTGAACGTCAAAACTGGTGTAGTCTTTGTTGGCGGCTACGATGACGCCCTCCCCGAAGACAGGGTGCGTTACAAGGTCTCCAACTTGGAAGGGGGAGGCGTAGGCGGCCCGCTCGGCACCGAAGTCCTCCTGGTCCAGCACATGGCTGAGGCCCCGGGTGCCTTTCCAAAGTTCCTCCGGCACCACGCCTTCCGTAACCACCAGGTTCCGTTTGATTTCGGCCAGGAAGCGGGAGGGGTACTTGGCCATTTTGGAGGAGATATTGAAGCCCTCGGATTCCGTGAGGAAGAGCGCTTTCTCCGCGCGGGTAATGGCCACATACATGAGCCGCCGCTCCTCTTCCTCGCCGTTTTTCTTGCCTTCGCGGATGCTGCGCATATTGGGGAAAATGCCCTCGGAGAGGCCCGTGACAAAGACATAGGGGAACTCCAGCCCCTTGGCCTGGTGGATGGTCATGAGCTTGACGGTGGGGGTGTCCTTGCGGTGGTCGTCGTTGGTGTAGAGGGCGATGTCCTGCAGGTAGTCGGCCAGGGTGCTTTCTTCCGGGGTGCGGACGCTCTCGTAGAAGCGGATGCTGGAAAGGAGCTCGTCCAGGTTTTCCAGGCGGTCCTCGTCCTGGTCTTCGCGCACCATTTTCTTGTAGCCGGAACGGTCCAGCAGGCGGTTCAGCAGGTCGCTCACCCGGTTTTCCAAGGCAAACTGCTTTCCGTCTTCAATCAGCTCCACAAAGGGGGCCGATTTGGCATCGCCGTTCAGTTGGAGGGCGCTGTAGAGGGAGATGCCCCTTTCATCGGCCAGGGCCCTTATGCCGTCCAGGAATTTGCGGCCCAGCTTGCGGGAGGGTACGTTGATGATGCGCTCGAAGGAGAGGTCGTCGTCCTGGTTGCTTACGAGGCGCAAATAGCTGAGCGCGTCCTTGATTTCCCTCCGCTCGAAAAAGCGCGTGCCGCCCCAGATGGTGTATTCCAGGTGGGCGTTCAGCAGTTCCTGCTCCAGGGCGCGGGAGAGGTAGCTGCTGCGGTAGAGGATGGCAATATCGTTCACGCGGGCGCCGCCCTCCAGCAGGCGTTTGATTTGCGTCACAATCCACTCGGTCTCCTCCTTCTCGCTTTTGCCGTGGAAGTGAATGACGGCCCTGCCTTCGGCCTTGCGGGTGAAGAGGTCCTTGGGGATGCGGTTCTGGTTGTTGGAAATCACGCAGTTGGCTACGTCCAGGATACGCGGGGTGCTGCGGTAGTTCTCGTCCAGGATGATGGTTTTGTCGGCCGCGAAGTTCACAAAGAGGTCTGGCCGGGCGCCGCGCCACTCGTAGATGGCCTGGTCCGGGTCTCCTACGATGAAGAGGTTCCGGTGTTTGGCGCTCAGGCGCTCAATGAGGTCCCAGTCGTCCAGGTTGCAGTCCTGGGCCTCGTCCACCATGATGTAGTTGAGCTTGGTCTGCCACTCCTCGCAGGCATCCGGAAAATGGTCCAGGATGTACTTGGTCACGTTCATCAGGTCGTCGAAGTCCAGCGCGTAGTTTTTCATCTGACGGCTCACATAGGCGGCCAGGCGGGAGGTGCGGCGCATCTCGTCGGAGACCACGCTACCCGGCAGCATATACGTCTGGATATAGCCGTTGAGGGCTTTCTCGGCCCCAATCGCGTCCAGGAACTGCTTTACCGTCTTTTCCGTGCGCTTGAGTCCCAGCTGGTCCATGGCCTGCTTGGCCATGGCCTTGCTGTCTTCCTCGTCCAGCACGGTGAAGGATTTGGGAAAGCCGATGCGGTAGATTTCCTTGCGCAGAAACTTGACGCAGAAGCCGTGCAGGGTGCATACGAAGTCATTGTAGTCTCCGCTCTGCACCATGGCGGCGATGCGGCTGCGCATCTCCGCCGCGGCCTTGTTGGTGAAGGTGAGGCACAGCAGGTTGGCCGGGTCTATACCCAGGACATTCACTAAGTAGGCATAGCGGTGCGTCAGGGCCTTGGTTTTGCCCGTCCCGGCGCCCGCCACCACGCGGATGCGGCCCTCGGTGGCCTCTACGGCCTCCCGCTGCCGCGAATTCAGTCCCTGGAAAATGTTCGTCATAGTACAAATATAGTCATTTTTTTGCATATCAGCCCTTCTTTTGGAAACGCGGCTGCGAGGGGTACTTCTTCCCCGGATTGTGAGCCCAACCAATCCCCGAAATAGACTTCTTCTGACGCTAGAAGATAGAAGATGGCAATTATTTAAAATTCAATTATTGAAATTTGAATAATTGAGATTTAAATAATATCTTTGCAAAAAACAAAGATATGTTTAAGCCGAATCCTTTTATCATCACTGCCGATTACCAAGGCCCGGAGTACTTTTGCGACCGCGAGCAGGAAACCAAGGTACTGGAAGACAACATCCGGAATGGAAGGAACACCGTCCTCATTTCCTCGCGCAGGATGGGAAAGTCAGGGCTTATTGCGCATGTGTTCGGAAGGGATTTTGTCCAAACGAACTTCAGGACGTTCTCCATAGACTTGTATCCGACATCGAGTCTTGCCGAAATGGTCCTGATGCTGGCAAAAGCCATCACAGGGCCGTTGAAGAGCAAAGAGGAGAAAATCCTGGATTCCTTCCTCGGAATTGTGAAGTCGCTCCGCCCTGGTTTCAAAACAGATCCTGTGACCGGACAGTTCGTATTTGACCTCTCACTCGGGGAAATCGTTCGGCCGACAGAATCGCTGGAAGAAATATTCTCCTATCTAGAAGACAGTGAGACTCCCTGCCTGGTATCCATAGATGAGTTTCAGCAGATAGCGGAGTACCCTGAAAGCAATGTCCTGGAGCTGCTCCGCACGCATGTACAAAAGTGCAGGCACACTTGGTTCATCTTTGCCGGAAGTAATCGGCGAATGATGGAAAGGCTGTTCAACAACCCGGCGGAACCGTTTTACCTCAGCTGCTCTCCCTTATACCTTGATGCCATTGCATATGAGAACTATCTTCCGTTTGCCAGACACCACTTCGAGCAGGCAGGGAAGGCAATCACGGAAGATTGCTTCAAGCGCGTTTATACCCTTTTTGAGGGACATACTTGGTATGTACAGCGCCTGCTTAACGAACTGTACGCATGGACTGGCAAGGGAGAGAAGGCCACCGGGGAGCTTTTCCCTGCGGTACTGACATACGTCATCAAGACTTATGCCCGCACATTTCAGGATCAAATGAGTACTCTTCCTGAAATGCAGAAAAAACTGCTTATCGCCATAGCCAAAGAGGGGAAAGCTTCGCAGGTGACATCCATTGCTTTTTGCAAAAAGCATTTTTTAAAAAGCCCCAGTTCGGTTCAAAGTGCCTTGCGGGTGCTCCATGACAGCGGAGTCATCCAAAAAGAAGGTGAAACGTATTCACTTACCAATCGGCTTTTGGAGCTTTGGCTGGTCAACGAGTATTAACCATGGTGATTGGACGGTGACCTGAATGAATTCATGCAATCTGGCCTGATGAAACGAGTCCTCGCCCGTTCCGGCGCCCGCTCAAGGTGAAGTTTACAGCAGGAAGAACAACGCAACGCCCGCCATGCTTACGGCTACGCCCACCATTTCCTTCAGGCGGATTCGCTGCTTGTAGAGGAAGGCATAGGGGAAGAGGATGAGAACGGGCGTGAGTGCCATCAGGGTGGACGCAATGCCGGCGTCCGTATAGCGCACGGCCATCAGCGACAGCGACACTCCCAGGAAGGGGCCGAAGAGTGTCATCACCAGGACGTATTTCATGGCGATAGGGTCGCTTACGGCTGCCTTCAGCTTGGGCAGCTCCCACCGGAGCGCCATGATGGCCAGAAAGCCTGCAGCGCCTACAAGCGCCCGGATGAGGGTTGAGGCGAAGGGGAGCATGGGTATCATGAGGGAAGGTGCGCCGGGGGGAACGAGGCTTTCATAATGCGCCATCCCTACCTTGCTCAGGACCAGTCCTACGCCCTGGCCCAATCCGGCTCCCAGTCCCAGGAGTACGCCCTTGAAGGGGAGGGATAGCCGCACATGGTGCTCCCGGTCACGGCTCAGGATGGAAAGGGCGATACCGGAGAGGGTGACGGCCATGGCTATCCCGGACTTCCA
>Ga0310691_10002401_pt1 | contig 25061 bp, 20 predicted proteins | sample 176DNAGHGlowgp2_FD_203887 | JGI IMG/M metagenome (GOLD analysis project Ga0310691, IMG submission 203887) | Sheep rumen microbial communities from Palmerston North, Manawatu-Wanganui, New Zealand - 1766 DNA GHGlow gp2 (v2) (version 2) | ecosystem: Host-associated > Mammals > Digestive system >...
ATTATGCTAACGCCAATGGGGACAGGAATTAGCTCAGCATTACGAGCAGATTCCTGTTTTTTATCTGACATTGATACTTCACAAGTAACTGATGAATTAAGAATTTATCCTTTGAATTTAATAACAGATAATTCTAATTCATATACGTCTAAGATGATTATAAAATACTAAAATCTAATTATTGTATTAACTGTATTTTTTGCTAAATTAGCATATAAGTTAGATGGATAAACATTAACTGCTGAACCAGCACTTGCTGATGATTGACGAATACCGACATTTACATTATTCGAATCTGTAGGAGATGTAATACCAAGTATACTATATTCACCAATTAAACCACCAGTACCTACTTTCATACGAAAATGTAAACTAGCTGGAGTTGTAGAATATACATAAACGTTATCTAAACCTGTAAAAACTTCAATAGAATTTCCATAAGGCATTTGTATATCTGGAATATTAAATGTTGATTAAAAAAGGAGCTTTAAAGCTCCTCCTCTATGTAATGTTTTTTAAAATTATCAAATTCTTTATCATTTATATGTCTCTCAACATATCTAATTATAGTTTTTCTAGTTACAGCATATCTTTCAGCTAATTTACTAATTTTATAACCTCGTATAAAGTCATGAATGAGTCTTATTTTAACTTTATCTAATTTATGATTTTTTGTAGTTGAACCTTTTGGACGTCCTAAAACTTTACCTTTTAATTTACAATAAGCTAAAGCTTCTTTTGTACGACTAGCAATTAAATCTCTTTCAATAGAAGCTGCTAATCCAAAAGCAAATACAATCACTTGACTTTGAATATTATTACCTAGATCAAAATTTTCTTTAACTGCATGTAAATTAATATCTTTTTTAAGCAAAGTATTAATTATTTCAATTAAATCAAATAAACGTCTAGATAATCTAGAAATTTCAGATACTAAAATTGTATCACCAGTTTTAAGTTTTTTAAGTAATTTTCCTAAGTTTCTTTTTTTAGGATCTTTTACACCAGATACTTTATCAATAATATATTTATCAATTTTATTCCCCATTCTACTTGCATATTGTTCTATGCCAAGACGCTGATTTTGTTCATCTTGTAAAGCAGTACTAACTCTTAAATAAGCATAAATCATAACTTTTCTCCAAAATTGTTTACTATATTTATAATATAGTCTATATTTTGAAAAAGTTAAAGCCATTTTTTAAAAATAGTTTTTGATTTATTTTCTTTTGGTTTTTATAGTATAGATATAATATTTCAATAAGAATTTATTAGCATAGTTCTAATACATTGAAGATTTTTCATCTATAGAGGATTAATAATAATGGCTACGACTGATACAACAGTTAAGAATCTTACTGTAAATAAATTAACATATTCACAGTGGAAAACTGAAAAAACAAATAATAGATTAAGTGATACAGAAGTATATGAATTAACAGATGTTAATACAGCTCTTCAAGAAAAATTAACTGAGGGAACAGGTATTGATATTACAAATAATACTATTTCTAACTCAGGTGTTAGAAGTGTTTCAACAGGTACAAATAATGGTACAATTTCAGTAAATACGAATGGAACGTCTACTGAAGTTTCTGTTGCTGGTTTAGGTAGTTCGGCTTTTGTTGATACAACAAATTCTGTTACTTCTGCTGAAACAAAGACTTTAACTTCTGGTGGTGCTTATACAAATCTTGTTCGTCGTCTATCAAGTTCTGCTGCTACTGGTAGTACAAGTCAGGGAGTTTATGTTGATGCTAATGGTCAAGTACAAACTTGTGATGCTGTAACTTCTACATATTCTGGTACAGGTACAGCTCCAGTAAATGGTACCGCTGTTAAATCTGCCATTGATGCTGCTATTGCTTCTGTATATAAACCTGCTGGTTCTGTAGCCTTTGCCTCTCTTCCAAATCCAGCTAAATCTTTATTAGGTAATGTATATGATGTTACAGATGCTTTTACGACAGATAGTAAATTTGTAAATTCAGGTCAAAGTTATCCAGCAGGTACTAACGTAGTTGTTATTAATACATCAGGTTCAACTTATAAATATGACGTATTAGCTGGTTTTGTTGATCTTTCTGGTTATCAACAAACTAGTACAGCTGTTACTCATACTGCTTCTACTGCTGCAGGCTCTGCTACACAACCAGTTTATGTTAATGCTTCTGGCGTTGCTACTCCTACTACATATGAATTAAATAAAACTGTTCCAGCAGATGCAGTATTTACAGATACTACATATTCTGCATTTACCGGTGCTGATGGAACAGCTGCTGGTACTTCAGGTTTAGTTCCTGCTCCAGGTGCTACTGATAATAATAAATTCTTAGCTGGTGATGGTACTTGGGCGACTCCTACTGGTACTACATATGCGGATATGACCGGTGCTACTAGTTCTGCTGCCGGTGCTCATGGTCTTGTTCCAGCTCCTGCCTCTGGGGATAATACTAAATTTTTACGTGGTGATGCAACATGGGCAACTGTTGATGCATTACCTTCTCAAACAAGTCAATCTGGTAAATTTTTAACAACCAATGGTACTACAGCAAGTTGGGCTAATGTAGATGCTTTACCGAGTCAAACAGGAAATTCAGGTAAATATTTGACTACAAATGGTACGACTGCATCTTGGGGTGATACAATTACCACTACAGAATCTTCTTTAAAGACTGTTCAAGGTAATTCAATTTTAGGTACTGGTGATATTAGCATTTTACCATCTCAGACTTCTCAGTCAGGTAAATTCTTGACAACAGATGGAAGTGCCGTTAGTTGGGCTAATGTAGACGCTCTTCCAAGTCAGACTGGCCAAAGTGGCAAGTTCTTAACGACTAATGGTTCTGCCGCTTCTTGGGCTTCAGCTCCTACTCCTGCAATAGATAGTTCTACGATTAATACTAACTCTAACTCTCAATTACAAGCAATTGGTGTTATAGAGAAAAATACTGGTGCTGTTAAATATGACTGGGTTGGTACATTAGCACAATGGACAGCCGGACGTTCTGGTGGTACTATTCCTGATTCATGGATTTGCTATATTACAGATGATGAAACAACAAGTGTTAGTGTAGATTGGTCAAGTTTAGTAAATGTACCAACATATATTACGGCTTTAGGTACATCTGGTGGTAATGTTGATGCTGGTACAATGTAATTAGTTTGTCATATTAAATTTTAAGGGATTCAATTAATTGAGTCCCTTTTTATTTATAAGCATTTATGTTTCTTTAATAATCTTTTAATCCAGTTCTATACAATATATAAAGTAAAAATCACAAATATATCGATATATTAAGAAAAAGTACAATGTTAAGAACATTAAATGAAGTACGTGCTTTAAAAGATCCTATTAAGCAATCTCAATGTGAATTTATTATTCAAGAAACTCCGGGATTGCTTTTAGCCAAGCTTATGCAAAAATTAACTGGATCTTTATCAGGTAATACTGCTTGTGCATCAGCAAAAGACTTACGTCTTCGCTGTACTACTTTCTCATATCCAGGCGCTAAGATAGGTCAAACATCTTTAAACATACAAGGGCATAGACGTAAATTAGGTACCACTCAAAATAAGTCTGGTGTATGGAAAATAAAAGTTATAGAAGATTTTCAAGGCTCAGTTATTAATATTATACAAGCTTGGTGTGATTTAATTCATGCAAATATGGCAGGTACACGTTTACCATCGCTTGCTTATACATCTACATGTACAATTTTGTTAGGTGGTGATAATGATGGTGGTAATGTTAGAAATGCTAATTTAAAATGTCGTAAAATAGTTTTACATGGTGTATATCCTATTGAATATAGAGTTAATGATATAAATCCTTCTAGTTCAGAAGCAATAGATGTTGACATATCATTTAATTATGATTATTTTGCTGAAATGGGATATAGTTTGTTTTCATTTGGTAGTTAGGAGTAAAGAATTTGTTACGTTTTCAAAGTCAAACACAAATATCTGCATTACCAGATGAAATGATTGATAGTACATGGGAAGTAATTATGCCTACTATCGATATAACAAATCCTGAATCAACAGATAATTCTGGTATATTAAGTAGATTAAAATCAAGTTTAACAACATATACACCGATTGTTGAAGAAATTACATTTGGTACAACAAATTTCAAAACCAATACGAGACGTGTAAGAACAAATTGGTGTAATGTAGCTGAAGATATAGAAAATTATCATGAAGCAAATATTACAATGTTTTGTTCAGCTGGTATGTTAGCACAATATTATTTATCTGCTTGGAAACAATTAGTCTATAATTCAGAAGGTGAATATTATAACCCTATGTCTATGTATAAAAAGAATATTGAAGTATTCTTCTATGGACCAGGAAATATAGGTATAGGTGCGGCTGCAGCAGCTCACTTTACTTTACAAGGTTGTTTTCCATCAATGCAAGATAGATTTAGATTATCATATAAAGATAATCCGCAACGTTTAATGTTAACACAAACATTTAAAGTTGATAAGGTTGTATATGATGCTTCTTATGCAATGCAATCTATAGCAGCTGAATTAATTACTTCACCCACATCTATTGTAGATAAAGCTATGACAGTTTTAGGTGGTAGTAGTTCTGAATATAATGTAGAAGATGTATATGGATATAAAAAAGATTTAACGGATAGTATAAGCGATTTATTTTAATAAAGGAGAAAACAAATGGCTTTTCAATATAAAGCAGTGGATTTACCAGGTAAGATTTTATATAAGAAACACTTTAATGTTTCTATTAGATCTGTAACACCTATTGAACAAAAATATATTATATCATTAGCTCAAAAACAACAAAAAACAAATATTGATTATATTAACTTCATTAAAAAGTTAGTAGAATTTGATAATCCAGAAATGACATTTGAAGAATTATATTGGTATGATGTACAGTATTTATTGTATTTTATTCGTTTTACTACATATGCAAAACATCCAATTAAATTAACTTATACTTGTCTAGAAGAAGATTGTAATACTGAAATTTCAGAAAATTTAGACATGGGACGCTTAAGTATTATGGAAGCTAGTGATATTCCTAACTTAGTTACAGGTATATTATTAGAAAATCTTGGTGATACTCCAATTCGTCAAAAAACAATGGGTGATGATATACTTATTGATGACTTTATGGAAAAGAATCAATTAGACCAGGATCCTCAAACACGTCTTTTACTTGTAGATTTATGTTTAATTTCGAATGGTAGATCTTTAGATGAAATGTGGAAATTAGCAAATGATGGCACTATTACAGCCGAAGATATTATTACAATAGAAGATTGGTTTGGTAAAACTATTTGGGGTGTAAAAGAAGAAATTACTGTTAAATGTCCTAAATGTGGTAAGGAGAGCTCTAGAGGTTATATTTTAGCCCTAGAGGACTTCTTTTCCGCAGTTTGATATAAATGATATTATGGAACGAGAATGGTGGCTCATGAGGCATTTAAACTTAGGTTTTAACGATATCGAAAGTATGCCTTGGGATCAATTTGAATGGTTTCATGATAGACATGTTCAGCATCTAATTGATTTACAAAAGAAGCAACAGATGGATAACAATGGCTAGAATTAAAAAAATAGAGAGTAAAAAACAAGATAAATCTCCTAAAATAATAGAAGAGAGATTAGCTTTAGCTGTAGAAAAAACAGAAGATACTGTTGGTAAAACTAGTACAGCTGAAATTACTGCTATTAAACAATTAAAAGATAGCGTAGATAAATATACTGCTTCTAATAGCAGAGTTTTAAATACTCTTGTTGGCTTAGCTGATAAAAAAGAACAGGCTACTAAAAACAGTTCTGATGGGATTAGTATAGCTAGTATACGTAATACTATATCTAGTAATACAAGATCTTTAAATCAACTAAATAAAACTCTTAGTACTTTTAATAATTTAGAAAAGGTATTAAATACATTAAATACTTCTGTTGTTTCTTTAGCTGAAAAAATAAATAAAATAAAAACAACAGCTTCTAAGGCTACAAATAATACTACTAATCAAACTCAAAATTTACGCGAAACTCGTACTAATAAAGCATCTGATGATAAGCACGATAAAGCTAGAGCTGCTATAGATAAATTAAATGCTGAAACTAGTAGTATTATGAATGATACTGCTACAAAAATAAGTAAAGCAGCCGAAGAGTTAGATTATTCTCGTAAAAAACATATACAAGACCTTGAAATTTCTCAAAAAAATTTTGAAGTAGGTTTATCAAATAAATTACTTGATACTGTAGATAAGATTGAAAAAATAAAACGAGATACTGAAAGACATGAAGCTTGGAGAGATGATCGTAATTATAGTATATCTCAAAGAGAAAAAGGCTTTGGTAGATTCTTTAGAAAAAAAGTAGAAGCTAGAAATACAATTTCTAATTTTAGTCCAATTTTTAATCAATCTTCAGTTGCAGCTCAAGCTTATTCTCAAAGTATTAATCAAAATAAAAATAATACTTCTTCTGGAATCGATTTTTATGTTAATTCTGATGGTATAGCTTCAGCTCCAAATCAAATTAATGTTAATCCTACAGCTATGTCAGAAATTAATGCTAAATTTATTGAAATACAGCAAAAAGTTTCTGAACAATCAGCTAATCAAAATAAAGATTTACAAGAGATGCGTTTACGTGAAGCTCAAATTCTTAATTTGATGATGTCAAATGCCATTAATACAACTAAGGCATCTCAAGAATTAGAGCATAAACAAAAAACATTCGAACAAGAAACACGTCTTAGTAATAAATTAGAAGAGTATGAAGATAAAAGACGTGATCTTGAATTAGCTGATTTCAAAGCAAAAATGATTCGTAATGACGAAAGACAAATAGCTTGGAGAGAAGATAGAGAATATGAATTACAATTACGTAAAAAAGAAATAGAAAAACGTAATAAGGAAGTTTATAAAGAAAATAATTTATATAAGGCTGGAATGGATATTAAATCACAAAGTGGTGGAATGGCAAGTTCAGTTGCTATAGCTGCTTTAACAGGTGGTTTAATAAATCCAGTTATTGCTCATACTTTAGGTATAGATAAAGTTATACCTGCTACTCTTAAATATTTTGGTCGTTCTTTAGGTAATTTATTTACGCCTAAAGAAAAAACTCCAACACATTCAAAATATGGTGCTATTGCTAAAGATACAGATAAAAATGAAAAATTACTTAAATCTGTTAATAATATTGATAAAACATTAGTTGACTTAGCATCACGTCCTACTCAAGTCAAAGAAGCTAAAAAGAAAGAAAAAGGTATTTTAGGTAAACTTTGGGATGGGGTAACTGGTCTTTTTGGAGCTATAGGAGGTATTGGAGGATTATTACGTAATAGTTTATTAGCTATTGCTCCAATGCTTGTTTATAAATTATTACCAAATTTAAAAACACTTATATCAGATAAAGTTAGTAGTTTCTTTGAAGATAAAGGATTTTCTAAAGATACTGCAAAAGGAGCAGGTGATTTAGTATCAGATATGTTGCCTGGTGCCATAACTGGTTTTGCTTTAGGTGGATTTAAAGGTGCTTTAATTGGTGCTGGATTATCTGCAGGTACTATGTTTCTTAAAAGAAAATGGGATGAATGGCATGGTAATGCTGAAAAGGATATAACACCTAGTAAAATAGGACCATTTGAAACAGCTACAGTTGAAGCAATGATAGGAGGAGCTGCTGTTGGCTCATTATTCGGCTTTAAAGGTATGGTTATAGGAGCCTTAGTTGGGTTAGCCGGTAAAAAGCTCTATGATATGGCTGAAAAAGTTGGAGAAATGGCAGCTTATGCTAAAGAGCATACAACATCTTTTATTCTTGAAGCTTTAGGAATAAAAAAACCTGACAAAAATAGTCCATTTTATAGTGGTGAAGAAGGTGAAAATGTTAGAGAAACTTCTTTAGCAGAAAAGGCTGTAGTAGTAGGAGGCTCAGTATATGCTTATAAAAAAGCAAAAAATTTAATTAAAACTGGTATTACTCCAGAAGTTAAAGCCGATTTAGATGCTCTTAAAGCTGAAACAAAAGAAGCAATTAAGCAAGAAAGAGCTACTGCAAAAGAAAAACTTAAAAATGCTACATCAAGAAAAGAAAGATTAGAAATAAAAAATAATAGTAAAAATGCTATTAAAGACTTAAAAACTACAAGTAAAGGTATTGAAGAAAGTATAAAAGCAGAAGCTAAAGCAGCTCGTAGTTTCACAAAAACAGGCGGACAAGCTTTGAAGGCTGGTGGTAGAGTATTAAAAGCAGGTGGAAAAATAGTAGGACCTGCATCGGCTTTATTAGATGCTGGGTTTGATGTTTATAATATTGCTGCTTCAGACGGACCTTCTGAAGTGGCGGCTAAAGAATTATTAGAAGCTCAAAAAGAAAGAGATTGGAGCTATTGGGATTTAATTAATACTTACGGAGCTGGACAAAAAATTGCTATGCATTTGGGTGTCGACAAAGCGGCCGAAAATATTGTAGATAAAATTTATGATTTCTTTGCAGATTCTCCAGAAGAGCGCTGGGAAAAAGCTAGAAAAGAAGCAGAAAAAAGATTTAAAGATGTTGATACGAGTAAATATTTCAATAATGAAAAAGGTACTTCTAGTACAATTAATAAACAAATTGAAAGTAATACATTATCAATTGATCCAGTGACTGGGGGTTTAAAAGTTACCACTAGTGATGAATTAATGGATGAAATTAAAAGTATTGGTGAATCTATAACAGATATGGTTAATTTACCAGCTACAAAGATTACTAATACAATTAATATACCTGATCTTCAATCTACTACTGATAAATTAAATAGCTCTACTATAGGAGTATCAGATGCTATTCAGCAATCTATTAATTCAAGTGGTGGTCCAGTTTCTAGTGTTGGTTCAGCTATTAATGATGTACTTGGTGAAAATATTCCTTTAATAAGTGCTCCTGATGATACCATTGGTGTTAGTTTAAATGAAAATAATGAAATTTCAACAAGTAAAGATGGTTCAGCTAATGTTTCAAGTAATACTGACTTAAATGTTTCTAAAGTTGATAGTACGTATACTGGGCCTACTCAACCATTACATGGAACACAAGCAGTTAAATTAAGTGATTTAGGATTAAGTGGTACAATAGTTGATCCATATGGAACAGGATCTGGTAGTAATAGTTTACCTTTAATTGCAGCAAATAATGCTGGAGCTTTACAAAGTCTCGATAAACAATTAAAAGATTGGGGTTATGACGTACTTTATACCTCAGCTATGGGTGGACATAAAGCTAATAGTAATCACTGGAAAGGTAATAAAGTAGACTTTCAATTACTTAAAAATGGTAAATTTACAAAATTATCATCCAATCAAGAAATTGCTCTTGCTAAAGCCGGTTATTTCTCAAATGGAGCTCAAGGTTGGGAACGTAATAGTACTCAAAAAGGTGGAGGACATTATGACATATTCTTAGGTAATGCTACTCCAATTGAAGGTGGTACTACTGGTTTTGATATGTTTGATGGTAGTTTAAATATTGCCATGGGAGATATAAGTGGTAACTTAACTAATGGAGCTAATATGTTTATGAATGTATTAGGTAAATTGGCAGGTAATAACTTTAATCTTCCTACACAAGCTATGGAAACAATGAGTGAACTTGGTAATATGCATATGAATAATATGTTAGGTAGTATTCAAACATCAGCAGCTAATGTTACAAATACAATTAAAAATTCAGTGGCAGGTGATGAAGGTTTGGGTGGCATTATGAATGATATAGGTAATACAATAGAAACACTTAGAATAGAATTACCACAGCAATTAGCTGAAAGTCAAGCTCATATGCCGATTAATGATTTTGCTGGATTTAGTATGCCTGATAATGGTAATGCTGTTTACTTATATGGTGATTCAGCTAAAACTCCAGTCCTTCATATGTCTTAGGTTCTAATATAGAGTATAAATTAGGATATAAAATAAAATGGCAGAAGTAATAGTAGAAGAATCTTATTCACGTAAAACTCCAAAGGGTAATCCTGAGCCGGAGAATATTTCTGCATATTCAAATGAAACTAATCCAGAAAGCATTGTTAGTATTGATAAAGGTCTAGATGCTATATATACTAACTTAATTCGAGATGCAAATGGTGTAAGTTATCATAAGTCTTTAGACTTTTCAGATGTGGGTATGCCAACAAATGATGTTGGTGGTGATGCAACTAAAAGATTACGTCAATTTCATCAAACACGCTTATATGTAATGGACTATGGCGGAATGCTTCATCATGGTAAACAATTTACTACATCTGCTCAAACTTATTTAATTTCGGCAAATCTTCCTGAATCTTTATCTTATAAAATAGGTTCAAAATGGTCTACACCTATTAAAGATTTTAGTGGAAGTTTAGCTAACTTTTTTGCCCAATATGGAGGTAAAGATATATTAAATGCTAATACTTCCAATAGATTTGGTGATAATGTTCAATCTGGTATAAACCGTGTAGCTCAAATAATGATGTGGGATGGGTCAGAGCCTTTATCACTTTCTTTAACTATACCAGTAATTGATGACGGACATCCAAATGAAGCCTCTTCTTCTATAGGTAAACGTACTAATCTTGTAGAAGCTTTAGAATTTTTAGGCTCATTATGTTTACCAAAAGGAAATGCTGGTCAATGGGGTTTTTATCAACCACCTCCATCTCCATATCAATTTAATTTTGGTTTAGGCGAAGATTCAACTCATACTATATCAGCTAATCATGCTAGAATATTATTACAATTAGGTGGTATCTTATTAGTAGATAATGTTATTATTAAAGATATTACAGTAAATTATCCTAATACTAAAACAATGATTAGACACTGGTATAAAGACGCTACTGCTCCAGGTGTACAAACAGACGCTAATGGTGGTTGTACTTACTTAGCTCCATTATTGGCTACTGTTACAATTAGTCTTACTACGAGTGAAGCTCTTACAGCCCAAACTTATAGTAATATGTTATGGCTTAAACAACAGCCAGGTCAAGGACAATTTAGTGTTACTGGAAAAGAAATTGGTAATAACTTATCTTCCACGGTGCAAGCTTCTAGTGATATGTTATCATCTTTAAGTTCAGCTGTTATGAATGGCTTAAATAATGCCTTTAATGGTAAAAAGATGAGTTAAGGAGAAAGTAAATGACAAATAAAGTTAATTACGATTCTTACTTTCAAGAAACTACAACAGATAATAATGGTGTTGCAGTATGTGATATAAATGCCGGCTTAAATAATTTATATGCATTTTTTAATGATGAGTATACTTCTTTCTTTCCAGTACAAAAATATTTTATACCGGAACATGAAGAAGGTTATCCAGATTTAGTTGCAGCTCAATCGGCTTATGGAAATCAAGCTTATTGGTGGTGGGTATTGTTTTTGAATAGACAAGATGATGCTTTTGAAGGATTAAAAGCCAATTGGGTTTATTCAATAAATGGAACAAGTCAAGTTGGGTCATTTATACAAAAATCTACAACTAGTTCTGAAGCTTCAGGTGATAAAAGAGTTGGTACAATAATTGAGTTAAATTAATGCAAATTGGTATATATGATGTAGAGTTATTAATAGACGGATTAAGTCCTTTTAATACAAATGGTGTTTCATTTGTATCATTAGATATTTACGAAGCTATTATGAATCCTGTACCAAATTGTGTTTTACGTATGATTATACCATTGAAATGGTTAGAAAATAGAACAATTACTGATGGTACTTTGCTTACTATCGGTATAAAAGCTCCAAAACAAAATATAGATGAGCGTTATGATTTTCGTTTATTTAATATAGAAAAATTAAAACTCAATCAAAATTTTGTAACTGTAGAAATATCTGGTGTGATAGATTTTTATCAGGGATATAGATCAGGTAATGATATAAATTCTTATGGTAAAAGCTCAGAAATGTTTACTAAAATAGCTAATTTAGGAGGATTACAAACAGATATAGATCCTACTAATGATGCTCAGCTTTGGATTGCTGGCGAACGTAATATATATTTATTTATGTCAGATATTGCGGCTCATGGTTGGATAAATGAAACTTCAGCTATGTTTTGGTGTATAGATCGTCAAAAAAGACTTTTATATAAAAACCTAACAACCTTATTTAGAAATAGACAGGAAAATATTTATACCTTTACTCAAAGACCACCTGAACAAAAAACAGACAAATTATATTTTTATAATAATGTAGAAGGTCATATTCTTTCAGGTACAAATAATTTACAAAATGAAGGTTATGGTGGTGAAGATTATTATTTTGATTTAATTTCATATGCTACTAAAAGTGTAGCAGCCAGAAAAGTAGTTGCTGAAAGTAAAATGATAAATATTTCTAAGGTATTATCGCAAGGCGTTATTACCCAGATTTATCCAATGGATGTAGGTAATTTTCATAAAAATTATTATCTAGCATTAAAACAAAATAAAAGAATTTTATCTACATATTCAACATATTTAACAATAACTACTGGTAATTTACAATCTTTTAGATTAGCTCAAATTTGTAATATTGAATTTATGGATTCACAAACAAGGGATAATAAAGCCACTACTGTATCTAATGTATGTATGATTGATGCTATTCATACTACAATAACGACAAGTAATATTACAGCAGTTTTAGAAGTTACAATGCAAGGTCTAAATAATCCTTCAAAGACACAGGAGACTTATTAATGCGTGATTTTTTTCAAATGCCATGTACATTATCATCTCCTTTCTTCGTTGGTAAAGTAGAAAATAATACTGATCCTACTAATAATTATCGTATTAAAGTACGTATAGATAAAATTCATGGTCAAAATATAACAGTTGAACAATTACCATGGGCTGCTAAATTAGATTCATCATTTTTAGGGATGGGCAGTTCTGGAATTAATCATTGCGTTCCAGAAGTAGGCTCAGAAGTTCTTTTAGTAGCTGTAGGAAACGATCTTAATTCATTAATATATGTTGGCTCACTTTATAAGAAAATGGAAGGTATAACGCCTTCTGGTGGAGCCTATGGTGGTTCTTATGGTATTTATCTGGCTAATGGTCAATTTTTAGGAATAAATAAGCTTACTAAAACCTTTCAAATGATTTATGAAGGCCATATAAATGTAGATAAAATAATAGATGGTAAAATAGCTATTTCAGATAAACTTAGTGTTACATGTCCAAAAATAAATATAACTGGTGATGTAACAATTACTGGTAATGTATCAATTTCAGGTAATGAAAAAATAGGAGGTAATTCTGTTATCTCTGGTACAATGCATGCAAGTAATTATGATGCTCATACACATACTGGTAATCTTGGCAGTCCAACTTCACCGCCTGATCAATAATAAATATAATCTATTTATTTGAATAAGTACAATCTTCGTAAAGTTCTAATAAAAAAGCTTAATCGATTAAATTTTGTAATGTACTTATAATGTCAACTTATCTTGATTTAAACTATAAATTTGGAATGGATCCGCTTGTGGATAATCAATGCACAGTTGCGGATATTAAAAATGTACGTGACAGTTTAGAGCGCCTTTTAATGACTTCAAAAGGCGAAGTTCCTTTTAATCGTAATTATGGTACAACTTTAAAATATTTACTTTTTGAATCTGGATTAGATGCATCAGATATTACAAATTTTTTATATATGGATATAACTACTTGGGAACCACGTGTAGTTTTAAATGCTGCCGATATTAGTGTTGAAAAAATAGATATTCATTCATATAAGGTAACGTGTACATTTACAGTTATTGGTGTTAATGGTAATCCACAAACACTTTCAACTATAATAAGTAATTAATAGTAGGTAAAGATGAAGTTAGATAATATAATATATGATGTAGATACATTACAAGCCGCTATCACAGAACAATGGAGTGCAGATTCAGAAGTATTTGCTTCTATTTATCCTTCTGATACAGCTACTACCTTGATTAATGGTATGGCAGCTTTTGGATCAATGTTACAATATACATTGTGTTCAGCCTTAGCTAACTGCTATACAAAAACAGCTTTTTCCACAGCAGCTATTTATCAATTAGCTGATACATTAGGTAATGATTTACATGGTAATATGCCAGCTCAAGTTTTAGTTAAAATGACTAAAACAAATTTTATTGGTATTAATACAACCATTCCTGCATATACTTCATTTATGATTAATGGTAAAAAGTTTTTTAATCCACATGCTATTATAATACCAGGTTCAACACCAACTGTATCTGATATTGTTTTGGTTCAAGGTGAAATTTTAGAAGTAAATAAAACAACATCTGGTATTCCAAACGAAAAATTTTATTTTTCATCAGATTTTAAAGCAAGTTATAACTATATAACAGTTACTGTAAACGGTGAAGATTGGGGTGTAGTAGATTCATTTTTAAGTTATGATAAATATTATGTTATTAACACTGAAGAAATGAATGTTGTTTTACTTAAGACTGATCCAGATGGACGCTCATATGTTAAAGTCGGTGATAGTCAAATGGCTACTTTACCAAACGCCGGAAGTCTTTTACAAATTAAATATTGTTCAAATGACGGTGCAAATGGTAATATTGCTGAAGTTGGTACATATGGTGATTTAACTACACAATTAATATTTACTGATAATCATGGTAATCAAGATGCTTTACAAGTTGAAATTGTAACTACTACAACAGCTTATGGTGGTTTTTCTAAGCAATCACTTGAAACTTTAAGATATACCTCACCATATATTTTTGCTTCAGGCCATCGTGCTATTAGACGTCAAGATTATAACGCTTTATTACAAAGTAGATGCGGATATTTAACTTCTGCTGTTTGGGGTGAATATGAAGAGGCTGAAAAAGTAGGTGCATATGATTCACTCATGATGAATATGGTATATTATACTGGGGTTAAAACTTTTGAAACATATCCATATTTCCAAATAGATAGTGTTTATACGCCTTCATTTTATAATGGTGCTCTATATTCAAATAAAGGATATAAAGGCTCGTATTCATTTAAAATTTCAAATGCACGTGGAAGTTTAGAAGAAATTCATATACAAGATACTGGAGCAAATGGTTTATTATTTATAAATCAGGATAATCAAGATCCACGCGATAGTTTATTACCTGATTGGATTGCTAGTATTAATAGATATTATGGTAATATATTAACCAAAATAGTAAGCGGTGGTACTAATTATGCTATTAATGATGAAGTACAATTAATAACTCATAATAGTACAACTAATACTGATTCAAATACAGGTATTTTCATTCGTATAACTGAAGTTGATGTAACAGGTGCTGTTAAAAAAGTAAGTTTATTAACACGTACTAGTCAAAATTTAATATCTTTAACTGAAAAGATGTTTAGTACTACTTATGATGGTGGTTCTTCACCAACTAAAACAGGATCAGGATTAAGAGTTAATTTATATCAATATAGATTTGAAGATTCAACCCTTGTTACTACAAATGATTTTGATGGCGAAAATAGTACAGCTACTAATTTACATCCGATTACTAATGCTATGTCAAACAATAGTAATTATTATCAAAGTTTAAATGAGCCAAGCCTTGAATCTCCTGTACAAATAAGAATAGATTTTCAAAATGAACAAGGTATAGCAGGTATTAAATTTAAGGCTACGAGTGAAAGTGTTCAATCCGAATCAGGTGCATTTATTGGTACAGTAGCAATGTTTGGTACTAATGAAGAAGTACCATTTCCAGGTTATTATAATGTAAGAAATAATGAAAATTGGGAATGCATTATACCACGTACATATTTAACAAATCCATTATATACAAATAACAGATGGACCAATTGGATTGCTACTAATTGTTTTACGGGCGATTATGCAAATAATGGCGAGCCTGTATTTAATCGTTATAAGCATTATGTTATTGAATTTTATTCATGTGAAGACACTACAACAATAGCAAATCCTACAATTATTTTTGATTCAATGAAAGTTTTATATGAAGAAGATGCTTCTGTAATCTTCTATAAAAATAACGGTGAATTAAGAATTAAGTTCCCTACAGTAGGTTCTCCAGGACCAGGTAATGCAATGGGATATTTAACAACAGGTTTAATTAATACTAATAATTTCCCTATGTATTACTATGATTATGAATTAAGTGGAATAACTGAAGCTAATGGATATAAATCTGGTAATATATTAGCATATGAATTTAAAAATGAAACAACATCGGCTACATTTTTAGTTAATGTAGTAAATATTGATAATGGTATATATGTTGTAACATTAAATAATGATACTAACTTAACGGGTACAGAATTAATTGAATTAGCTTCACCACAATCATTAAGTCAAAAAGTAGTATATAAGCATGAATTAAATCCAGCTTCTGGTATTATTGAATCTGATAACGGTACAGGTTATAGACGTAATGATGAAGTATCTATAGCTGGTACAGATTTAAAATTCCGTGTTGCTACTGTTAATAATAATGGTTCAGTATTAAGTGTAGTTTGTATGCAACCTTTAACAATAGATAATGGTGACGGAAGTCAAAAGAAAGTTGGTACATTTGCTGTAACTGGTGGTAGTGGTTCAGGATTAAAAGTTAAGCTTACAGCTAAAGCTATGAGTGGTGATGGTGAAACTTATGGTAATGGTGCAACAATTAATTTAACATCTGTAAACAATTTGCCTGTTCAAGCTAGCTTTGTTGGTAATAGAATAGACCCGTCTGATATTAATTACTACGATGAGCCTTTAATTAAAGAATGGAATCACTTTACAACGTATTTGGAATATAGACAACCTGTTATTTATCAACAAGATATGCGTATTCAAATTTGTATTGATAAAGCTGCTACTGTTACGTCAGGTGTTATAATTCAGGAAGTTAAAAATAATATTTTAAAATTATTTGAAATAACCCCAGACTATATAGGTAAAGGTTTAAAATTATCTGATTTGTATAAGGCTGTTTCTAGCACAAAATATGTATCTTGGTGTAAGGTATTAAATCCATTAGATAATGTTGATGTTTCAGTTAATACATTAATTATACCAACATTTATAACTATAGAAGAAGTATTCAATCCTTATTGATAGGTAGAATAAATGACGACAGTTAATAAAATAAATAAAATATTTGGATTAAGTAGATTAACTATTAAACCTACTAATATTACATCATTATTATTTGTAGATAGATTAGCTGTATCATTATCAAGATATTCAATTATTGATGGATATATAAATTTATTAGATACGACTAAAGAATCACTTATTCTTTATCAAAATACTACAACATCCTATCATTATGAGTTTAAAGTAGATTTGACTCAAGCAGGTAAAACTTTATTTGGATCAGACTTTTATGGTAATACATTAGCTCATCTTACAGATGGAGATATTTTAGTATTTGTAGATGGATATAAATTATTACCGTCTCAGTTTGAAATAATTAATGATGGTAAATTAAAACTATTAAATTCATATTATGGCAATGATGAATTAAGAACAGTTATTATTTATGCTTCAGAAGGTTTAAAATATGTAGGAAATCCAACAAGAACAGAAAGCTGGAATCAAATAAATCATACATTTGACTTAGAAGATTATACCTATTTAAGATATATGTTCTTTAAAAATGGTGAAATTATTAGACGTGATGAAATAGAAAAAAATAAAAATAAAGTTACATTAAACGTTATAATAAATGATACAGATATAATTGAATATTATATGTTACCATTTGATACTTTAAATCTTTTGTTTGATACAGAAGAAGGTTATTATTCATATGGTCCAAAAGATAATTCAAATTTACCTATACCTGTAGTATATAATTGTCAAGCTATTTTTGATGAAATTGTAAGATTAGCAATAGATGATGTTCGCGTAGGTTTTTTCATAAGAGAAGTTGATGGTGATGGTTGTCTTGAAATTGTGAGTGATGATTTTGAAACAACTATTGCTAAATGCTTGATTATATATCCTTTTTCAAAAGAATTTTATACCAATGAAGAATTTTATGTTCAAGTACCAAATGCACGTTCAATTTTAAAATATATTTCTGAATTTGAATTAAATAAAACCTTTTTACGTGAAATATTAGGAAGTTTTCAAAAGCTCTTATTAAATGAAACATATGATAGTATTCAACGTATTAAAGATATGCGTAGTATAAATCGTGTTAGCTCAGATCAAATTACTAATTTAATTAGCTTTTTAGGTCTTAATGTAAATGTAAGTAATATTAGCCTTGAACGCAAACATGCTTTATTGGAAGAATTAACAAATTTCTATGATATAGTTGGTACGCGTACATCTTATGAATTTTATAATACTTTAACAACATCTGGAAGTATTTCAAACTTATTTCAATTATTTACACCAATTAAAGATCTTACAATAAATGATGAATATGGTCCAGCTAAAAGATATGTAACATTCAAAACAGCAGAAGAATTAGGTGCTGTTACAAAAACCAGATATGAATATCCTATGCATGATTTAGGACAAGTTAGTGAATTAGCTGAAGTTACAGATTCATTTACAAATAAACCTAGATCACGCGGAAAATATCCTAATATGGAAATACCTCCAATCATTAAAACAAGTGTAACAGGTAATTTAAGCCAAAGACCTGTAACATATGTATTTGGTAAAATTGGAATAGATGATACAACAGGTACTATATTTAGTGATAAAAATAAAATAGTCGGTTATATTGAAGATTATGATAGTACAGAATTAAATAAAAATATAAACAAAAACATATTAAGTCCAACAGATACCTTATTAGGTGTTGTTGATAGCATAATAGTTATAAATACTGATACTGAATCATATAATATGGTTACTATAGAAGCAAAAGTAACTTTAACAGCAAATGATTATACAATCCAGCCTACACCTGGACCAAATCAACCTCAAATAGATTTTGGTTTAGTAGATGAGCCATTTATAAGTATATATGATTTTGGTAGTGTTGATGATATAATTAAAGGAAAATGGATACAATGGACAGAATGGGATAGACCTAAAAAATGGCATCCAACAAATCACGTAGAAGTTAATGTAAAAATACCTCCTGATGCAAGTTATGAAGACTTTATGGCCGAATTCAAAAAAACTTTTTATGATATCGCCAGCGCGGTTCTATATATACATAGTATAGTTGAGGTATATGAGTTCGGTAATGCTAATTCTCTAAATGCAGGTGGTATGCCTCTTTTCGACTTAACTACCGCTCCAGTTTATTATGAAATGTCATATACATTTACAAATGACCCAGCTCGTCAGGATTATAGATATTAAAAGGAAAAGGTATAATATATGTTAGTAGATAGAAGTAAATTAGTACAATATTCGATTGCTAGTGATCTATGGTTTAGTAGACGTTCTGGTGAAGGCAATCCCATAAGCCGTAATGAATTTTTTAATAGAAATCCGGCTCGCTTAACTACAGCTTTATATTGTGCTATTGGTAGTGATGCTGCTGGCTGGGAATTAGAAATGTTTAATGGAGTTAACTGGGTTGTAATTACACCAGATACAACCTATACTCTTATTATTACAAATAATGGTTTAAAAGCTTTGAGTAATATTAAACGTGGAGGAATGCAATTATATTTCTCAGGCTTAAAAATTATTAATAACACTGTATTAAATCCAGCCTCTCCTATTATTACTTGGACAGATAATAATTTATTAGAAGCAGGTGAAGTTGTATTCGCTTGTGGTTGTACTGGTACAAATATAGAAGCTCCAGATGGTGAATTATACTTAAATAAAATTTTAAGTTGGCGTTATAATGATTCTTCAGGTGGTTTACAATATATTGTAAGTTTACCTGCTGAAGGTTATGGCTCAGAAGCGGATGATGGTTCAACAGACTGGGAAATCGGTGCTATTGGTTTATATGTAAAAGATCCAACTGATAATGCCACGGATGTATTATTTGCAGTTGCTACATTACCTGAAGTTGTTATAAAACACGCAACAACAACTAAACGTGTTGGTAGTTCACTTAAATTATATTTTAATACTATTTTGACTAACTTAGGTATTGTAGCTAATGTTGATGTAATGAAAGAGGCAGACGTTAGTTTACCAGAAGTAGCCAATGAAACGTTATTATTATATTCACCAGATGATGCTAAGAAAAAGCCATATAATTGTTATATAATTGATAATTATAATGGTACTAATACTCCAGCTATTGCAGTACAAAGAAAAACAACTCCAGCTACAATGGCTGAATATAATGTAAATAATGATTGGGTATTATTTACACCTACAGATACATCAATGAATTTTGATCCAAATGCTTTTGATAGTAATGTTAGAAACTATGATTTAGTATATTGGGATAGTGCAGCAAATAAATATAAAAAAGCTCAAGGTATAAATTTACCTACACAATCAGGGGCTGTAAATAATAAGCAACCTATAGGCTTACGTGTAGGTAACTCTATTATATCTACTGGTATAGTTGTTAATACTACAGAAGCATATCAATATACTGTAACATTATCAGCTGGAGGTGCTAATTATGCGGCTGGCGATGAATTACTTATTCCAGGCGTTAGTAACTTAGTCTTTAAAGTTGCAGTATTAAGTGTAAATGCTAATGGAGCTATAGAACGATTTCAATTTATTAATCCTACAATTGGTGATATAGCTATACCAGATGGTGTAATTATATTAAATGCTATATATGATCCACATTCTCAAATTCCTAGAGATGGTACAGGTGCTAGATTTACAGTTACTTCAACGCTGCAACCAAAATATCAATGGAATTTCCCATCTACTATGTGGAATAAGCCTATTTATTGTGATACAAGTGCACATCCTGGACAGATTACTGCAACAGAAACTGATTCCATGGTTGGTTGGTGTTTAGGTAAAAATATAATTCAATTAGGTTTAGACCTTCGCAGTGAAGCAACCACTGATAGATGTGGTATAATGCAATTTGCTACAGATGATCAAGTAAGACGTGTTTCAGCTAATGAGGGAGTTTCTACAAGAAGAGCTGTATGTCCAAAATATTTGAAAAACAATTACTTACAAATTTCTAAACCTAATGCTACTGGTACTTATACAAGTGGGGATGGTTCAAGCTTAAATACACCAATTTTAGTTGATACATTTGTTAAATTTAATCAAATAGTATTAGGCAAGCATGCAAAATCTCCATATGATAGCACATCTTCAAATCCGAATGTTACTAATGCAGATTTAGACTTTTATGGCTGTTCATATCGTGCATGGTATGCAGATATCGCTGAATTTTATGAATCAGATGAATTATATGAACCTGGTACTTTGGTTTATTTTGGTGGTGCAAAAGAAATAACTATAGCTAGTGAAGAATGTGAGGCAATTATTTCTACAAAACCTGGTTTTCAATTAGGTAATAAGCTCAGTGATTTACATTTACCAGTGGCTTTAGTTGGTAGAGTTCCTGTTAGATTTGATGGTAACTGTATGCCTAAAACTGGTGATAAAATATATTTATCAAAAATTAAAAAAGGTTGTGCATCAACTGTGCCAAATGGTAAATGTTTAGGAAAAATTATAGAAAAGAAAATTGGTACTTCTAAACTTATTGAATGTATTGTTAGAATAGATTTTTAGGAAAAAATGAAGGAAATTAAAAATGGCTTCGATATCTGAAACAACTGCCGTATCTCTTCGTAAAGGCTCTACAGCTTCAAATTTAAACTTTACCGGAACGTTAGGTGAAGTAGTTGCTGATTTGGGCATTGATGCTAGTGGTACAGATATAAATACAACATTACGCTTACATAACGGTGTAAATTCCGGTGGTATACCATTAGCTCGTGCTGATATGGCTAATATCGAAACTAGTGCTTTAGCTCAAAATAGAAGATTATTTGGTGATAAAAATTTAGCCTATGCTGATTTAAGTAATTTTGAAACAACAGAAGACCCAGATGTTATAGCAGTTATAAAAGAAGCTTTTGATGAATATGGTTTAGCTACTGATGAAGATATTGCTCGTTTAGATGAAGATAAAGCTAATAAAACCATGGATAATGTTGATACAGCTTCACTCGCTACAGGTGAAGGCGAGACAGGTAAACATTCTGGTAAAAATTTAGCTTACGCTGATGGCTCTAATATTAATACTAAATATTTTGCAAATGAAACATATCGTACTGGCTTAGATGGTGATAATGCTTTAGCTTATGCTAACTTAAGTAATATAGATACAACAAATCTAATATTAGATGAAACTACACGCCCGGGTACAGTAAGTGGTCCTGTTTTAGCACGTGTTGATATGACAAATATTAGTGAGATTGATCTTAAAAATAAATTAGATACTGTATCTGTAGAATATAATACTAATAAAGTTACATCAATAGATCCAAATTCATCATCAACTTCTACTGAGTATCCTACAACTGGAGCTACTATAGAATATGTAGCTAATGAATTAGATAAATTAGACTATATGAACCCTAATTTTGATAATGCTTCTACCTGGGATCCATTATATGCTAAAGTTGGTGAACCAATTATCTATAATACTGATATAGATAATTTTACAGCTCAGGGTGATAGTTTTGATGAAAAACAATATGTAGTATATCAGATAGATGATAAACCAGAAACTACTATTGAATTACCAGCAATTATTCCTACAAATAAGGTTTTAAGTGGACCAGTTAATCTTAAAATGGCTGTTTATAGCTTGACTCCTGCTCCTTATAAAAATCCATATACTGTTAGATTATGGCCAGAATACGGTACTACTCAATTAGAAAATCAAGAAATAACATTTATAAATAATATGGGTAGTACTGTAGTAGCCAATTTAGAATGTACACCACATCCTACTTTAACTAATCCACAAGTATATCATTATTGTGTTGCTGTAGCTGGTGATGAGGCTTTTGGTCCTGATGGTACTCCAGAAACAAGTAGTGGATGGAATTGTAATGATAGTAAAAATATAAACGATATTCCGTCTTATCCAAATATAAATGGAATCTTAGTTACACCTGTATTAACAGTATTAATAGATACCGTAGCAAGTGGTAAAATAAGTAAATTTACTTTTAATCCAGAAGATTCTAATGTAGAAATTAGCCCAGAAAGTCCAGAATCTTTAATATTTGGACATCCGTTTAAAGTTAAAATTGAATCAAGTGAGGATGATCCAGAAGAAAAATATGCAACGGCTATTATAGAATCTGGAACTGATGCTACATTTAATTTAAGTACAATTCTTGATGAAAATTTACCTATAATCGGTGGTGCATCATTATTAAAAAATTCATTAAATAATTTACCAGGTATGACTATAACTGATATATTAGAAAATGATAATGCCGCTTGGACTATAAATAAAACAAAGCCAACACCTTCACATAAATTAAATACAATTGATTCAAGTGAAGATGTAAGATTAGCCACCATTAAACAAGTTTGGGAGGCAGCCGTTAAAGCCTCTGAAGTAACATTTAAAAAATGGTCATAAAATGGTCCAGAATTAACAAATTTATAAAAAATAATAGATTATAAGTAAAAATAAAAAGAGCTCACTCTACGGTCAAAAAATGAGCTCTTTTTTATATTATTTAATTTTATTTTTAGTCTATTTCATTTAGAAGTTGATTTGTAATATTATTTTGAGCTTTTTCAGCAGCATCTTGTTTTTGATAGCATATAATTATTTCTGTAAAGCTTTTTGATCCATCTAAACAAGCATAATCATAATTTGTTTGAATAAATTTATTCGTAGAAATAACATGTGTTTTTTGTATAGTACATCCTACAACTGGAGTAATAAGAAGTATAAACCAGAAAAGAATGATTATAATTTTACATATAAATTTAATACTTTTATACATTTTTTCTAAAATACTCCAAAAGTTGTTTAGATGGTTTAACATCACCACATGAATCAGCAGGAATATTTTTAAGTTTTTCCTTATATTTATCTTCTACTTCTTTAATTTGTTCGTTTTTTTGATTATTATATTCAACAAGTTTTAAATTATCTAATTGTAAAGCTTCAATAGTTGCATTAGCATGTACTAATTCAGCAGATTTTTTATCTAACTTATCTGATGTTCTTGACCACATAAAACCACAAAAACACATTCCTATAAAGAAGATAAGAATAAAAATATATGGAATATAAGATTTGTTAATTGACATCATATTATTTTCCTACTTTTTTAAGACTATATTATAGAACTAAAAAAATTAAAAAGAAAAAACCGCCTATAAAGACGGTTTGATTGACTCGAATTTTTATTATATCATTTAATTTTACGCTTATGTGGTTTTTTTGCTTTTTCTTCAATTTTTATTTCATGGCCAATAGCTGAAGATGTAATATGTAATAAAACTGCCTTAAAAATACCAGTAAAATAATCTAAAATAGATACACCAACAACTCCACTCACACCTGCACAAGCAAGTACCCAATTTTTGTGTTCAAAATCAGGTAAAAAAAGTCCAATAATTATTCCAGAAAATGAAGCAGTAACTAAGGTAGATATAAATCTTTTTAGATTAAAGCAAGATTCAAAATTAGATAATTCACGAGCTATGCCTCCTAAACAGCTTAAAATAGCACACATAAATATTGCTAAATATTCTGGCTCATGTCCTGTATTATTATTTTCTAACATTTCATTTCTTGTCCTTCTTTTTGATTAGACATGCGCCACAGCATTTATATTTCCAAAATCCTACCAATGCCCAATTAAGAATCGCTGTGATTAGAAGCATAAGACCAACTGCTATTTCAAGCTCTTTATCTACGGGTTCTTTTGGATAGTTAGTTACACCTGTTATGACTAATAAATTTTTACCTTTTACTGTAAAGTGTCTAAATTCCCATATAATTTTACTTTGATTAGGCTCTTTAGTTACAAATGATCCATGTTTATTTTTAGCTATGCAATCTCTTATTTCTTTTGATTCATGTGGATGTTTTTTAAGTAAAAATGGACAATTTGCCGAATGATAAATTTCTGCTTTGGAATTTGGAATAAAAGCATCTGATTCATCATAGAGCATATAT
>Ga0310691_10002402_pt1 | contig 25049 bp, 28 predicted proteins | sample 176DNAGHGlowgp2_FD_203887 | JGI IMG/M metagenome (GOLD analysis project Ga0310691, IMG submission 203887) | Sheep rumen microbial communities from Palmerston North, Manawatu-Wanganui, New Zealand - 1766 DNA GHGlow gp2 (v2) (version 2) | ecosystem: Host-associated > Mammals > Digestive system >...
CTTTTTTATTTTTAAGGTTTTTGCTTTTGCCGACCATACTTAAATTGCTTACGCGAAACTGGTGAATGTCCATATATAACCTACAATAACCTATAATAACCAAAAGAATACCAAAAATAAAACCCAAAATTTGCAGCTCGCCTGCTTTATTCAATTTTTTTAATTCTTTATATTTTATTCCGTGTACCCAAATTGTGCATTTTTGCACACTTTTGGAATCAAACTGTGCATTTTTGCACAATTTCGGCATTCCCAAATTGTGCATTTTTGCACAATTACGGTACGTCGTTTGGCGGCACTTTCTTCTTTTCCAGTATTTGATTTTTGAATTTTTTGTAGTAGTCAACAAAATATTTGTCCCCAATCATATCCCTAAGGCTGGCAACATCATCCTCGTCCAGGCCTTCGCACATTGTTTTGAATTGGTGTAAGCCATTAATGCTTACCGTGATAATATCCTTGTTCAGCTTATTGTCAACACCATCGACAAAACCCATATCGACAAGTTTATCGATTAGCTTGTCGCAGCGCCTCCTGTCTATCCCAGTTATTCGTTCTATTTCAAGAGCCTTTACATTATACACGCCATATATCTGAGATCTTGACGCTATGAAGTAGAACATTGGAAAATCCTTTTTCAAATATGCCTGTGTATAGCGAAGCATTTGAATGTACCCAGCCTCTTGGTCCTGGATAGCATCCTTTATAGCTTTTGCCATAGCTTTCCTATCGCTGTACTTGACGCACCTATAAATCTGTCTGCTCATAATTCCTTGATAAAATTTTGATATTCAACAAATCGGTTTATGGCATCCTGACTTATTTCAGAAGCGTGCATCAAACCAAGGTATTTTCTTAAATCCTTCATTTTCTCTGGGGCGACCTGCTTGAATAAACGGACCAGCTTGTCAATTGCCCAGGGGTTAGGGCAATAACTGAACACACCACTTGGTAGCGGATCTTCGTATTTTTCAATCAGACCTATAGCTATAAGATTGTTCCTCGCCTCGCGCACCTCTTTGGGAGCCATATTTAAAGCGTGACCAATCTTTCTGCTATCCCATGTATAACCAAAACTATTGCTTGGGTACAATGCCATGTTTATCACAAAACATAATACAGACAGCTCAATGTCACTCAGGTATCCGATTGCAAATAGCGGAACAGGAAATGAGTTATCAGCTTGTCCTAACATCATGTCCTTTGCTTTCATAGCATACGCTTTAAGATCATCTACTGAGAAACCAGTAGAGTTTACAAGTTTCTCAATAGGATCCGTTTTCATGTTTTTCCTTATTCATTATTTCGTTCATTTTATCTTAAATAGCCAACTGAAAATTTGTGCGTTGCCCAATTTTTTGAATTTTCACAAACATTAAACCACAATAACATCCGTTAACAAGAGAAATTTCCAGAACCTTTGTACCTTTGCACCCAGCAATTGATAAATCCGCAGAATATGGAAAAGTTCAGCAAGTTTGATGAGCTGCATATCTACGCTGGCAGCATCATCCGTTTCGGCTCAACGGTGGGCCATATCAGGAAGATTGAGAACGGCATTGCCCTTGTTGATGCCTACTATGAGGACAATGGCCTGACAAAACTAATCATACGTGATTTTGAGGTTACTGAAAAGACCAGGAAGCTTGAGAACGCAAACGAGCTGCTGGCCAAATTCATGGATGATCTTTTTGACATGGGTTACTCCATCAACATTGCCGACGAGATCATCAGGCTTCCCAGCCTCCATCCTGGAACCTGGGTCAGGGCAACCAAGAATTCAAGCCTCCCGTCTCATGGTGTTATTCTCCAGATGGACAGGCGTGACCTTGTTATCGGCTATCCGGACAAGAGAAGCGGCCTGAAGCAGGTGAAGTACAAGATTGACTATGGTACGGACATCAGGCTTCTCACGCTCAAGGAAAAGAAGAAATCGCTTGCCACCCTGGAGTTTTTCGGCTATGTCTGGGATGAAGCCGCCATGTGGGTATCAGCTCCAAGGCCCCGAATGCGTGCCGGAGGAACATACTGGTACATCACTGACAGGTTCACATTGAGGGCAGCCCAGGACAACCAGACACCACAGCACAACCAGAGGTATGAGTGTGGCAACTACTTCCTGACACCTGAGTATGCCAGGGAACTGTTGAATGTTATACTGGAAAAGATTGCTGCTACTCGGTAGTGTCCTCCTTATCCCCGTACTTCTTTATCTTTTTCTTTCCGTAGGAGTCAAAGATACCGACACCCATCAGTGTGGCCGATACGATTACTATGACCTCTGTAATCACTGGTGCCTCCACATGCTTGAGCGTGCAGTGGATCAGGACCCAAAGGCATACCATCCAGCCCATGCCTCCGAACACGCGCTTGCTGCTCAGCCTGCCGTCAGGTGTACAGAATACCTGCTTTACAATACTTAGGAAATCAAAAAAAGCCTTCTTCATATCCGTTTCTTTATAGGAAATAGAGAGAAGAGGGCTTTTTCATTTACTTGTCACGCCACCAAAGGCAACAGTCACCTTTCCAGCTGTTCTTACAGCTTATGATACCGTCCAGGCATTTCTTCCACTTTCTCGGTGCAGGACGCTGGAACCTGATGCAGGTCTTACACGTTCTTTCCGTAGAACAACCTTGTGCAGTTGTCGTACCAGAATTCTTTGGCCTTTTCATCGTCAATCTCATCAATATAGGACTTCTGCTTGTGCTTCTTGTTCCATTTCTCCATGAGTGTGGCTGAGAACTGGGCATCGATGGTTACCTTTGCCAGGTTGAAGTCGTTAATCCAGCAGTCTGGAAGGTTCTCAATATCCATGTCGCAGAGCTCCTTGTCCACATACTTCACGAATTTCAGTATCTCAGGCATACAGGCAACGGCTTCCTTACCCTCACATTTGGCCATCTTCACAGCCCAGGTATAGGCAACGGCCTCAATGTCCGTAAGCTTGTCCCATCCTTCATCGTCATTCTCCACCAGGTACACGATTTTATGAAGGTACGACCTGCTGTTTTTGGTCTGCTGGTCAATGCCCATCTCATAGTCCTCACCAGTCGGGATATAGGTGTTGACCTTATCCAGGCTTATTGTAACCAGGTCGTCATGTACCTCGAAATTAAAGAATTTCGGAAGGGCAGCAGGATCGATCTCTGGGAACTTGTTTACGCGGTACGGCTTATCGTTGATCCTTACCGTAAGCCTGTTCTGTTGTGCTGAAATAATATCCTCCATGCAGGCACCCAGTATGGTTTCGAATATGCTTTTCTCAATTTTCTTTCCGTCAATTGTGAACTCGTCATATTCGGGAACCATTTCAGGATCTTCGTCATCATAAAGAAACTGGTAGCGGTCATCCTTCAGCTGGTCCCAGAAATACGCTATGAATATAAGGTATGGGTTATTTCTCACACCTCTTGGGTCTCTTAGCATCTCCTTCAGGAGAGGCTTGTCGAATGGCTTGAATTCTAACATATATCAATATCTACTCCGTACATAATTCTGTTGAACGTCTGGATGAACTGTGTGGCAAACTTCGGATGTGCCTTCGCATAGGTAATGATAACTGCACTGAACAGGTCCAGGAAGTTAACGCCCTTTCCGTCGTCGGTCTGCATGTCAAACGTCTCGCATATTGCTGAGATCAGCATTGACGGGTTGTTTGAAAGCAGCCCAGTTGACACCTCATTAGTCAGGCCGTTGGCAAATACCACCATGAAGGAATCCACATCGGTCAGTTCACCCTCCACACTCTTCATCAGTTTGTCAATTCTATCCTCTCTCTTCATATTTCTCTGATGTAATTACATTATAGCGACGCTTGATGTACTCAGTCGCGTCCTCCTCTGAATTGAATACGGCATCACCAGTGTTTATCCGTCCGCTTTCAAAAATCTGCCTTAGTGCTATAAACCACACTGGGAACCACCAGTACATCACGGATACAGAATAAAGGGTTGCCTCGTTTTCTGTGTTGTAAACTCTCTGAATCTTAAATTTTGGTTTGAAAAAATTCTTGTTCATAATACAATTGGTTTTTGAACAAGGAATTCTGCCTTAAAATCATCTGTCATTCAATACGTACCAGAGCTCTGTCTTGCCTTTGGTCATCACGCGCTTCTTGGCGTAACCCAGCATTTTGGCAAACCTCCCAAGTGCCTGGTCACTTGGTTTGATGATGTTGTAGTCCTTGTACAACTGGATCATCTCCTTCTTGGTCATTGCTTTCTTTTTCTCCATTCCATAAACACTTTGCTTGCTTTGTTAATATTAATGTATGTACCGCACCTCTCGCTGCCGTCCACCCAGTCCTTCGGGATTTGGTTTACAGGCCCGTTTGGTTCCTGTTTCTCCTTGTCATAGAATACGCATGTATAGCGGTCAAGGCAGGCCACGCCCTTGCATTCCTGTATTCCGAACCTGGCAGCCTTGAATTCCAGTGCCGTTATGAATCCGGCTGTGTCACCAGTGTAGAACGGGGCCGGAACCTTTCCTATGGGCCACACATCGTTTGACTTGATGGCTTTCCAGGTTTCCATGTCCACAAGGTATCTCTTCTTGCCTATTGTGTCGCCCAGTCCTATATTATCCTGGAATGGGTAGACGTTGTAGGCTTCCCCGTCTATTACATACTCCTTGGCATCTGGGTCCTTTTTCCTGGTCATCCAGCTTGCGCACGTACCGCATACCTTTTCTTTCAGCATAAACCTCCTTATCGGTGACCTGTCTGCATAGAAGTAGCAGCTGTACTCAGCACCGCATATCCGGCACTTGCCAACCATTTCACTGAACTTTCTCATACCTCAATCATTTCATAGGCTTCCGCAATCTCTTCATCACGAATTCCCAGGTAACGCCTTGTGATGGCGATATTGGAGTGGTTGAAGATCTCGCTGAGGGTAGTCAGTGCGTAGTCTGAGTTGTTCATCTTGTCCCACAGCTCCCTTCCGAATGACTTGCGGAAAGAGTGGCTGGAGAAGTTGCCGACATTGAGGTGGTACTTGCTTTTCCATACCTTCATGCACTGGTTGATGTGCTGCTTGGTATAGGGCTTCCCAGTCTTGCTGTTCATGAATACAAGATAGTCAAGGCCTGGGGCACCGTTCATATCATACAGCTCGCGCATGATCTCCAGTGTCTTTTCGGCAAATGGGATTGGCCTGCGCTTCTTTGTCTTTTGCTCATCGAATGTGAACTTGCTTACAAGAACCTGGCCCCATTTGATACGGAGCACGTCTGAGATACGGAGGGCTGTTGCTTTTGCTATTCTGGCATAGGTCTCTCCCAGTACGTCGTGATCCTCATGCAGGCCCGTTATAAGCTTCTGATACTCCTCTGTGCTGAGGTAGTCCGTCTTTGTAAGTTGATGTTTTTTGCTCATAATCTCTTCGTTTTAGTTTCTGGGTGCAAAGATATGAACAAAATGAAACAAAATCAAGCGAAATTGAACAAACGAAACACTAAATTAGGATTGTTAGCAGTATTTAACAATAGGAATATAAAAGGAGGAACATTGCTGTTCCTCCGTGATCGCCAGTAACAAGGGCCGCAACCCCTGAATGACTTCCCGTTCGTCAACGGGCACTTAGTCGTATGGCATCTCTATCCAGTAGTCCGGTGCCTGAATCGCATTGTCCTGGCTTCCAGGCTGGGCAGAGAACCACTCTTTCGTATCCTTGTCGTAATAGCAAAGCTCAGCAAACGTCTCAGTGAGGTATGCCCATATACCGACAATAACCTGGTCAGCTTTTGGCTTCAACTTATCAGTGTCGTGCCATCCGTTCTTCATAGGTCAAGCCAGTCGTTAGCGAAGATGTCCTCCCATGAGGGCTGATAGTAGGTTGCCATTACTTTCTCTCCCAGTGGCTTGAGCATGAGCACCTGGTTCTTGTAGTAGATGCCCTTCTTCAAGCTGAGCAGTTCCTTTGCCTTTGGACACAGGCTCTGCATCTTGGGGATTGTCTCGTTGTCAATGTTGGCTGGGATCTGCATTGTAATACAGCGTCCGTCATGCCAGCGTGTAAATACCTTGCCTTCCTGGAGACCCTTCATCACCGCAGGAAATGAAAAATGATGCAGGGGGATTGGTTCTTTTTTCTGTGCCATAATATAAAATGTTTAGTGATTACTTAACTCCGCTGTGTCCAAAGCCTCTTTCTCCGCGCTCTGTCTCATCCAAGGTGTCGGTAGGCATGAAGATTGCCTGTGCGTGCTCAGCAATAACCATCTGGGCAATACGCTCTCCAGGGTTGACGATAAATTCTTCGTTTGAAAGGTTCACCAGAATGACTCCGACCTCTCCCCTGTAATCAGCATCAATTGTGCCTGGGGTGTTAAGTACGGTGATTCCGTGCTTCAGAGCCAGACCACTACGAGGACGCACCTGTGCCTCATAGCCTTCTGGGAGAGCTATATACAGACCGGTTCCGATAAGCCTTCTCTCCAGCGGCTTGAGTACTACTGGTTTTTCAATATTCGCTCTCAGGTCGGCACCGGCACTGAGGACTGTTGCGTATGCTGGCAATTGCTGGTTGCCTTTATTGACTATTTTTACTTCTACGTTTTTCATTTCTTTTTGCTTTTTGTGTTATTGAATGTGTAACGCTTGCGCCTGTTGTCGCGTATCTTCGCAAATTCGCTCTCCTTGATGATTTCCGTCCTCTTCTGGTTCCTGGTGGTGTAGATGAACCTGTCATCTTGCAGAACCTCCAGGTCAAACTCAATAAGGTCAAGTCCGAAATCGTCTATGTCCATGATAAGGTCATCCGGAACGAATCTTGGATAGAATCCGTTGCAGGTCACTCTTTCACCCTTGATGGCACGGAGCAAGCTTCCGGTATCGGTCCCCATCAGTTTTGCGAGGGAGCTGATTCCGTTTGATATTGCCACCAGTTTGAGCTGGGGACTAAATACCGCTATTCTTCTTGCTGTTTCCATTGTTCAGGGTTTTGATGATGTCTGGGGTAAGCCTTGTCTGTGCAAGCTCAGTGATGAAGCTGTCACTGAAGGCTATACCGTTTGTCATAGCATCGTCCACCAGGTCGTTGTAGTAGACCAGTATGGCCGGATCGAGATATACCAGGAAAAGGTGCGTGAGGATTTCACTGTACAATTGGTCGCCATTCGGATTCTGATAGAAAAGCTTGGCTACATCGGCACCATAGCCTTCAGCCATCCTGTCTATCCAGAACCTCATTGCGCGTGAGAAATCCTTATAGTCGCATTCCCTTTCTATGCTTTTGAGATACTGGGTGGCATTGAACACAAGCGTCTGTTCATCAAGCTTGCCGAAGAGCAGCGCGGGGAAGTCTGGCAACCCAACCTCCTCGCACTTAAGCTCTCTTGCAAGTATGTTCAGCTTGTAGTCCATATTACATGTTCTGCCAGTTACGCTCAATGCTCTCCAGACTGCTCTCAGTTACGAATGCAGACTTGAAGTTCATGATCTTGGTGGAGTTTACGAATGCCGTTGTGAACAGCTTGCGTGCATAGGTCTCTGCCTCTCCAGTTGTGGAAGCTGGGATGAACAGTGAGATCTTGACATACTTGATCTTGCCGTTCTCATCCTCAACGGGGTCGCTCAGGTCAACCTTGTAGAAGTGGTCATCTTCCTCTTCCAGGTACATCTCAGAGAAATCGCCGATTGACTCCTTCTCAACAGTGATGCAGGAATTGGTACGGAGATCCTTCACGGTAATGCGGACGACCTCAGGCTTGCTGAATTCGTGCTTCATCCAGCCCTGGTCCTCCATGATGTCGTAGGCCAGCTTCTCAGCTTCAGCATAATTCACACACTCAGCAAGAAACTCGCGCTTCTGCTTCTTCATTTCACCAGTCTCGACATCTTCAGCCTTGAACTGGAGTTTCAGTACATAAAAATCAGTTGTTTTCATAATTAATTTGATAAATGTTTGGTAATGTATTTTGTTTTGAAATAGAAACAGATGCACAGCACAGGTTAATTATTTAACTTTTGTTTAGTAAAAATAAGGAGTCTGGAGGATTTGAGTGGGGTAAAATCCCTATGCGTAATAATAAAGAATGTACGCACACGCGACAACTGGTTTTTCTCAAAATGGCCCGCTTTTCGGCAACACACTTGGTTTTCAGCCTCTATTTAAGAGAAAACGGAAGTAGTTTTATGAGAAAAAGAACTGAGAACAATTCGCACGGAACATTCTTCGGAGACGATGCACTGATTTCGGTGTACAGGACATACAAAAGGACCATTCAGGAGTATGTACTTGAGGTAATGAGGCACAACCGTTACCAGTCAACGGTCAATTATACGAATGATGGGACCATACTGGATGATCGTGGTGGTCTCATTGACCTTTATGACAGCATAGCAACCCAGGATGCCCACCTTGCAGCAGTAAGGGAGACACTGGATTCCCAGCTTACCGATGAGAGGTACATGCTGGCAACTCCTGACGGTAAGGGTGGCTGGGAACGTGATGATGAGGAGTCGTTGAAGATCCAGGGTACGCAGTTTGAGAAGATCATTCGTGGTATTGTGGATTCCAGGGCTTACGGTTACACTTGTTTCGAGATTATGGACAAGTTCATTGAGGTGAACGGTGTCAAGCGTCTTGGTGAGGTGAACATCATTGAGCGCAGGAACATCCTCCCCAATCAGAACCGTATCGTCCAGCGTCAAGGTGAATGGGATCCAGGCTGGGACCTGGAGGATGTCAGGTACAGGAACAACTATATTCTTGTGAATACTGGTGGCCTTGGTTATTTTGCCAACCTCGTACCAATTGTTCTTGCAAAGAAGTTCACTCTCAGTAATTATATAGGATTCGCGCACACGTATGGTCAGCCCATCATCCATGCAAAGACCCCAGCTGAGCAGGACCAGGACAAGAGGAAACTGGCATCTGACATAGCAAAGAGCACTGAGAAGCGAATCATTGTTACCGGACAGGATGATTCCATTGATGTAAAGACCTTCACCGTTTCCAATTCGGAAAGGGTGTTTACCGGACTTATCAACCTGACCAACCAGGAAGTCTCAAACGTTGTTCTTGGTTCCGAGTCTATGGCTGGTGAGACCCAGGCATACGCTGGAAGTGCCAAGACCCATGAGGATATTTACCGCGCCCGTATCAAGAAGAACCGTAAGTATGTTGAGAATGTCATGAATGAGCAGATCATTCCGGCACTCCAGCGTATCGGGTTCCTGAAGCCTGGTGTGTATTTCCGCTATTCCAACCAGATTGAAATCTCAACTGAGAACAAGGTTAAGCTGTTTGACATGCTTACCAACAAGTACGAGGTTGAGCCTGAGACAATCGACAAGGAGTTTGGTGTTCATGTCGGAAAACAGTTCAATATCACCAGCGTCGGTGGCGTGAATGGTGACGGTGAATGGGGAGACAATGACCGTGGCATTATGTCTGATGAGGAATACCAGCGCAGATACGGACACCCCAGGGGAGCCAACGCAAAAGTAAATTTTCTGGAGGGGAAGTAAAAGGCAGGGGCTACTTCTCCAATATATACAATGCCCTGACAGACGATGAGAAAGCTGACAATGAGGCCAATGCCAACAGGTTGAAGGCCTTGTTCATGGCTTTCGTGAAGGCTGTTGACCTGAGTGCTGATGAGGACGAGGCTTTCTATGAACTGGTAAGCCTTCGTGCTGAAATTGGCATCCAGTATCTCCTTAAGGGCCTGAACCTGGATGAGGAAAGAGCAACCGAGCTTCTTTCTGCTGAGGATGATAACAACCTTACCCAGCAGGACCGCGATATTAGGGACAGGCTTATAGCCGGTATTGACAATATTGTTGAGTTCTCAGTCTGTGAGGAGTACCAGGCTATCAGTGACATTCCTGAGGATTTCGATATGGATGACCCAGAGGATATGGAGAGGCTGGAAGAGATAAGCGACACTTTCCATCTGAGATATGCCGCTGTTGAGAATGCTGACATCCAGTATGCTGCCGAGATAGCGTACAAGTGGGCTGTTCTCTGGTCTGCCGCTACCTGGGTAACCTACATGACAATGAATGATGACAGGGTTAGGCCCTGGCATAGACAGCTGGAAGGCTATTCGGCACCCAGGGATATGTTCCCAGAATGGATGATACCACCGATTGAATGGGGATGCCGTTGTTACCTGGAGGATCAGGCTGGTAACTCAGTCCAGAACAAGGCAATCCCAGATGTGCTTGCAAAGGCACCTGAGAAACCAAAGCAGATTGACGGTGTATTCTCTGAGAGCCTTGCTAAGTGTGGTAGGATTTTCAGTAAGTCGCATCCTTATTTCAAGGTTAAGCCTGAGCACAAGGAGAAGCTTGCTGGGTATGTTGAACGCTTAAAACAGTACTATCATGCCTCGTAAGTTTACTTTCCTTAGCAATATGTCCAGAAACGGAAGAGGTAGGGCCAGGCAGTATTTCAGTGGTCCTTCCTTCTGGCAAGATGTCCAGACGGGACAGCGTATTGAGATTCCAAAAGGTACGATATTTAGCAAATATGAGCAATCCGGTAAGTGGGCCCGTTATGCAAGAAATGAAAATGGTCGTGCTGTTCTGGATATTGAACAATTGAGGAGGGCTCAGTTAAGAGGTAGAGTAAACCAGTTCCCAGAGCGTGCCGGAACTAACAATATGTTTGTCCCGCTTAATGCTGCTGTTTGGCATTTGAGAGATATAACCTTCAGGCGAATCAAGGTTCAGAAGCTTAAGTTTGAGGTTGATGTCGCAAAGGTGGCCGCTGAGGTGTTCAGGGATTCGTTCAAAAAGAAAAGGTTCAATACAAGAGGCTCAGAACATTGGAAGCCGCTTGCTCCATATACGGTAAGGCAAAGGGCAAAACACGGCACAAACCCCAGCAATATACTTGTTGACACTGGGACGCTCAGAAAGTCAATCAAGGCTGTTCCAAATGAAGGTAAGGTAGTTATTGACCCCACCGTTTATGTTGGTTCAAGAAGGCATAAGGGCTTTGTATATGCCGGAATCCATAATGACCCAAAATACTTCGGTGCCAGGAATGTGATGGCAAAGAATCATGAGGTTCCACAAAGACAGTTTATGGGTCACTCTTCTGTTGTCAGGGAATATGCGTGGCTGGCATTTGAAATAGATATGTTTGGACTTTTATTCACACCAATAGTATGATAGTAAGTAAAAATAAAAACCAGAACCAGGATCAGCACCAGGAGTCGCTTATTCCTGAGCAGATCCAGATACCGAAGAACGGTCAGATTGCCGTGTACCATGCCATCAAGGAGATTCTTGAGCAGGTACGCTGGGATTACTATGATCCTAACAGTGAGAAGATATTCAAGACCGTCATGAGGAATCGCGGTCAGTTTGAGCGTATCGTTAGGAAGGGTGGCAATACAGAATATGAGCTTGCCTTCCCAGCTGTTTTTGTTGAATTCACAAACTGGAGATACCTTGTTCAGCAGCAGCGTATCAATGAAGGTCGTGCTGATATGCAAATTAAGTTTGTGATGAACAGGCTTAACAACCAGGATCCCGATACCTTTGATGATGAAGGAAATGTCAAGGAGTACAGGGAGTCTGAGGTTGAGTTTGTTGCACAGCTCATCAACCAGTACATTCAGGAACTTAAGGTAAACTATCCAGCCCTTAATGAGCGCGTGAACCTTAAATATATAGATCCGCTGGAGAGTTTTGATGATTCCTTGCAGCCATGTTGGATTACCTATGAGGTCTGGTTCAGGGAAGAGACAATCAACGCCACCAGGATGATGAAGGAGGTTCACCTTGTGTTCCCGCCATACACCAACCACTCAGACTGGAAGGAGGACTATGGCAATACTGGACATACCAATTTCGACCATCCTGAGCTTCATAAGGACCACTCTAAGTTCATCATGTCAGACGGCAAGCCGCTTCCAGAACCAACAGAGCCTACCATTGAGGATTGGGAGATGCCTATTGGTGGAGAAGAGGAGCTTGTGAACGAATCAGATACCAGCGACACCGAGAATTTACCGGTTGATGATGGCGAATAAGTGCCTAAAACACCGAATATTTGCAAGAAATCAACGCAAAATTTATGACATCCGCTATTTCTAAGAAAAACAGCAAGATATGGACATTAAGGATTTAAAGCTTGTAAAAGGTGCCCTTGAGAAGGGTAAACCTGCCACCATGACGTTCTTTGATGACGTTGATTGGTGGAGCTGTGACCGCTTCGTTGAGGAGCTGGAGTACATCGAGAACTATGTCCAGCCTTCTGAAATCCGAATTCTCATCAATTCCGTTGGTGGCAATGTCGTTGAGGGCATGAAGGTGTTCGCAAAGGTTCTCGACTGCAAGATTCCAACTATCACCCAGGTAGCAGGTATCGCAGCTTCAATGGGTTCAATTATTTGGGCAGCAGGTCAGAAGCTCTACATGGCCGACTACTCAATCGTAATGATCCACAACCCCTGGATGGGAGCCGACATGGATGATCCCAACAACCAGCAGATTATCGAGGCCTTCAAGAAGCAGCTCACTACTGTCTACTGTAAGCGTTTTGGATTCTCTGAGGACAAGGTTAAGGAGATTATGGACGGCAAGGAAGGTTGTGACGGAACATGGCTGTCTGCTGAGATGGCAGTTGAGCAGGGATTCATTCCCGCAGACCACGTTATCGAGACACCTCAGACCGTGAAGAACAGGATTGCAGCATCCATCAAGGGACTTACGGACAAGATGGCTATCCAGGCCATTATGAGCCTCGCAAACCAGGAAAATTACCAACCTGAGCCTAAATCGGCTATTTCAGATAAAGAGCCGAAAGGTAAGGACATTATTAACTCACAAATAAAAAAGAACATGGAAGAACTGAAAGTAGTCGCTTCGCAGCTGGGTATCCAGGGCGAGGTTTCGCTTGACAAGGTTACTGCTGCTATCATCCAGCTCAAGGAGCTTGAGGCGAAGCATCAGAAGTCAAACGAGGAACTGGAGACAGTTAAGAATGAACTGAACAACCTGAAGATTCAGCATGAGGCCGAAAAGACCAACAGTGCTAACCTTCAGAAGTCTATTGACACTCTCAACGCCGAGCTGAAGGTCTACAAGGACAAGGAGGCTGAGGAGAAGAAGAACGCTATCAACGCTTTGGTTGACGGTGCTATCGCTGAGGGTAAGATCTCTGCCGAGGCAAAGGACAGCTGGGTCGCAATGGCTGAGCAGAACTTTGACATGGTTAAGGCATCTCTGGACGGTATCAAGGCCGTTACTCCTATCTCTGCTCAGATTGCTGGTGCTCCTGAGAACAAGAAGGAGGCTAAGGAAGGTCAGATGACCGAGGAGGAGAAGATCAAGGCTAAGGTGGACGAGCTGGTGCCTGACTTCAAGTTCAAGACCATCGAGGACCTGGGCTAATCAACTTAAACAGTAACTTAAATAAGGAATATAACTATGGCAAAGAATGGAATTGAGGTAAATGCAAGTGCATTCCAGTTCAAGGACAACCAGTACACTGGTGAGTTCCTTCAGGACCTGCTTGTTTACACTGCATCCGAGAATGAGACCTACAAAGAGGGCCTGATTCACATTAAGACCGGTGTCCAGATGAAGTACACTCTGCCCCTCGTACAGCTGGGCAAGATCATCCAGGACCATGTTGCAACCCCCAATGCTGACCAGAGCGGCAATGACACTGGTAAGTACAAGTTCACGGAGCGTTACCTGGAGCCTCAGGACTTCATGGTGTACTTCGAGTTCAACCCCCGCGACTTCGAGAAGTACTACAAGTGGTTCCAGCCCACAGGCAACCTGGTGTTCCGCGAGTTGGATCCGAAGATCCAGGCTACGATGGTTCGCTTGCTCATGGAGAACAAGAACGAGTACATCGACTACAGCATCTGGATGTCTGCCAAGGGTGGCGCTTCCGCTTCTAAGATCACGACTCCTACTGGCGACGACTACGAGGACGTAGGCGGCGACGTAGAGGCTGGTCCTATGAAGTACTTCGACGGTGCTATCAAGCGTATGTTGGACAACAACATCGGTCTGGACGGTGACAAGGATCCCAAGAAGGTCGTTATCGCTGGTACTACCGCATTCAGCACTGGACAGGACGTTGAGGCTGCTCTCCGTGCTATGTGGCGCAAGACTCCTACCAAGATCCGTAAGAAGGCTTCGTTCGTGTTCGTTATGGACCAGAACAGCTGGGATCTGTACGACCAGTACCTGACCGACAAGACCGTGAAGTACACGGACAACACTGAGATGAACCAGTACCGCTTCAAGGGCAAGCGCATCATCACCCTGAACGCTCTGCCTAAGGACACCATCGTTGGCGGTGTGTTCACAAACGGTATGGACTCTAACCTCTGGATGGCCGTTGACTACGCTTCTGACGAGAACGTGCTCCAGATCGAAAAGCTCCAGGCTAACTCTGAGCTGTACTTCTTCAAGATGCTGCTCAAGGTTGACGTTAACATCGTTCGTCCTGGTGAGATCGTTATCTGGACTCCTTACGTATCGAGCGCAACTGTCAGCTACAGCGCAGTTCAGAGCACTACTGGCAAGAATCCTAAGGAGGAAGGCTGGTACGAGCGCAGCGGTTCTGAGGGCTCATACGTCTACACTCTGACAACCGACACAACTCCTGCCGCTGGTAAGACCTACTACGTCAAGGTAGTCTCCTAAGCGGAGTTGAATCCAATTAGTAAAAGCGGAGGGGAAACGCTCTCCTCCGCTTTCTTATTAAAAACCAAACCAATTTAAGAGTATGGCACGTAAATCAAACAAGGAAATCGAGCAGGAGACCAAAGCTCCTGAGACCCCAGAGGTTGAAACTCCGAAGGACAATGCTCCTGAAGTAGAGAACACCCAGGAAGAGGCTCCCAAAGATGAAGAGGAGACCAAAGCTCCTGAGACCCCAGAGGTTGAGAAGAAGGGTTCTGCTCCGGCTTCCAAGAAAGAAGAGAAGGCCAAGCCCGACGCAGATGAAGAGGCCCGTGTAGACAAGATCCTCAAGATGTATCCCCAGTACGCTGAGCTTTACATCGATTCAAAGGGAGGCGTTTACACAGTCAACACCCCAGACACTGTGAGAGGTAAGGCTAAGCTTTACAAGAACAAGTATCACAAATAATTAAAAAAGGAACAATATGGCACAAAAACATGGTGGCGTTTTCACTACGCTTATTGATGGGTTCGTTTCCAGCAACACCGTCCCCGCTGAGAATATCGGTGGTCTTGTGTTCGATATTGGTGGTCGTACTAATCCGTTCACTGGATTCACTACTGCCCAGGAGAAGCTTGGCAACCGTCAGGTTGTTGAGGTCAACTCAGTTGATGACCTGGCAGCACTGGGAATCGAGGAAGGTGTTGAAGCCTTCATGAACGGTGTACCTTACTACCATATCGCAAAATTCTTTGCCGTTGCAGGTGAAGGCCAGCGTCTGTTCATTATGTTCGCTGACTGTACCTCTAACTTCGACGCAATCGAAGATCTCCAGGTAGCTGCAAAGGGCCTCTGCTTCCAGATCGGTCTTTGGACTGAGAAGGAACTGTTCAAGAAGGTCAATGATTCATTGGCAATCAACGACTGGGTAGCAAACGTACAGAGCGTCGCTGAGAAGCTTGGTGGCCGCATCGTCAAGAAGGGCAGCAACTACATCAACTACGATGGCAATGCCCAGGCTTCAATCCTCATCAACGCTAACCCTGGCTACATCGGTGGCGAGACTCCCGTTGTTGAGATCAACCTGGCTACTCTCCCCAATGCAATCGCTGAGATGCCTTACGTGTCTCTGTTGCTGGGTCAGGAGAGCTCAGACGGCATTCACGCTATGCAGCTGCTTAACACTCATCAGTGCCCCGTTGGTAACATCGGTCTGGCTATGGGTGTCCTCGCTGTTGCTCCCGTTGAGTGCTCTATGGGCTGGGTTCAGAACTTCAACCTGTACAACTTCTGCCAGGCTATCGAGCTTGGTTTCGGAAACCTCGCTGTTACCGGTTCTGGCTCTACTATCGCATGGGCAGCCAACGCATCGTTCACCAACATCGATACGCTCAGCTACACCAAGCGCAGCACCCAGCTGGTTGAGAAGGGCTACAACATCCTCACAAACTACGACGGTTTTGAGAATGGCACCTTCTTCTCAAGCGATTCGACTCTGACCACTGGTGATTATGAGTCTATCTCTCGTTGCCGCACGATGTCCAAGACACGCCGTCTGATTCGTATGGCTCTGCTGAAGTACACTAACGCTCCTCTGAAGGCAAATGCCACTACCGGCCTCCTGAGTGCAAACACGCTGACCACCATCAAGAACGATGTTGTAGGCGCGATTGACGAGGGCATGGTTGATCCTGGCACTACCAACGCTCAGATCAGCGGACGTACAGTTGACATTGATGCTAACCAGAATGTGATCAAGACCCATGAGCTGCTGATCGACTACGGAATCGTTCCAGTCGCTGAGGCACGCATGATCAAGGTTACTGGTCACTTCACGCTCAGCACAAGGTAATAACCCTAAAAAACTGAAAGAATATGCCACAGATTAATCACGTTGCTTGCAGCTGGAGTATGATTGAGCTCCAGGCTGCCGCTTTGGGAGAGGATCTTTTCGTTAACTGTACCGCTATCAGCTGGAACGCAGCCCGTACCGTAGAGACAAACTACGGTCTTGGTGGCCAGCCCCGCACTCGCGGTTTCGGTAACAACGAAATCAGTGCATCCATCACCCTTGACGTTGGTACGATGATACAGCTCCGTAACCTGGATTCGAACACCACTAAGACTCTGATGGGCCTGGGTGAGTTCGACCTGGTTGTAAGCTGGATCAGCGACATCATGCAGAACACCCCAGAGGAGACCGTAACCCTTGCAGGCTGCTTCTTCTCCGAGGACGGTATGGAGGCTAACCAGAACGATACAAACATCACCAAGTCCTACGACTTGCATCCGTATCGTATCTACACGGACGCTTCCGCACAGACAGACCGTTCGGCTGAGCTTTACGCAGGTGCGTAACGGCCTGGGTTTGGTAATTGGATTGGAAGGTTTCCCAGAACGGGAAGCCTTCTTTTTTTTCGTATTTAATAAACAACCGGATTTTCACGCTGCCTATTTAAAGATGAATTACCAAACATGTCAAATTTAAAATTTAGGTTATGAACGAGAACGAATTGATGGTTCCCAGCGAAGTTCTGGCAACCGTAGAGGCTAAGAGTAAGGAACTGATTGCCCAGCATAAGCTGAAGCGCGTCATCCCCATCATCGTGGCTGGTAACGAGGAGATTGGTGAGAAGCCATATTACGTTGCCTATATGAAGAGCCCCGATATGAAGGCCTTCTCTAAATTCATGATGACCAACTCTGCCAACTCAATTATCGCCCAGCAGAACCTGGCAAAGGACTGCTTCGTTGACGGTGACAAGGAGCTGCTGACCGATGACGACCTGTTCCTGATGGGTCTGATGCCACAGCTGTCCATCCTGATTGAGGCCCGCAGCGCGAAGGTCGTAAATTTATCGAAAGCCTGAAGGATGTAAAAATTGACAACGACGGATACCGCCAGAGGTTCATCCTGATAGCGAGGTATTTTCCACAGCTTGATGTCTGGAACCTTGACGAATTCGAATTTGCCTTCTGGAGTGAGAACGCCCTTTGGCTGGATGCCAGGGAACACCTCGCAATGCAGGAAAAGGCACTCGTTGCAATGGGAAGCGCAATGGGAGGCTCAGCACCCCAGCAGCCACCAAGACCTTCAGGCAAGCACTGAGAAAACAGTCCTCTGCATTAACTTGTGGAGGGCTGTGTTTTTCTATTTAAGATAAAGACAACCGATATGGCAATAAACAGATTCACTATTGACGCATCCGTACAGCAGGAGACTGAAAACATCTTTGACGAGACTGTTTGCGGATTGGTTTTCGATACGTCAAAGCGCGGTAACATATTCTCAGGATATTCACTTGCCCAGGCCAAATACGAGAATGAACAGGTGCAGAGGCTTACAAGTATGGATGACGTTGTGGCTTCCGGAATAACTGAGGACGGCATCATGAGCGGTGTTCCTTATTACCACCTCAACCACTTCTTCACACTGGCAAAGAAGAACAACGCAGAGCATGTGATATATGTGTGCTTTGCCAACTGTGGGTCAAACTTCAATGTTCTCCACAGGGTAATGCACGCCACAAAGAAAAAGATCTTCCAGTTCGGCATCTGGACCGAAAGGGACTTGTACGACTACACTGGGAATGACCTTATATCTCCCGTACTTACCCAGCTCAATGACGCTATCTTCTGCTTCAAGAGCAGCTTCCAGAAATCAGATGAATATGACCAGGAGATACCCTTCAATGTCCTGCTTTGTGCCAATACGGTAAGGACTGAATTACTCAACACAACAGTATATATAACAGACAAGGACGGTGCAAGGCTGAAAGATGAGAACGGAAATTACCTTACAGCCAAAATGGTTCCTAATAACCAAACATTCAATTACAGGACGCTTCCACCTGCCAATAACTTTGACATCCCAGGACTGACCGTTCTTATTGGCCAGGAAAGAAGCGACAAGGTACACCAGATGCAGGCTCGCACAGTAAACGGCACTCCAGTGGGTTGTGTCGGTGCGGCCCTGGGTGTCCTTTCAGTTTGTCCTGTTGAGTATTTCATGGGCGACAATTCCCAGTTTAGCCTCAAGGACGTGATTCCTGTTGCTGAGCTTGGTTTCGGTGAGGACAATACACCAATTGAGAAGCTGGGATATGTAAGGCGCAATGAGATGGACAGGTTTGGATATGTGTTCCCAGTTGACCGTGAGGATGCACCTGGTGAGACATTCTTTTCAAGTGACAGGACACTGGGAAGCAAGGATTACAGCTCACTGGTAAGATGTAGGACTATCAATAAGGTACACCGTATCATCAGGCTTGCACTTCTCCAGCACACAAACAGCACTCCAAAGGTAAATCCGTCAACTGGAAAGCTCTCTGCTGCCGGATGCACTGCCATAATGAATGATATGTATGCGTACATTGATACATATATGGGTACAGGTTCCAATATGAATGGTGCTGCCCAGCTTGACTTCCGTAAATGCACAGTACCAACTGAACAGGATATATTCAAGGATAAGACGCTTACGGCTGAGGTTGAAATCAAGCCTGGAGATCATTCCGAGAACATTGTATTGCAGGAAGAAGTAACTCTGTCATGATTTATATTTATAAATTTGATTGGTAGGCGCGACTTAGGTTGCGCCTATTTTTGCGAACATATTTACCGTCATTAAGGCTATTTAAGATAAAATAGAAGCATAATATGGCAAATACCCAGCAATATCTTGTCGAATACGTTGTTAATGCTAACGTATCAGCAGCTCAGCAGTCTCTCGCAGCTCTGACAGCTCAAATGGAGCAGCTTCAGGCTCAGAGTGTGGCTCCCATGAGGGCTTTGGGAACATCACTTGACCGTCTTATCAAGGCTCAGAAGAACTTTGGTACAAGGATGGGTCAGGCATTTGATATGACCAAGCCAATAAGCCAGATGACGGCATTCCAGAACGCGCTATTATCTACATTCAAGAACGCCCATGTAGCAATGCAGGGGCTTTTTGGAAATGATATTAGGATGATCAGTGCCGGACTGGATGGTCTTGCCACAAAGGGATTCAAAAGCGAAAGAGCTCTTACTGGTATGGCTAAGGGTGCTTCTATGTCCGCTAAGGAAACAGCATCCCAGTTTAAGCAGTTGCAGAATGTTACAAAGGCTGAGCAGGCTGAGCTTAACAAACTGGCAAACATGTATCAAAGGCTTGGTATGGCTAAGCGTGGAAGCGGTGCCAAATCCAAGTGGTCAGCAGCAGCTCTTAAGACATTCAACGAGGATGAGCAGAAATACCTTGATAAGATAAGCAAGAGGTGGGCTACCAGCAATCCAGATACCGTTCTTGGTCATATCCAGGACGCTATCAAGAAAAGAACTGCAAGCCTGGGTGCTGCCAAGAAAGCTGAGGAGGATTTCCTTGCAAAATATGGTAGCAAGGATAAGGGTGCTGGTGTTACAGCTGCAAGTACGATGGCTACGGCACCAATAATGATGTCAGCCAAGGAAATGAACGAGAAGGTGAGGGCCACCAGAAATATGGTCAAATCCTTCAGGAAAATCATTGACGACAACAAGGGTAAGCCCAAAACCATCAAATATTCAGTTATAGTTGATGATTCTGAGGCTGTGGTTAAGCTGGCATCACTAAAGACAAAATTTGAAGAGCTCCAGAGGCTTGCAAATATCAGTGTCCGTGTTAAGGGAGGCACTGCTGCAAACAGCTTCAGGAAGTCAATTGGTCAGATAAACGATTCCGTCCAGAGTCTTAAGTCAACCCTGGATACCGCAGTAACTGGAACAGCCGCACAGGTGGCTAAGGCTAAAAAGGCACCCAGGTCAAGGAGCAGGGTTACGCTTGTTCCCGATAAGGCTGGGTTCCAGAAATCCATGTCCAAGCTTACTGGTATCAAGGCTGTTGTTGACCTGATTCTGAATGCAAATGCAATAGCTAAGCTCAAGGAGAGGGTATCCAAGATCAAGGGCTTGGTTGCCAATGTAATGCTGAAGCCTGATATTGTCAAGCTAAAGGAATCAGTCGCTAAGATAAAAGGCCTGAAGGCAACCGTAACCCTCACTCCGAATATTGCTGAGCTTAAGGCAAAACTGAGAGGTATTAAGGGTCTTACAGCACCAATTACAGCAGCTGCTCCAGGTACTGCCGGAACTACAACCGCTTCTGGAAGCAAGGCTGGTGCAGGAGCAACAACCAACCAGCCAGCACGTAGAGGCGGTCATCCCCAGGGACAGCGTGAAATGCCAGGTACGCGCAGACAGATGATGCGTGCCTCAACCTATCCTTTGGTAGGTAATACATCATTCGGAGTTCAGACCCCAGCTTTTGTCGGAATGGCAAAGGGTATGGTCGGTATGATGGGTATTGGTGCTGCATTCGGCCTTATCGGTGACGCAATGAGGCAGGCTGTTGACTACCAGAATACAATGACCTCAGTGAAGGCTATTCTGGAGTCCAACAAGAAACTTACAGGATACACTCCATCTAACTTTGCTCAGATGGCGCGTAATGTTCGTCAGGTTGGTATGGACACTAAGTTTACTGCTCCTGAGGTTGCTGGTGCTGCAAGGTTCATGGCAATGGCTGGTCTGGGTGTAAATGAAATCAACAACTCTATCCGTCCTATTGCTGATGTGGCCTTGATAGGTGACAATGAGCTGGAGATGACAGCCGATAAGCTTACCAATATCCAAACCGCATTCGGTATTGGTAAGGACGCAAGGGCAATGAGGAAGCTTGCTGATAACCTCACTACCACATTCACAAGGTTTAATACTGATATGATGATGACTGCTGAGGCTATGCAGTACGCAGCTCCTGTTGCAAGTGCAGCTGGTCTTGGTATTGAGGACACGCTGGCAATGATTGGTGTCATGGGTAATGCTGGTATCCAGGCATCTATGGCTGGTACGACACTCCGTATGGCACTCCAGAATATCATTAACCCGAACAAGAAGCAGAAGGCAATGTGGGACAAGCTGGGTATCAGCAGGTTCAACAGTGACGGAAGTGTAAGGAACATGATTGATATATTGGGTGACCTTTCAACAAAGGCAGACGACAAGACGCTCATCCAGCTTGTATCTAAGATGTTCCGTGTCACCTCTATGGCTGGTGTTACACAGATTATCCGTAATCTTGAAAAGGTAAGGTCTACCAGGGACGACATGTTACTTGGTAGGGACACTGGTATCTCAAGTAGACTCTCAGCTGAGAAGCAGAATACTGTAGCTGGTCTTTGGGCTCAGGTAACTTCTGCATTCACTGAAGATAACGTCCAGATGTTTGAGAGGTTCCAGGGTGCATTGAAGGAGATGCTTGTTGATATTCGTGATTATCTGAGAGGTCCCGAAGCAGCAGACAACCTCAATCATATCATGGAGCTTGTAAAGACTATGGGCTGGGCATTCGGTAAGGTTGCTGAGTTCTGGATGGGTCTCTACAATACGTTCCCAGGTGTCATGAAAGCAATGATGGTGATTCAGCTTGCCATGACACAATTCGGTCTGCTTCTGAATCCTGTTGTTGGTCTTTACAGGACAATGAGGAATGCAAGTATTGGTCTTGGAATTGCTGGTGCAGCTGGTGCAAGTGGTGTCGGTACTGCTGCTGCAACAGGTGTCTCCGCTGCTACTGCTGCCAGGTTTGCTGCAATACATGGTCGCACAATCAGTCCAATGGGTGTTGCATTCTCAAGGTCGTTCTCAGCTGCCAGGGCTGCTGGTGCCTTGTCTATTGCAGGGGCTGGCGGTTCGCTTGTTTCTGGTCTTGCTACTGTTCTTGGCTCAATATTCAGTCCGATTGGAATCACGCTTGCAAGTATCGCAGGCATGGTTTACCTTATTGAAAAGTCAACAAGGGAAACTGAAAAATCTGAAGCTAAGTTCAACAAGAAAATTGAAGAGTCAAGGGGACATCTCGCTAATGCAAGGGCTGTTGCATCAGACACGCTTTCTGAAGAGATGTTTAACAGGGGACTTGCAACTGGATCTGCTGTGAGACTTGGTGTGATTACTGGCCAGTACACTGGTGGTTATAGGCAGGCAACAGCGTGGAGGTCTAATCCACAGTTCAGGCATACAAAGGGCTTCACTAACATATTTGACACAGATTACATGTACAGGAAGCCTGGCCCGTTCATTAATGAGTTGTACAATGGTTATGTGCAGCCTGTTACTGGAATGTCTATGAGCGAATATGTGAAAGCATACGAAAGACAGAGCTCGCTAAGCGGCAACAGGGGTAACTGGGGTGCCAACATGAATAATGCCCGTATTATGGCAGCTGCAAGTGCTGTCAGACTTATGGGTATCAACTCATCGTTCTACAGAAGTGGTGAGGCAAGGATCCTTAATTTATTCAGAAACGCAGCTTCCATCCAGGACAAAGATAAGCGTATAGCTGCTTTTGCAAAGGCAAGGGAGGACGCTAATAATTACATCAAGGGTATTTATCCAACTGGAAACGAAACGCAGATTAGTAAGATGACGGACATAAACGCCATCGGTAATATGCGTGCTTCTGAGCTTGCTAACACCTGGGAATATCGTTCTGCTATTGGAGATAACCTTTCAAAGATGCTTGACGACAAGAACAACCCACAAATGTCGTTGTATCTCGCAATAGAGGAGCTTGACGGTCTTGCAGCTAATGAGGTGCAGAAGAGGGTTGAGATTCTTTCAAGAGCTGTAAGTTCAATGCAGATAAGCCTTCCTGACGTTAATGGCAAAATAAAGGACATTACAATCATGGCTCAAAACGGTGCCATGAACTATGAAAGTTTCCTCATCCAGTTAAGGGCGTTCAATATTAAGGTTGCGGATACTGTTGGAACTTACATGGAGAGTATGATGGGGCTTGTTTATCAGTCACTTGGAAGCGATCCGCTCTCCCAGTTCGCTGGTGGTGTAAGTGCCGGTAGTGTTGCTCTTGAGAAGATGGGAATTCGTCCAGGAAGCAAACTTGGAGGAGAACAACTGAAACGCTGGAAAGACCTTGCTGCTGGTTATGCTGATCAACACGGTCTTGGTCAGGATTGGGTTAGCTCAGGAAAATGGAAGGCTATAAATAATATGGCAAAGATACTTGAATGGGCATATCCAGATAAGAGCAAGAAGGGTACTACTGGAGTTACAAATCCTGGAGGCGCAAATGCTAATGGCGGTAAGGGAGGAAATGGAACGGCAAACCCATACACTCCAGATACGGACTCATACAAGAACCACTACCAGCGTTCATCTGCCCGTCCAACCCAGATTATCTTCAATATCGACAACCTGGTGAACTTCGACAAGAACGAATTCCTTTCAGCCGACGAGAAGCAGATAGCAGATCAGATAATGCCCCGCGTGGTTCATGCAGTCACCCAGGCATTTGCAACAGCCCAGATGCAGGCAGGCGCACTGGTCAATACAAGCGGCGCGGATATGGGATAAACACAAAGGTGGAGCACAAACGGAAAAGGTGCTCCACTTTTCTTTTTCCGGCATCCTCAAATAGCAAACAGAAAAACACCCTAAAGTCCTATTTCTATAAAAAGGAATAGTTATGAATGTTTTTTCTAATCTGACATATAACGTTACCAATGGCGTGGTTTCCAGTGCTATGAGCATGGGCTTCAACGGCATCAATGAAATCATGGGCATCAACAGGGTCAAGGGCCAGGAGATTGACTATTACTACAACTACAAGCCAGGAGCTAATTTCTGGTCTGTTCACTCAGCTCCTATCCTAAGAGCTGCTGCCCAGTATGCCAAGCAGTACGCAATCGATCAGGTTAAGAAACTACTGAAGGGTAAGGTTCAGGGCCGTGAGGATTCAGCCTGGTCAACCCTTATCAAGGACTATGGAGACAAGGTAAGGCAGAAACATTACGGTATGCTTCAGGTCAACAGGGACGGAGGTGGCGAGGATTACATCCCAGCTGTTGACAATTACGGAGAGCTTTGCCCTTACGCATTCATTATGGGTATCAAGCTGAAGGAACCTATTGCCTATAAGATGCAGTCAAGGATGCGCGGTGGTAAGATCGGTGCAGGAAGGCTTGACGTGAATATGCCAACCCAGACCGATATGCTTGTCTGGTTCGATCCGCTGGCAATACCCCAGATGAATTCAGACAAGAACGTTATCCTCACACCGGTACAGGGACGTGATTTTACCCGCAAGGAAATTGTTGGTAACGGTGACATCAAGTTCTCAGTTTCAGGCAAGATGTGTTCCGGTGTCCCAGGCGTGTACCCAGAGGATCAGGTCAGGAAGTTCAAGCAGATTATGGACTACAAGGGCCTGGTTTACTGCAATCACTACATTCTTGACATACTTGGAATCGATAAATTCATTATAACTGGGTGGTCTCTTTCCCCAAGACAAGGATACGGAGACAACACACAGGACTACACTTTCTCTGCTGTTGGTGTTATGCCTGATGAGGTTACCAAGGTGGAGGCTGATACCATAAACATTGTGGACTACAGCATCCAGC
>Ga0310691_10002403_pt1 | contig 25034 bp, 12 predicted proteins | sample 176DNAGHGlowgp2_FD_203887 | JGI IMG/M metagenome (GOLD analysis project Ga0310691, IMG submission 203887) | Sheep rumen microbial communities from Palmerston North, Manawatu-Wanganui, New Zealand - 1766 DNA GHGlow gp2 (v2) (version 2) | ecosystem: Host-associated > Mammals > Digestive system >...
GCTGCTCCTGAATCTTCTGAATCTCAGCTTCGAGAGCCTGCAGGCTGCCGTAGCGGATCTCCGCCACGCGGCCGTAGTTGCCTTCGCGCTCGGCGCGGTCGGCCTCGAACTTCAGCTGCTCAATCTGCTGCTTGTTGGCCTGAATCTTAGCAAGAAGACCCTTCTCGCCTTCCCACTTGGCCTTCATCTGCTGCTCCTGCTCTTTGAGGTCGGCGATGTCCTTGTTCAGCTGCTGGAGCTTGTCGGAAGCGGGAGAACCGCTTCCCGCACTGCCCTCCGCTTCGCGGCGGATGGCCTCGCGCTCTATCTCCAGCTGCTTCAGGCGGCGGGTGATCTCGTCAAGCTCCTCGGGCACGCTGTCGCGCTCCATGCGGAGCTTGGCGGCGGCTTCGTCCATCAGGTCGATGGCCTTATCGGGCAGGAAGCGGTCGGTGATATAGCGGTTGGAGAGCTCCACGGCGGCGATGATGGCATCGTCCTGGATACGCACACGGTGGTGGTTCTCGTAGCGCTCCTTCAAGCCACGCAGGATAGAGATGCTGGAGAGCGTGTCCGGTTCATCGACCATCACGCTCTGGAAGCGGCGCTCCAACGCCTTGTCCTTCTCGAAGTACTTCTGGTACTCGTCGAGGGTGGTGGCACCGATGGCGCGCAGCTCGCCACGAGCCAGTGCGGGCTTCAGGATGTTGGCGGCGTCCATGGCGCCCTCGCTCTTGCCGGCACCCACGAGGGTGTGAATCTCATCGATGAACAGGATGATACGGCCCTCGCTCTTCGTGACCTCGTTGATGACGCTCTTCAGACGCTCCTCGAACTCGCCCTTGTACTTGGCACCGGCGATGAGGGCGCCCATATCGAGCGAGAAGAGCTGCTTCTCGCGCAGGTTCTCGGGCACGTCGCCACGCAGGATACGATGCGCAAGTCCCTCCACGATGGCCGTCTTACCCGTACCCGGCTCACCAATGAGGATCGGGTTGTTCTTCGTGCGGCGCGACAGGATCTGCAGTACCCGACGGATCTCCTCGTCGCGACCGATGACGGGGTCGAGCTTCCCTGCGCGCGCTTCCTCTATCAGATTACGCGCGTACTTCGAGAGACTCTGGTAGGTGTCTTCGCTCGACTGCGACTTCACCTGCTGCCCGCCACGCAGCTCGCGGATGGCGGCGCCGAGGTCTTTCTCCGTGACGCCTGCATCCTTGAGGATCTTGGCTGCAGTACAGCTGCTGCCCACGAGGGCCAACAGCATCACCTCCAGGCTGACGAACTCGTCGCCCTGCTTGCCCGCCAGCTCCTCGGCGCGCGTCAGAATGGTATTGGTTTCACGAGCCAGGTACGGCTCGCCGCCCTCCACACGCGGCAGGCTCTGCAGCTGCGCCTCCAGGGCCTGGCTGACAGCCTGCTCGTTGACAGAGAGCTTACGGAACAGGAACTGAACGACCTGCTGACCGGTCTTCATGATGGCGGCAAGCAGATGCTCCGGCTCGATGGCCTGTTGCCTGCGGGCCTCAGCCGTGCGCACGGCCTCCTGTATGGCCTCCTGCGCTTTGATGGTAAACTTGTCGAAATTCATATAGTTTAAGGTTTAATAGTTTAATCATTCACGGAAATACACGGACATATACGGAAATACACGGAAATGTTTGTATTCAACTGTCAACTTGCCTTCGGTTTTATCAATCATTTGGGTTATGGTTTCAAGAGGAACGGATTTCCGTGTTTTTCCGTACTTTCCGTGTATTTCCGTGTCTACAAAGGTCGTGCGAGGAAAAAAGAAGCGGCCAAAAAGTCAGTGAATCAGACTTTTTGGCCGCTCGTTAGGGGTTGGATATGTCATTCTATCGTCACCTGCAGCTTCGTCAGGTCGCGGTCGGCAGAGCTGGTGCCGTAGAGGAGCTCATAGGTGCCGGGCTTCACACGCATCGTGTTGGTCGAGGGATCCCAGAACTCGAAGCTCTCACGGTCGAGGGCGATGTTCGCGACGGCGGTCTCGCCAGCCTTCACGGCGATGCGCTGGAAGCCACGCAGGCTCTTCAGCGGGCCCTCGCTGTCGGCGAGGTCGCGGATATAGACCTGCAGGGTCTCCGTACCGCTGCAGCGACCCGTATTGGTGACGGGAATGCTCACGGTGAATCCCTTTGCACCGGCTTTGCCCGTCAGCTGTGCCTCGCCCACCTTGAAGGAGGTGTAGCTCAGGCCGTAGCCGAAGGGGAAGAGGGGCTCGCCCTGGAAGTAGCGGTATGTGCGGCCGCGCATGGAGTAGTCCTCGTAGTCGGGCAGCTGGCTGTCGCTGCTGTAGAAGGTGACGGGCAGCTTGCCGCCGGGGTTATAGTCGCCATAGAGGACATCGGCGACGGCTGTGCCGCCCTCCTGTCCGAGATACCAGGCCTGGATGATAGCGTCGCAGTTCTCGCTCTCCGGCTGCAGCGCGATGGCCGAACCCGAGCAGTTGACATAGATAACCTGCTTGCCGGCGGCCTTGAGGGCACGCAGGAAGTCGCGCTGCACACGCGGCAGCTCGATGCTGGTGCGGTCGCCACCACGGAAACCCTCCAGATCCACGGGCATCTCTTCACCCTCCAGTGCCGGCGAGATGCCGCCGCAGAAGACGACGGTGCTGATGCCCTTGAGCTGCGCGATGGCAGCCTCGTAGTCGATGGGCTGCTCGTGGGCCACGTTGATCTTCATGGAGGCGCCCCAGCCTTTCACCGTGTGGTAACGCACCTCAATCTGGAACGACTGCCCGGCAGCGGCGGTGAGGACCGTGCGCGTCGGGGTGGCGCGCCAGGTATGGTGTTTCTCGCGCTGCTCGCCGTTGACAAAGACCTCGAAGTGGCCCGTGCCCTCCACGTTCACGACATATTCGCCGGCCTCCTTCGGGGTGAAGGTGGTCTCGTACTTGGCCGAGAAATCATCCACGGGCACGCCAGGGGCGAAGAAGTGGAGGCCACTGGTGGTGACGGCGAGCGGCTTCGTGTAGTGCTCCGTCGTCAGCTGCTTACCCTTCATGTCAGTGCCCAGCCAGAAGGTACCCTTCAGGCCCCGCTTGCCGTCGGGTGCCTGGCACTCCGTGGCCATGCGGCAGTCCAGCACCTTATCGTCGGTGAGGTCGCAGCCGGGCATATACACGAGCTGCTTCGCACCGCTCACCTTCAGCTTCTCGCTCTTCACTTTCAGCTTCTCGCAGATGCCGTCGAGGATGGTGACGGTGTGGTTCGGTGTGCCGTTGTAGTTACCCCACATCATTGGCACATTATCGGCATTGGGACCGATGACAGCAATCCGGCCCTTGCTCTTGGACAATGGCAGGACGTTGCCCTTGTTCTGCAGGAGCACGATGGACTGGCGCGCCATCTCCAGAGCCAGCTGTGCCGACTCCTTCGTGGACATCGCCGAATAGGGTATCTTGGCCCATTCCACCAGCGACGGGTCGTCCATCTCGCCGAGGTCGAAGCGTCCTTCCAGCAGACGCACTACATGCTTGTCCACCTCGGCCTCCGTGATGAAGCCGCGCTCCACCGCCTTCGGGATGCTCCGATAGACATAGTCCCAGCCACACTCCACATCGGTGCCGGCCAGCGTGCCTACGGCGGCAGCGTGTACGGCATCCGACGAGCTCTTATGGTTCATGTGGAAATCGCTGACGGCACCGCAGTCGCTCACGACAAGGTATTTGAAGCCCCACTCGTCGCGCAGGATCTGCTGCAACAGACGGTTCGAGCCGCAGCAGGGGTCATCGTCGAGACGCTGGTAGGCGCACATCACCTCGCGGACACCGCTCTTCTGCACGAGGTACTTGAAGGCGGGCAGATACGTCTCCCACAGGTCGCGCTGCGAGACGTCCGTGAGGTTGGCCGTGTGGCGCGTATATTCGGGGCCGCTGTGTACGGCATAGTGCTTGGCACAGGCCCACAGCTTGCGGTACTTCGCGCTCTCGGGGCCCTGCAGACCACGCACGACGGCGTCGCCCATCACAGAGGTGAGGAAGGGATCCTCGCCGTAGGTCTCCTGACCACGTCCCCATCGCGGGTCGCGGAAGATATTCACATTCGGTGTCCACACAGAGAGGCTGTGGAACTTCTCGTCGTCGCGGCCCTCCCCATACACGCGCTGGTTGTACTGCGCACGGAACTCCGTCGAGGCCACATCGAAGACCTTCTGCAACAGCGCCGGGTTAAACGACGACGCCATGCCTACGGGCTCCGGGAAATTCGTCACATTGCCCATATTGGCAGCACCGTGCAGTGCCTCGCTCCACCAGAAGAACTTCTTGATGCCCAGACGCGGTATCGCAGGGCTCTCGTCCAGCATCAGCTGGGCCTTCTCCTCGAGCGTCAGTTGCGCACACAAATCCTCGGCACGTTCGCGTGCGCTCAGACTGGGATCCTTGTACTTCTGTGCCGCAGCCATCGTGGCCACGCACACCATCAAAAGTGAAAGAACAGTTCTCATTGTGATATCCTTTAGATTTCTGTTAACTCTTATGTGTCATGATGTCGAGCACGAAGCGATCCGTCTCGTCCATGCCGCGCGAGCCGATGCTGGTGAGGTTGTGGATACTCCTATCCACATCGTCATCGATGATGCCCTCGGCGCTGGTGACATTCTTGTTCTGGATGGCCAGCATCGCGCTCATCACGGCAGTGCCCACGCCCGTCGTCAGCTTCAGCGCACACGACGGCTTGGCGCCGTCGCAGATCATACCCGTCAGGTTGGCAATCATGTTCTTCACCGAGTAGCTCATCTGCTCGTAGGTGCCGCCCATGAGATAGGTGATGCCCACGCTGCTGCCCGTCGAGGCCACGACACAGCCACAGAGCGCCGACAGACAGCCCAGCGACTGCTTGATATAGATGGCGGTGAGGTGCGAGAGCGTCAGCGCACGGATGAGCTCCTCTTCAGTATTATGGTTCTCGCGCGCGAAAACCACCACGGGCATTGTGGCGCAGATGCCCTGATTGCCGCTGCCGCTGTTGCTCATCACAGGAATCATCGCCCCTGCCATGCGGGCGTCGCAGGCGCAGCTGGTGACCGACAGCACCTTGGCGAAGATGCTGTCACCCATGATGCCGCGACCCAGCGGCGAGCACATCGTCTTGCCCAGCTGATGGCCGTAGTTCTCGCGCAGGCCCTCCTCCGCGGCCGCCTCGTTCAGGCGCTTGGCTTCGAGGATGAAGCGCAGCTCCTCCAGCGGCATCGTGGTCGCAAACTCATAGACCTTAAATAAGGTGAGAGCGGACGCCTGCTCAGAACATTCCGCTCCCTCCCTGATAGGGAGGGCGGGGGGAGAGTCCGTTTCTTCTATGAAGTTGGTATGGCTCCCCTTAATGCAGGCCTCCGCCTCCTTGCCGGCAGCCTTCACCGCCACATGAATATACAGCTTGTCGGGGTCCTTCTCCTCCAGGGCGATGTGGATATGATCCTCGGCGATATAGCGCTTACCCGCTTCCAGGTCCGCTGGCGTGCAGTCACGCAGCACCTCCAGCCCCAGACACGACTTGCCGCCGATGGCTCCGAGGGCGATGGCGATGGGCAAGCCCACCATACCGCCTGTGCCGGGGATGCCCACACCCATCGCATTCTTCAGGATGTTAGCGCTCAGGCTCAGCTCGATACGCTCCGGCACCACCTTTGCGGCACCTGCCAACGTGGCATTCAACAACTCTGTGGCACGCGCCACACACAGCGCCACCGCCATCGGCTCCGTACACCCTATGGCCGGCACCACCTGCTCATGCAGCAGTGCCATGATGGACCTCTTTTCTTCGTCGTTTAGCATCGTTTTTCGTTTTATGTCCGTGCAAAGATAAAGATAAAGTTTAAGGTTGATGGTTTAAGGTTTAAAGTTTTTTACGCAAGCAAGTCTATTTTCCGCGTTTTTCCATACATTTCTTTTGCCCGAATCATATTATTCGTTACTTTTGTGGTGTTTGATGAGGTTGTATGAAAGTTCCTGTCCACGTGATTCACGGCGAAGCAAAAGGTGGAGAAAAAACATGTCTCGAGGTGGTTTTCCACACTTGTTTTTGTGGTGTTTGATAGTAAGGATTTATTTGATAAGCAGTTAGCAGGGAAGTAGGAATTTTAATTTTTCCACACCATTCTTTTGGCAGGAAGTCAAAAAAGGTGTTACCTTTGCAGCGGAAAATCATTGATAGATGCTATGACGACTTCGACATGTCTTCATCGATGCTGCTTGGTGCTGCTGACAACGTGCTTGCTGACAGCGTGCACCACACGTCCTGCGCCGACTTCAGCCACCATGTTGGCGGAGGCAGAGGCTACGCATCTGTCGAGGCCTGACAGTGTGAAGGCTTATGAGGACTTGTTGCGCGCAGCCGTACGTCTGGCAGAGCAGGAGCATGACGGCCTCACCTGTGCCCGTGCGTATCTCCTTTTATCAGCCCAACTGCAGTGGACTGATGAAGATGAGGCTATTGCCCTCGCCACCAAGGGTCAACAGGCCTTGCAGCAGGTGGCGCTGGCGGCGCTGTCGGTTCATGAAACGGAGATGCTGAATGCCTTGCAGCGCGACCTAACGCTGACGATGGCTGGGCTCTATGAGCAAAAGGGTGAGCTGTCTCTCGCGCGTTCCTTATATAATCAATGCTTATGGCACCCTGCGTGTCGCAACGTGGCGTTGGGACATTTGGCCAACCTCTGCCTCTCGGAGAACGATGCTGCAGGTGCTTTGGAGTTGGCACGTCAGATGACACTCTCCGACGACACCACCGACGTCGAGGCCCGCGTCATCTTAGCCAACTGCTATTTGCAATGTGACTCTTTGGAGCAGGCACGGCAAATCTATACGCTTCTCGCCTCGCTGCATAACCGTAAGACGCGCTATGTGGCGCAGCGCCATCTGACGGAGATTGCCATCCGGCAGCGTGAGCTCGCCGCACTGCCCGCCCTGCTGGACTCCACGTTCTCCAGCGCTGAAGGCGTGTTCTTCGAAGCGCTGCAACAGAAAGAAGTCTATTTCCATGCTACCTTGGAGCAGGAACGTAGGGCAGAACATCTCGCCTATCGACAGCGCCTGACGCTGTGGGCGCTGTGTGGCGTGACGGTGTTGGCCGTGATGGCTGTGCTGTTCCTGGCGGCTCTGACACGTCATCGCCGACAGATCCATGCCCAACGCCTGAGAGAAGAGCAACGCGAGCGTGAGCTTGCTGAGGAGCGTCTGCAGCAGCAGGAACAGAAGATCCAGCTCCTCCAACGGCTGATTCTCGACAAGAGCGAAGTGCTTCAGCGCCTGCGTGCCGAGGGCGACAGCAAGAAACAGCTCAGCCATAAGGACTGGCAGGAGGTGGAGCAGATGCTGGACAGCGTCACGGATGGATTTGTCAGGCGTCTCCGCACCAGCCATCCTGGTTTTAGTGAGGAGGATATCCAACTGTGCATGCTTACCCGAATGAACCTCTCGAATCAGGTCATCTCCAATATCTACCTCATTACCGTTTCTGCGGTGAAGCACCGCAAGCTGAAATTGAAGAAGGACGGTTTCGGCGAGTACGACCCTGAGCGTCCCTTGGACAGTGTACTATTACAGATATAGCCATGCAGCTGTTAGGAATCATCATGATGCAAGCGCTGACGATGTTTCAGCCTGAGGCCCTTCTCGAAACGAAGGGCGGCGGGCGCATTGTATCCGTAGAGATGGCGCGGCAGGAGACGCGCATCTGCATGCAGCGTGAGGACTCCCTGACACTTCCCATAGGCTCCTATCTCTCCGACGAGGCTGACCACCGCTATCCCCTTCTGCGTATCGAGCGGGAAGATAGTGACAGGGTCTATGTCTTCGCTCCCATTCCCACGACGACTCGCATCTTCGACGTCATCGCTACCCACCACCGTTGGATGGGTGTGCATAGTGCCATCCGTTCCGTCCGTTTCCCTGTAGTTCGCCAGAAGTACGATGACAGTGCTGTGATTCCCGATTCCATCAATCAGCTCATTCATGATGTCAGCTTGGAGGCCTTCTTAGATGATGAGGAGTGGTACCACGCCGTGAAGCCCCGTTTGTCCTTGTACCGCGACTATGTGGCATGGAAGTGGCAACTGTCGCCCCATGCTGTCTTCCTGCTACGTCGCTTGCAGGAGAAGACATCTCAGACGGCAGCTTCGTCCATTTCACCCATCTCGTCCAAATCGTCCGCAACATTCATTCCATATTCCGAGCCACAGCGCCCGCGACGCCGTAATTTCTTCCAGCGCCTTTTCGGCCGTTCCCGTCGGAAGGAAACACCCGTGCCGCCCGCCGCACCTCAACAGAAAACCCGTCCTCTCTCGCGCTTCGAGCAGAAGATGCTGCAGGAGTCCAGAACGAGAGGAAACTAAAAACCATACGATGATGAAATATGCAGTCCTTTCTTTATTCCTGCTCATGCCTGTATGGGCATTGGCGCAGATGACAGTCACCACGCGCGTCATCGATGCGGAGAGCGGTGAGCCGTTGCCGCTGGTGGGGGTGTATGTCAGCGAGGACAACAACACGCTGACGAACTTCGACGGCGAGTGCAGCATCGTGGCCGAGGCCGACGAGACGGTGCGGCTGACATGTATCGGGCGCGAAACCTTGACGTTCAAGGCCGCAGCGGTGCCGGCGGTGGTGAAGATGCGAATGCTGGAAGCCACCCTGCCGGAAGTGACGGTGACGGCCATCGAGGGCATCCTGCTGCAAGTGGCGCGCCAAATGGAGAAGAAGTTCAAGCACAAGCGGGAGAAGACGGCGCAGTATTTCTATCGTCAGACCTCGGTGCTGGGACAGAAGCAGGACATCGTGGAGGCTTTCGTAGATGCACGTGCGGCTGTGAACCTGCGCAAGCTGGAGTTCCTCACGGGGCGACACGGAGCGCTCACGCGCCGCCAATGGCAGAACAGCACGGTGAATGAGATGAACCTGCACCACCTGCTGGAGCTGGCTCCGATGGTCAAGGAGGCTTCCTTCTGGGGGGCGCTCATCACGCCCTTAGGGCAGCCCGCGCTCTCGAAGCTTACAGGGCTGGAGTACTTGCAGCACTACTATGACATCACCCTTGAAGAGATCAACGGCGACAGTCAGCAGCTCTATCGCTTCAACCTGAGCCGCAAGGATGGCGATGACGGAGTGCCGGCCCCATCGCAACCGATGATGACGGGTTCCCTTTACATCGACCGCGCCACCCTGGCGCCTCTCGCCTTCGAGGGGCAGGTGGATCAAATGAAAATCAGCATTGGCCAGGGCGAACTGCGCAGTGCCACCGTGATTCCCGTGACGCTGGAGTTCCATATCGACTACCGCAACGACCACAAATATCCCGAGGTGGCCAACCTCTCCATGACGGCACAGTGGGGTGACTTCCTCACGCGGACGATGCTCTTCAATGTCGAACAGCAGAAGCGCCTCCGTGTGAAGCGCCGCAAGGCCAAGGCGCGCGAGAACATGCTCTCATCTATCGCCGAGGCGGGCTATGACAGCACCTTCTGGGCCAACAACGAGGTCATCAAGCGCACCGCTGAGGAGCAGGCCATCGCTCAGGGAACCGTGGATCTCTATCAGTCACGCCTCGACAGTGTCGCCAACTACCAGGCTTCGCTGCCCCCGCTGCAGCGTCTGGCCGACCGCTTGGAGCGCTTCGGCGCGGCCATCCCGCAGGAGAAGGTCTATGTCCACATGGACAATACCGGCTATTTCCTGGGCGACACCATCTGGTTCGCGGCTTACCTGCGCAAGACCAACACCGACACGCCCAGCCGCATGAGCCGCGTCCTCTATGCCGAACTATGGAACCACGACGGCTACCTCGTGGAGCGCAAGCTCATCGAGATGAAGGACGGGCGCGGCCACGGCTTCTTTGCACTGCCCGACACGCTCTACTCAGGCTACTTCGAGCTGCGAGCCTACACGCGCTGGCAACTCAACTGGGGACAGACGGAGCACTACCACGCCTGGTACTCGGAGTACTGGTTCTATAACAAGGCGATGGCCAAGGACTTCTTCCGCGACTACGAGAAGCTCTACTCACGCGTCTTCCCCGTCTATGACAAGCCCCGACAGCCGGGTGATTTCTACAAGGACATGACCCTGCGCCCGCTGCGCCGCTATTTCAAGAGTGCACCGAAGCCCGCCGAGTTGCGCCTGTCGCTGTTCCCCGAGGGCGGCAATCTGGTGGCCGGAGTGCCCTGTCGCGTTGCCTTTGAGGCGGCGACCAGCGAGGGAGAGGTGCGCGATGGAACGCTGGTGTTGAAAGTGAAAAGTGAAAGAGTGAAAAGTGAAAAATATAAGAATGGTAAGGGCTACGAACTTCTCAGCGTGAGAACCGAGAACCGAGGTCGCGGCACCTTCACCTTCACGCCACAGGAGGGCACGAAGTACGAGGCGGTGTTTAGACCCACCCCCGACCTTACCCGTCCTCAGCAGAGGAGTTCTGCTTCGGTCGCTCAGGACGGCTTGACATCTAGTCAACCCGTTGACACCTTCGCTACCCGTGAGGGAGGGGAGTTGGCTGGCGCACAGACTTCTCGAGGACAAGAAAGTCTCCCCTCACGGGGAGATTTAGAGGGGTCTGTGTCCCAAACGATCACGAACGTGAAGGCCGAGGGCGTCAGCCTGCAGGTGCATCGCGACAGCCTCACAGGCGACTGGCGCTTCGACATCGCTGCGACAGGGAAGGCTGCTGAGCAGCCGTTGGGTCTCACTGTCATGCACGAAGGCAAGCTGGTGCATTTTGAAGAAATCGCAAATACAACGTGGACGACTGTCCACGATGATTTGCCAATGGGTATCAATCAAGTCACCGTGTTCGACAGCATCGGACATATCTATGCCGACCGTCTCTTCTTCGTCACACGTCCCGAACTCGCACAACCCACGCTGCAATACACGGGCCTCAAGGATCAGTATGCGCCCTTCGAGTCGATTGACATCGACATCACCTCGGCCCATCTGATGCCTGACCAGACCGTGTCGCTCACCGTGCGCGATGCCGTCCACGCCGACAACACTTTCGACAGCGGCAACATCATGACAGAGATGCTGCTCTCCAGCGAAATCAAAGGCTTCGTGCCGCAACCCGACTACTTCTTCGAGAAGGACGATGAGGAGCACCGCCGCGCCCTCGACCTGCTGATGATGACACAGGGCTGGCGACGCTTCAACTGGCAGGAGATGGCCATCAAGGGAGCCTGGGACATCACACATCCCGCAGAGCACACGCAGATTGTCACGGGCACCGTGAACCGCTACTGGGTCGAGGAAAACCTCTATGACCAGGTACAGGCTGACCACGACCGCTTCATGACCGAGTGGACACCCTCGCTGAGCGAACAGCAGCAGTCGCCGCTCTTCCAGGCAGACGGCCAACCTGCCTCGAAGTTCAACTTCGGCGACTACGGAAACGACTTCTCCAAGCGAAACATGGCGTGGAACCTCAATCCCCTTTACGAGCGCCGCAGCCAGATAGGAGCCATCAGCGACACCTGGCACGGCATCTTTTCCCGCCAGGGGCACGGATGGGACAATACCGATTACAACCAACTGAGTTTCAGGACGACAAAGTCCTATCGCGAGGACCTGAGGCGCCAGCAGAGCGTGCTGGCACGGCGCTATCAGGAGACGGGTACCGTGAAGAAGGAGGTGCGCGTGCACGCAGAGTTCGTGGATCCCTTCAATACGCGTAACAACCTGATTGGCGAGACAGAGACCGCGCAGGGGCGCTTCCAGATTGACCTTCCGCGCTTCGAGGGCAGCTGTCTGTTCTACTTAGGCGCCAGCGACACTACCAAATGGAACCGGAAATGGGACGGCCTGCGCCGGCGACGCGGCAAATATGGCAACTGGCCGCACGCTTGGGTGCAGTTAGATGATTACGACGAGTACGACGCAATGGCCGGGCGCTTGCCGGACTATCCCGAATACTATGTCCGCCTGAACTATCCCTATCCCCGATGGGTGAAGCCCTACAGCTATTACCAGGTGCACAACGCTCCGCTGCGCGACACTACCTATCTGTCGCCACGCTTGCTGACCGACGGCACCCACGTCCTCGACCAGGTCACCGTGCGTGCTCGTCACGGCGGTCTCCGGCATATAGATTTCTCAAAGCCCGCCTATGTCATTGATGCCCATGAGGCCCTGAATCTCGCGATGGATGCAGGATTAGTGAGATATACCAACGAATCTTACTGCGTGGCTTACCAAGTCTGCAAGACCCTCATCTCGGACATGGCGATGTACCGCCATTGGGAGTTCAGAACCTATCAGGACCATTGGGACGAAGGCTACTGGTGGGGACCGCTGGATCAGAAGCGATGGGGGCTGCTCACCTATATTGATAAGATCTACATCTACACCGACTACTCCCCCCGGCGCGAGGGCGATGAGCGCTACGACCAGGACAACCAGCCCATCGTGGCGGTCGATCTGCGACGCTTCCCCGACCAGACGCAGCGCGTCGTCTATCGCGACCGCCGCTACATTCTCGACGGCTTCGCCTATCAGGAGGACTTTTACCACCCCGACTACCAACGCCATCCGCCCACGGAGGGACACAAGGACTACCGTCGCACCCTCTACTGGAACCCCGACCTGAAGCTCGACGCCAGCGGCCGCGCCCACGTCAAACTCTTCAACAACAGCCAGGCCACCCAGATCTCCATCGATGCCGCCGGCCAAACTTCCGACGGCGCCCTCCTCTACGGAAAAGGGAGAGTGGTGAGGTAGAGGACGAAGAAACCACGACGAAAAGATTTCTTTTGGGCAAAAATGAAGTTTTTTGCGGTTTCTGTTGTGGCAATGAAATAAAGATGCTAACTTTGCGACCCGAACAACATTTAATCTTACATACGATGGGAAAAGTATTGATGATTGGTGCCGGTGGCGTGGCCACCGTGTGTGCGCATAAGATGGCGCAGAACCCCGATGTCTTCACGGAAATCATGATAGCCTCACGCACGAAGGCCAAATGCGATAAGCTGGCGGCCGACGTGGAGAAGGCCACAGGCTTCAAGGGCATTCAGACAGCACAGGTGGACGCTGACAATGTGCCGGAGCTGGTGGCTCTCTTCAATGCCTATAAGCCGGACATTGTGGTGAACCTGGCCCTGCCCTATCAGGACCTCTCCATCATGGAAGCCTGTCTGCAGACGGGCTGCAACTACCTTGACACGGCCAACTACGAGCCGAAGGACGAGGCACACTTCGAATACTCGTGGCAGTGGGCCTACCGCGACCGCTTCGAGAAGGCCGGGCTCACGGCCATCCTGGGCTGTGGCTTCGACCCAGGCGTGACGAGCATCTACACCGCCTATGCGGCCAAGCACCACTTCAAGGAGATTCAGTACCTGGACATCGTGGATTGCAACGCCGGCGATCACCACAAGGCTTTCGCCACCAACTTCAACCCCGAGATCAATATCCGCGAGATCACGCAGAAGGGGCTCTACTGGGAAGATGGCAAATGGGTGGAAACGGAGCCGCTGGAGATTCATAAGGAACTGACCTATCCCGAGATAGGGCCGCGCGACAGCTATCTGCTGCACCACGAGGAGATTGAGTCGCTGGTCATCAACTACCCGACCATCAAGCGTGCCCGATTCTGGATGACCTTCGGACAGCAGTACCTGAAGCATCTGGAGGTGATACAGAATATCGGCATGAGCCGTATCGATGAGATTGAGTATGAGGCTCCGCTGGCCGACGGCACGGGTACGGCGAAGGTGAAGATTGTGCCGCTGCAGTTCCTGAAGGCGGTGCTGCCGAACCCGCAGGATCTGGGCGAGAACTACGAGGGCCAGACATCCATCGGCTGCCGCATCCGCGGTATCGGGAACGACGGCAAGGAGCACACCTATTATGTATATAACAACTGCTCGCATCGCGCCGCCTACGAGGAGACGGGTATGCAGGGCGTCTCGTACACCACCGGCGTGCCCGCCATGATTGGCGCTATGATGTTCCTGACGGGACAGTGGGTGAAGCCCGGCGTACACAATGTGGAGGAGTTCGACCCCGATCCCTTCATGGAGCAGCTCAACCAAAAGGGCCTGCCCTGGCACGAGCTGCATGATATTGACTTAGAATTATAGGCCCAATAAGGCCCATTAGCCCTATAGGCCTTATAAGCCCCTTTAGAAAATAATCAAAACTTTAAACTAAAAATAATGGCAAAGAAAGAAACAACAACTCCTCCGCTGAACGACAGGGAGGCGCGTCTGCAGGCGTTGCAGATGGCCATCTCGAAGGTGGAGAAAGACTTCGGCAAGGGCAGCATTATGCGCCTCGGCGACCAGGCTGCCGTGAAGGTGGACGTCATCTCCACCGGCAGCATCGGCCTCAACCACGCCCTGGGCGTAGGCGGCTACCCCCGCGGCCGTATCATTGAAATCTTCGGTCCCGAATCCTCCGGTAAGACGACGCTGACCATCCACGCCATCGCCGAGACACAAAAAGCCGGTGGAATCGCCGCTTTCATCGATGCAGAGCACGCCTTTGACCCCATCTACGCACAGAAGCTGGGCGTGAACCTCGAAGAGCTGTGGATCTCGCAGCCTGACAACGGCGAGCAGGCACTGGCCATCGCCGACCAGCTCATCAGCTCCGCCGCCGTGGATCTCGTGGTCATCGACTCTGTGGCTGCGCTGACACCCAAGGCTGAGATCGAGGGCGATATGGGCGACAATAAGGTAGGTCTGCAGGCACGCCTCATGAGCCAGGCGCTGCGCAAGCTCACCGCCACCATCTCCAAGACCAAGACCTGCTGCATCTTCATCAACCAGCTGCGCGAGAAGATCGGCGTGATGTTTGGCAGTCCCGAGACCACCACGGGCGGTAATGCCCTGAAGTTCTACTCCAGCGTGCGCCTCGACATTCGTCGCGGTCAGCAGATCAAGGACGGCGATCAGGTCCTGGGCAACGAGACCACCGTGAAGGTCGTCAAGAACAAGGTGGCACCTCCCTTCCGCAAGGCGAAGTTTGAGATTGCCTACGGCGAGGGCATCAGCCACGTCGGCGAGATCCTGGATCTGGCAGAGGAGCACAACATCATCAAGAAGTCCGGCTCGTGGTACAGCTACAACGAATCCAAGCTCGGCCAAGGCCGCGATGCCGTCAAGAAGATGCTTCAGGACAACCCCGAACTCTGCGATGAAATCGAGGCAAAAGTCAAGGAGGCGTTAGACGCCAAGAAGGATTAAGAACGGATTATAAAAGGAACGGCCCCGCAAGTTGCGGGGCCGTTTCTTTTTCTGATTTATTGCTGCATAAGGTACTGCTTGAAATCGTCGAAGGACTTTGTCATGGGTACGCTTTGTTTGGTACCACGCATGAAGGCCTGCAGTTTCTCGGGGATGGGGAGGTCGATGCCGAGGATGCGATCGACGGTGTCCTTGAACTTGGCAGGATGGGCGGTCTCCAGAAAAATGCCGATTTCATCAGGACGGAGCTGCTCCTTGAGGGCACGATAGCCACAGGCTCCGTGGGGATCGAGGACATAACCTGTGCGGGCATAGCAGTCGCGCATGGTCTCCGCAATCTGGGCGTCGGTGTAGGTGGCGCCGCTGATGAAAGACCCACCCCCGACCTTGCCCGTCCTCAGCAGAGGAGTTCTGCTTCGGTCACTCAGGACGGCTTGACATTCAGTCAACCCGTTGACACCTTCGCTACCCGTGAGGGAGGGGAGAGGCTGCGCGATGGAGCGCTGCCGCAAAATCTCCTGTACATCGGTTCTATTGTAGAGGTCGAGGATACGGGCGAAGTTGGAGGGGTCGCCGACATCCATCGCGTTGGCGATGGTCTGGACGGACGGACGGGGACGGTACTCACCGCTCTGCAGGTACTCGTAGAAGACGCTGTTGGCGTTGTTGGCAGCAATGAAGCGCTTCACGGGCAGACCCATCACGTGGCCGAAGAGGGCGGAGCAGATATTGCCGAAGTTGCCGGAAGGTACACAGAAGGTCAGATTAAATGCCTTTCCAGCATTTAATCTGAGCATTTGTGCGTAAGCCCAGAAGTAATAAAACGCTTGCGGGAGGAAGCGGGCGACGTTGATGCTGTTGGCGGAGGTGAGGCGCATGTGGGCATTAAGTTCCTTGTCCATGAAGGCGGACTTCACCAAAGCCTGACAATCATCGAAGACGCCATCTACCTCGATAGCGGTGATATTCTTGCCGAGGGTCGTAAACTGGCACTCCTGAATAGGCGACACCTTGCCCTTGGGATAGAGGACATAGACATGTATGCCTTCCACGCCAAGGAAGCCATTGGCCACAGCGGAACCCGTGTCGCCGGAGGTGGCAACCAACACGTTCACAGTCGCGGCCCCCCCGACTGCCCCCGAGGGGGCCTCATTTGTATCCCCCTCGGGGGATGAAAGGGGGGCCAACATATATTGTAAAAGACGTGCCATAAACCTTGCACCCACATCCTTGAAGGCGAGGGTGGGACCATGGAAGAGCTCGAGGGCGTAGATATTGTCCTCGACCTTCACGACGGGTGTGTCAAAGGCCAGCGTGTCATAGACAATCTTACGGAGTGCCTCGGCCTCCACATCTTCGCCGAAGAAGGCATCAGCGACACGGTAAGCGACTTCCTGAAAGGTCATCTCTGCCATCTCGTCCCAGAACGAGGCTGGCAGTTGCTTGATGACCTCGGGCATATACAGGCCGCGGTCTTCAGCGAGTCCGCGGACCACAGCGTCGCGCAACGTCGCGCGCGCAGCTTTATGATTGGTACTGTAGTATTTCATCTTTCACTCATAAATAACTTGATAAACTCATCGCCTTCGAGGAGGCCGTAGGAGCCGGCACGAGCAGCATCCTCGTCGAAGGTCTGCACGGCGTCGGGCTCGATGCCAGGATAGTAGATGCAGAAGGGGATGGGCTCGGCGGTGTGTGTGCGGTGCTCGCAGGGAGTAGGATGGTCGGGGAGCAGGGCAATGGCAACGTCCTCTCCCAGTTTCTTCAATATGGGCTGTATCAGGCGATGGTCGAGGTCTTCGATGGTTTGGAGCTTGAGGGGGATGGAGCCGTCGTGACCGGCCTCATCGGAGGCTTCAACGTGGAGATAGACGAAGTCGTCGCCAGCGCGGAACGCATCGATGGCAGCCTGTGCCTTGCCCTCGAAGTTGGTGTCGTAGAGGCCCGTAGCACCTGGCACGTTGATGACGTTCAGACCAGCATAGCGGCCAATGCCACGGATGAGATCGACGGCGGTGATGACGGAGCCGCGACGTATCTGCGGGAAGCGCTCGGTCAAGGGTACCATCTGCGGACGGTAGCCCCCACCCCACGGCCAGATGCTCGATGCCATGTCCTTCCCCGCACGCGCGCGTTCCTTATTTAAAGAATGCGTAGGCAGGAGCTCCTGGGAGCGGAGGACGAGGTCGCGCAAGAGCTGGGCTGTTTCTTCAGGCCCCTCCCCCAGCCCCTCCCCTGTTGGGGCGGGGAGAGCTTGAATCTGATAGTCGCGCCATGGTTTTCCGGGAATATCGTGGGGCGGCGTGCATTGGATGTGCTTGTTACCGCCCTTGATGACCAAGAGGTGGCGGTACTGCACGCCTGTGTAGAAGTGGACGCGGTCGTTGGCCAAGTGCTCGTTCAGGAATTTGATGAGCACGTCGCCCTCCTCGGTTTCGAGGCGACCGCAGGAGTGGTTCTTCAGGATGTCACCCTCAATGCACACGAGGTTGCAGCGCAGCGCCAGGTCGCCCGGCTCCAGTTCCACGCCGATGCTGGCGGCCTCCAACGGGCCGCGACCCTCATAGACAAGGTGCTGGTCGTAGCCGAGGATGCTGCTGTTGGCGACCTCGCTGCCGGGATGGAAGCCGTCGGGCACGGTCTTCAGCAAGCCGTTGCGCCCGTTGCGCGCCAACCAGTCCATAGCGGGCGTGTCGGCATATTGCAGGAGGGTCTTACCGCCCAGCGATGGCACATGCCAATCGGCCATGCCGTCGCCCAATATGATTAAATGGCGGACCCTCCCCCCGCCCTCCCTTGTAGGGAGGGAGTTATTACTATCTGACAAATGACTATCAAGATTCTCAATCATTACTCCTATTCTTGAAAGGTGACCACCCTCCCCCTACAAGGGGGAGTGAGGAGGGGGTCTAAATATTAGCAATACTCATAATATCCGCGAAGACGCCGGCGGCGGTGACGCTGGCACCGGCACCATAGCCCTGGATGAGCATAGGATATTCGCGGTAGCGCTCGGTGGTGAGCATGACAATATTGTTGCTGCCTTCGAGACGATAGAAGGGGTGGTTGGCAGGGATCTCGGCGAGGGCCACGCGGGCGTGACCGTCCTCGTACTTCGCCACGAAGCGCCAACGCTTGCCTTCGCCCTCCACGCGCTGACGGCGCTGCTCGAAGTCGGCATCGAGGGATGGCAGCTCCTTCCAGAACTTGTCCACATCACCGCTGAAGAACGTCTGCGGGATGAAGAGGTCAGCCTCCACATCGGACTGTTCGATGCGGTAGCCCGCCTCGCGGGTGAGGATGACCAGCTTGCGAATGACGTCGGTGCCGCTGAGGTCGATGCGCGGATCGGGCTCGCTGTAGCCCTCCTCCTTGGCCATGCGTACGGTCTGGGAGAACGGCACGTCGGCGCTGATCTTATTGAAGATGAAGTTGAGCGTGCCACTGAGGACCGCCTCGATGCGCAGGATCTTGTCGCCCGAGTGTATCAGGTCGTTGATGGTGCGAATGATGGGCAGACCGGCACCCACATTGGTCTCGAAGAGGAACTTGACACCGCGACGCTGCGCGATGGTCTTCAGGGCGTGGTAGTTCTCATAGTCGCTGCTGGCTGCCACCTTGTTGGCCGCCACGACATTGATATTGTGCTCCAGAAACTCCTTGTAGAGGCTTGCCACCTCTGCCGAGGCCGTGCAATCCACGAAGACGGAGTTGAAGATATTCATGCCAATGACTTCGTCGCGCAGACGTTTCGTGTTGCTGGCGGGCGCGGCCTCCAACTGCTCGCGGTAGTTGCTGAGGTCGATGCCTTCGCGCGAGAAGAGCGCCTTGCGACTGCTGGCGAGGCCCACGATATTCAGCTTCAGTCCCTGCTCCTGCATCAGCTTCTGCTGCTGCGAGGCGATCTGCTCGATGAGCGAAGCGCCCACGGTGCCGACGCCGCAGAGGAAGAGGTTCAGCACCTGGTACTCCGAGAGGAAGAAGGCATCGTGAATGACATTCAAGGTCTTGCGCAGGTACTTGGAATCCACGACGAACGAGATATTCGTCTCCGAAGCACCCTGTGCGCAGGCGATGACGCTGATACCCGAACGGCCCAGCGTGCCAAAGAGCTTACCGGCGATACCCGGCGTGTGCTTCATATTCTCACCCACGACAGCGACGGTGGCCAGGTTGCCCTCGGCTTGCATTCGGAACATGGAACCCGTCTCTATCTCCTTGGCGAACTCCTCGTTGAGCACGCGGCAGGCTTCAGCGGAGTCCTCGTCGCGCACACCGATACTGGTGCTGTTCTCGGACGATGCCTGCGACACCATGAACACGGAGATGCCGTTCTCAGCCAAGACGGAAAAGATGCGGCGGTTGACACCGATGACACCCACCATAGAGAGACCTGAGACGGTGATGAGCGTCGTTCCCTTGATGGAGCTGATGCCCTTGATGGAGCGGCTGTCGTCGGCCACCTCCTTCTTGATGATCGTGCCCGTAGCGTCGGGGTTGAAGGTATTCTTGATGAGGATGGGAATATTCTTGATGCAGACGGGGTAGATGGTCGGGGGATAGACCACCTTGGCACCGAAGTTGCACAGCTCCATCGCCTCGATGTAGGAGAGTTCGGGAATGACGTAGGCCGAAGAGATGACACGCGGATCGGCGGTCATGAAGCCATCCACGTCGGTCCAGATCTCCAGCACGCTGGCATCCAGCGCAGCGGCGATGATGCTGGCGGTGTAGTCCGAGCCGCCACGTCCGAGGTTTGTGATCTCGCCGCTCTCGGCATCGGTGGAGATGAAACCCGGCACGACGGACACCTGCGGCAGCGTCTTCCACGTCTCGCGCACAAGGCGGTTCGTCCTCTCGCTGGCCAGCAGCGAACGGCCGCCCTTGACCTCCGTCTTGATGAACTCGCGGCTGTCGTAGAGCTGGGCGCCGCTGATGAGCGTTGCCACGATGTGACTGGAGAGGCGTTCGCCGTAGCTGACGATGGCCGCCTGCGTCTTCGGCGACAGGTCGCGAATGAGATAGACACCCTGATAGATGGAGCGCAGTTCCTCAAGGAGGCCATCGACGATACGGATGAGGGCATCGCGCTTGGCACCGGCGGGGATGACCGCGTCGATCATCGTGTGGTGGCGCTCAGCCATCTCGGCATAGGAGGTGAGATAGCCCACATCGCCACTGACGGCGAGCTGCGACGTCTGTATCAACTTGTCCGTGAGGCCGCCCAGCGCTGACACCACCACGATGACGGGTTCCTTCTGCGCCTCGACAATACGCTTGACATTTAAGATGCTTTCTGCGGAGCCTACCGATGTTCCGCCGAATTTAAGTACTTTCATGAATCCTTCAGATGCTTATTTTGCGTGCAAAAGTAGTCAATAAATATCAAAACGCACGCATAACGCGCGCAAAATCGCTCTTCGAGGCCGCAAAATATCACTTATGTCAAGAAGGAGGGCAGCCGTTCCTCCATCATCAAGCGGTGCAGGAGCTCTCCCAGCAGGCTGTCCGGCACGTCGGGGAAATGAATCTGAGTGAGGGAGGTCACGTGCTCTTTCTCCACATAATCGAGGATGCGCTGGCACAAGGCCTTCTCCTCCTCGAGCGACCATGTCGGGCGGTCTTCTCCCCCACTGCGGCAGTTGTCACAGACACCACACGCCTTCGCATCTTTCTCGCCGAAATAAGCCACGAGATACACGCTGCGGCACTCCGGCGTCATCAGATAGCCGACCATCGTCTCCACGCGCTCCGCCATCTCGCGCTTGCGGTCGGCATAAACGGTCTTGGGCAGCACGATCTCCTCGCGCTCCACACGGCGCTGCACGAAGGTGATATACGGAACGAACTTACGCGGGATGAAACGCAGGATATGCCTGCGGCTCAGCTCCACCAGCTGCTCACTCACCAGCTGCTCCGTCATTCCCAGCGTCGCTGCCATCTCCTTTTCGTCGATATAGGCATACTCGCTGAAGATTCCCGTGCAGGTGCGCAGCAGATAATGAATGACGCGCTCCATGGCGGGCGACAGCTGGAACGTGTAGAACTCCTGTCGCTGACACGTCATCATCACGCGGCTGTGGTTCTCCTCGGCGTCGGCCCATTCGATATAACCGGCCCGCGAGAGGAGCTGCAGGGCGTTGTAGGCCCGCACGGGGAAGTGTTTGAAGGCCTGGCAGAACTGCTCCAGGGCGAACTCACGCGTGACACCACGCCCGTCGCCCATCGCCATCTGCAGGAAACAGCACACGTCCTCATACACCTGTGCCACATATTCCTCCGGCGGAAACGTGTCCTCGATGCGGCGTTTGAGGACGGCCACCGAGCGCTCGTCATACAGCAGGATGGCGTCGGCACGCTCGCCGTCGCGCCCTGCACGTCCGGCCTCCTGGAAGTAAGCCTCCGGGGAGTCGGGAATATCGAAATGGATGACACAGCGCACATCGGGCTTGTCGATACCCATACCAAAGGCGTTCGTAGCCACGATGACCCGTATGTCGCCCCGTTGCCAGGCGTCCGCCCGCTCCGTCTTCTCGCGATGCGTGAGGCCCGCATGGAAATGGGTGGCCGAGACACCCTGGGAGGAGAGCCATGCCGCGAGCTCGTAGGTGGCGATACGACTACGCGTATAGACGATGGCCGAACCCGGGTGCTGCTGCAGCAGTTCCAACACGGTCTGCTCTTTCGTCGTCGTGACACGCTCCACGGCATAGGCTAGGTTCGACCGCACAAAACTCATGCGCTTCACATTCGGCTCACGGAAGCCCAGCTGCCGCTGTATGTCCTCTACGACGGCGGGCGTGGCCGTGGCCGTCAGCGCCAGCACAGGCGCCTTGGGCAACAGCTTGCGGATCTGCACGATCTCCGTGTACGACGGTCGGAAGTCATAGCCCCACTGCGAGATGCAATGCGCCTCATCGACGGTGATGAAGCTCACCTTCATGTGGGCGAGTTTCGCCTGAAAGAGCTCCGAGTGCAGGCGTTCAGGCGAGACATATAAGAACTTGTAATTGCCGAAGATGCAGTTTTCCAGCGCCACGATGATCTCGTCGTGCGTCATTCCGGTATAGACGGCTGCCGCCTTGATACCGCGCTCGCGCAAGTGCGCCACCTGGTCCTTCATCAAGGCGATGAGGGGACTGATGACGAGGCAGATGCCGTCCATCGCCAGCGCCGGCACCTGGAAGGTGATGCTCTTGCCGCCGCCCGTAGGCATCAGGCCCAGCGTATCGCGCCCCGCCCCTATGCTCTCGATGATCTCCTCCTGAATACCGCGAAACGAGGAGAAACCGAAATATTGGTGTAAGATAGACAAAGACCCTCCCCCCTGCCCCTCCCTTGTAGGGAGGGGAGTAGATACCTTTGCCTGTTGACTATCATTCGCATTCATTTCCTGATAGTAATTACTCCCCGCCCTACAAGGGAGGGGCAGGGGGGAGGGTCTACTCCTCACTCTGCCTGATGTCCTCAATCTGCAGCTGAACCTCGCCGCGCTTATGGCTGTTCTCCTCCACCGTGTAGCAGATGTCGAAAGGCTGCTTCGTCTTGATGAGCCGCACCTGCGAACTCTGACCGAAGGCGATGCCGCTGACGATATGATTGCTCTTGTTATCTACGAGCTCCAACTTGATATGCTCCTGGTGGTGCCCCACGACCTTGCTGGTGCCGAAGTCATAGACATGCTCCGTGCAGAACAGCGGACGCTGGTTGTCAGGTCCGAAGGGCGCAAACTTGCGCAGGTCGTTGTAGAAGCGGATGCTCAGGTCCTTGAACTCCAGTTTCCCGTCGATGTTCAGTTCCGGCTGTATCTGCGTGGGCAGGATGTGCGTCTCCACATACTCCTCGAAACGGCGCTTGAACTCGGGCACATTCTCCACCTTCATCGAGAGACCCGCGGCGTAGGTGTGACCGCCGAAGTTCTCCAGCAGGTCGCGACACGAGGCGATGGCGCTGTAGATGTCGAAGCCTGCCACGCTGCGCGCCGACCCCGTAGCCATATCATCCGAGCGCGTCAGCACCACTGCCGGACGGCAGAACACCTCCGTCAGGCGCGACGCCACGATACCGATGACACCCTTGTGCCACTCCTCGTTATAGACCACCAGCGCCTTATGCTCGTGACCCGGGTCCAGACGCTCCACGATGCTGTTGGCCTCGTGGGTCATCTCCTTGTCGAGATCCTTGCGCTGGTCGTTGTAGGCGTTGATCTGCAGCGCCATGCGGTGCGCGCGGTCCGGGTCGCGCTCCACGAGCAGCGCCACCGCCTCGCCACCATTCTGCATTCGGCCGCTGGCATTGATGCGCGGCCCGATGCGGAAGATGATATCGTTCATCGTCACCTCACGATCGTTCAATCCGCAGATCTCGATGATGGCCTTCAGGCCCACGCTCGCGTTGGCGTTGATCTGTCTGAGGCCGTGATAAGCCAGCACGCGATTCTCACCCAGGATCGGCACGATGTCCGACGCGATGCTCACGGCGCAGAGGTCCAGCAGCGGCATCAGCTGCGAGAACGGGATGCCGTTGTCGATGGCGAAGGCCTGCATCAGCTTGAAGCCCACGCCGCAGCCCGAGAGATGTTCGTAGGGGTAGGTGGCATCTACGCGCTTGGCATTCAAGATGGCCACCGCCGGCGGCAGCTCGTCGTCGGGCACGTGGTGGTCGCAGATGATGAAGTCGATACCGTGCTCCTTGGCGTAGGCAATCTCCGCCGTGGCCTTGATGCCGCAGTCGAGGACGATAATCAGCCCCACGCCCGTCTCACGCGCATAGTCAACACCCTTGTAGCTGACGCCATAACCCTCCTCATAGCGGTCAGGAATGTAGAAATCGATGTTCGTCGTAAAACGCTGGAGGAAACGATACACGAGGGCCACAGCCGTGCAGCCGTCCACATCGTAGTCTCCATACACTAAGATACGTTCCTTACGCCCCAAAGCCATATTCAGCCGATCCACCGCTATGCGCATATCGCGGAAGAGGAAAGGATCCAACAGTTCACTGATGGCTGGCCGGAAGAAATGTCTTGCCTCCGCAACCGTCGTCACGCCGCGGTCCAGCAGCAAGAGTCCCAAGGCAGGGTGAATGCCTACCTCGCGAGCCAATGCTTTAGCCGCTTCCTGACGCTCTGGTGTGGGAGGTTCGTAATTCCATTTGTAGCTCATTTATATGTTATTTTTATCCTAATTCTTTCGCGAATGCCTATATAAAGCGCCCAAAGGTACGCAAAATTTTTCAATAAAAAGCGGTCGTTTAGTGTTTATTTTCACTAAACGACCGTTTTTCACCTAATTTATAATATCAGCAGCCTTAGAGGCCGAGTTTTTTGCGGATTGGTTTGGGAATGGCGTTCTTGTTGACGAGGAAGTCCATGGTGCGGGCGGCGATGTAGTTCTTGGTCATGTACCAGGAGCCTTTGTAGTCGCCGGTGTCACCCCATGAGTTCTTGACCATGTAGTACTCGCGGCCGTTCTGATCCTTGGCGAGGCCGTAGATGTGCATGCCGTGGTCGTCGGTGAGGGTCCAGTTGTCGAAGTCCTTCTGGCGCTGCTCCTGCGAGGGGGTAGCCTCGGGGGCGTTGACACCGAGTTCCTCGAGGAAGTTCTTGCGCTCGCCGGGCTTCAGGCCGAGCCACTTAGCCTGGTCGCTGCCGGTAAGGCTCTCGCCGCCAGCCTTGAGGTCGTAGAGGATGCCGAGGCCCTGACGGGTGAAGCCGTCGTCAGAGACGTCGCCGCCCCATGCGATGGTGTAGCCGTTCGCGATGGCGTTGTCGATGATCTGCATCATCTCGTCCATGGGCACATTGTAGCTGTGGTCCCAGCGCCAGTTGTCCTGCACCTCGACAGCGAAGCTGGTGTAGAAGGGGT
>Ga0310691_10002404_pt1 | contig 25024 bp, 32 predicted proteins | sample 176DNAGHGlowgp2_FD_203887 | JGI IMG/M metagenome (GOLD analysis project Ga0310691, IMG submission 203887) | Sheep rumen microbial communities from Palmerston North, Manawatu-Wanganui, New Zealand - 1766 DNA GHGlow gp2 (v2) (version 2) | ecosystem: Host-associated > Mammals > Digestive system >...
CACCTCTTTGGGTAGGTAGAAAGTCTCTGGTACCTTCTCTTCGTAATGTATCTGTGTTACCGCTATTTTGCAAGCCACCATCTTGTAACCATCAGAAGCGACAATACACCTTCGGTCAAGGTCTATAGCAGGATAACATAAAGAGGGGCGTATAGGGTCATTGCCACAAAAAGCGCATATCGCCTTGATGTTACGTGGTAATATTACTCTTGCCTCACAAATCTGTTTGCCCAAATCTTTGCGAGCAGTAAATACTTGACGATCCCTCTGATTGACATGTGCAAGCACCTCGTATTTATACAGTGCATAGAACAATCTGGGGCAATCTATATTAACATCCCTTATCTCACAGCGAAATGAACCGCATTCAATACGTATATTCCTCTTCTCCTTAGGAAGTCCTTTGGTATCTATCTGTGCGGCCGCAGACTTGCTGTCTTTTAATTGTACCGCAGTATAGGTACCTGGAACTATAGTAACATACTGCCATATATCTTTTGCCGCCTCAGACAAGGCATGACAGATAGCCACCTCATCTGCTGTATCTACATTTGCGACACGATAGGTCGTCATACTGCCCTCGGCAGTCTTGACAATAATATAATCGTTCTTCTCCATAACAGTATATATTTAGTGTTGTTAATTATCAATAAAAAACACTCCGCATCATCACGACGAAGAGTGTCACTATACTCAAACAATCATCGAATTATGATATAATTTAATTGTACCCCGCATCCCGTCAAGGGGTAGGCTCTTGTGACCGTGCAGGGTGGTAGTTCTTGTTTTTAGAAGTTGCTGATGATTGAATCATACAGATAATACATCTCTGCACAAGAGAGATCAGAGGCATACACGTAGATTGGTTCTGCATCATCACTTTGCCAATTTACGCCTTTATTGCAGAAACCATAAAGATGCAAGGCTTCCCTCCCTGTTGCAGAACGCTTTATATATAGCGAACAGTAGGCAGTATAAAGAAACGCTTCTGAAAGTTGCTCTGACGTTGGTATGACATCACTCTTGATTTTACTATTTGCATCCAGCGGCAGTGCCATGTGGCACCCAAAACCAGAAATATCAAGACACTTACCAATGGTGTAGCCCTCCGATGCCTCTATGCCATGTTCGTTAAGAAAATAGTCATTATAATCCTGACCATTCTCTCTTACAAAATCCAATAACGCATCATACATTATTTCAGTACACTTGTCACGCGTTTGTTCTAACTTTTCTGTTGCCATAGTTTTTTAGTTTTTTTTCTTCGTTTGCCTTGCGACGTGGCATAGGTCTTTATTTGTTCGATAGAGCACATCCGATTGGAAGCACCGCACGCGTGAATGGAATTCCGCGTATCGGGGCTTATCATTTGGACGTTTCTTGAATAATACCGCCCTGCAAACAATGTGGCTGTATGCGCAGCCTTTAATCCTTGCTCATCATCCGTGGTGTATAGCTGTATTGCATTGATATGATGCCGGTGTAACTAACCTGGATGAACTAGTTATATACCAGTGGAATCCAGGTTAAATTGTGAACCGGCACATTAAAACAATGGATGCCTTGCAAGATTGTAGCCTACACTGGCAATTATAGCGTCTATTCATCAGACATGACACATCATCTTTACTCCTTCGATATTAACAGTTGGATACGAAGGCTAAATACGACGTCGTATAACGACAGGGATACGACGTCAGGTATTGCCTTCTGTTATTTACTGTTAATTCAACCCGTCCGCCTCATAGACAATCCTCTGTGCTGGGATATAAGACAACTCAGCGTGCATGGTGCGTAGCTTTATTGTGTTGATGATAAGAGATCAGGATCCTGTCTGCTCATCTCGACAATTACGGGAATATTCCCGTTCTTATCGAGATGAACACACAGGTATAATCCTGATCTCCTAAAGACTTTGCACGTCTCATTGCCTTGCAGCGCACTCTGTTCGGAGAGTATTACACAGTCTTTTTAGCTTTCTTCTCCTGAGACCACTGTTTCATCTTTGCCTTGATGTCTATACCGTTCTCGGTAAGCATCTGCTTCATCAGTCCGAACAGCTTCCAGCCCGCACCATCGCTGTAACAAATAGCGGCATCCTCCAGTTTCCGTAAGTCACTCAGATGCGTATTATAGAAGGCATTATCCTTTGGGAACGTACAACCGTGGAAACGCAAGAGGTTCTGCATCGTAGCGTATGCTCCCATACCTTTATAGGCATCCTTCCATACCACACACTGTTTGTACTGTGGTGTGCTACGTGGCACAAAATGCCAGAAGTTGCACACTGCCGAGCGTAACTGCTCTGGATTTTCAGCCTCCTGAATAGCGGAGATACGTCTTGCATTGGGTGCAATCAGTTTCTTCTCCACGTCACTGACGAAATAGTGAACGTGGTCTATCGTGATATATGGAACACCCTTGCACTTATGACGAGGACGTTGCTGTGCATCCTTGCGCAACTGCTCAATATAGTCCTTTGCCATAGTCACTGCCAGTTCCTTGTTGAACCAGCGATTACGAGCGAAAAAGTTCTCATTGTCCTTACCGTAGAGCTTTGCCTGAACACGCAGTTCCTCAATCAGCATCTCCCACTGGTAATTATAGCCGTGGCGATTTAACCACTGCGTGAAGCCACCATTCGCCGCAAGTCCGTGGAACACTTGGCTCATCACCCAACGACGGAACAATCTGCGGTTTGGTATAGTACCGCCAGTACGAATAGCCTGTATCACAGGATCATCATCCATCACAGGTATTGCCACGCCCTGTTCATTCATACGCATCATCTGCGTACCACCAGTCGGAAGCTGGATAGAGAAATACTTCGCAGGGTCAATACCATGCGCCTTCAGTGCCTCGCCACGCTTGCTAATAGGCAGGTACACCTCACCAAGATTGCTATCCTGACCGATAACGGTAGCGTTCTTCACTGTGTGCTCATGCTCACCGATAGCAAACTCGCTACCACATACAGGACACATAACCTTTGTTTCGTTTTTCTTTGTCATAGCTAATTATGAATTATGAATTTTGCATTATGAATTATCCCCATCCTTGCGGATTTGCATAGGTCTTTAGCACTTTGATATTCACCCGCGTCAGTCGTCTTCTGAACGGCAGGCAGCCTTAATCGAGGCTGCCGGCGGTGTAAGAAGACGATCTCTAAACGCGGGTATTGAATGTTCCGCCATAATGGGTGTATGGCTATATGCGTAGCCTTGTCCGCTCCTTGTGACATGACACATCATCTTTACAGTCCCGATATAAGCGGCGTGTGCCAGAAATCGGTCCCGTGCAGGCTTCGCTGTGTATTCACAGAGAGCCTGCACGGGACCATCTCTGGTTAGGCACGCCGTCATTGAACGTGTCACCCTAAGCAGACCGACTGTGTGCGCAGTCCGATAGTCAGGCAGTCTTCAGCCATGAGCGTAGCACCACTAAATCGGGGTCCTTTTCGCTCTGCCAAAACCACCCTGCATCTTCAGGCATCGTGAAGCCAGCCAAAGTGCGTTCCAACTCTCGCTCTGCCTGTTCACGAGGTACGCCATAGAGCATATCCTCGTTCGTCAATTCACTTTCCGGCATAGCGTAGAAGCGTGACACATAACCCATTGTCCTCTCGGAAGGTATGCTGTGTTTATACACTGCATAGGCAGCTTCGAGAACTTCAACCGATGTCGGCTCAATCTCTCTGTTTGCCTTGACAGGATTACTGCGTGATAAGCCACGCACCAATGTTTCATACGCTGCCTTACTCGTTCGCATGGCGTTCTGCATACATCCTATGCTCAGGTAGTCGCCAATGTCGTCACCCGTCTTACGACGGTTAGCAGTGACATTCCGGCCCCTGCCTCTGACGACGCACCCGACCCTACCCTGTTTGTCATAGCCAAGACCACCGACCTTCGTCTTGCCAGTCTCTACGGCTCTCAGACAGTCCATGACAAAGGCATTAAGCGTATCAACGTCTTGCTTTACGTTCACCACACTCAGAACTCCCGTTGCCCACGAGTGTCCCTGTCCGTCACCCTTGTAGAGATAGCGGTTTACGGCATTCAGCGCATTGCGGAAAGGCCACGGCTTGATACCCTTAAAGGTATGCTGCTTCCGGTGCTTGATAGTCCGCACCTCTATCTCTTCTTGGAATCTCTTTATACGTGTAGAACTCAGTGAGATGTCCTTTCCACGGATAGAGAAACCAAGAAACTTGAACCAATGCCGTGTATCTAATAGCTCCACCTTCTTCGGGTTGAGCTTCATCTGCATCTTAGCCAGCTCATCAGACAGTACCTGCATAGCCTGCTCATAGTCCCTGCCGATATAAATCATATCGTCAGAGTAACGAACATAAAAGCCTTGCATCTTCGACAACTTCTCGTCAATGTGATAGAGAAGCACGTCAGCCAACCACGATGCAACGGAACAACCCTGTTTCAAGGACTGATACTTCTCCCTCAGTTCACCCTCCGGGGTGAAGTACAGAGTGACCGTGACGTTCCTCTACCATGTCAAAGGCTGCATCAATAAACTCAATAGGCACGGAGTCGAAATACTTGCTCAGGTCGCTCTTCCAACCCACAGTTGAGTTTGTCGCTGTACCACGGCGACTATTGTTCCGACAGATGGCACGGCTTGCCTCCTGTACCACCTTTCCGCACCCTACCCCTTTCAGATAGCTCTTGCAACTCTTGTGGATACGGTCGTGCATCAACTCAAACAGCAGGTCGTTGGCGATACTCAGTAGTATGCGGTCCGCAGCCTCGTTGACGTACACCATACGGAACTCGCCAGGAGTGTCCTTCGGGATAAGCGCCGTATGCGGTGGTGCAATCTCATACGTTCCGTCAAGCATTGCCTTACACATCCTCACACGCACCTCCGGCTTGCAGAGCTGATAAAGGACGTTCTTGGGAACGTCCTTGCCAACTCCTTTCTCAATAGCGTATTCCCAACGCTTATCCTCAAAGAATTTCTGTAATATCTTGTCCATATTTACGCTGCTTTTAATAACTTCTTTATGTCCTCCGGCACGTCACCGCCAGCCATGATAGACTGCAGCATCTTCGCTACATCCTCGGGACGATAGCATTTCTCGTCCTTCGGCTGATGTTCCTTGGCTGCCTTCTTCTCTGCCCATTCGGCTTTCTTCGCCTCCCAACGAGCCTTGCCGTCACGCACAGCCTGCTCATAGACTGCCTTACAAGCGTCCTCGGCACGGTGCCATGCGTTCACATCGTTAGTGTTGTAAGCGTCGGCAAGTGCCTTGGCTACATCCATGTAGCGAGTGCCGAAAAGAAGGACATAGACCTTCTCTCCGCTCATATCTCGGCGATAGGATGCCGATACCCACTTGTGCCCTGCATCCTTGTGCGCCTTCCAGCGAGGATCGTCCTCACCTGTGAAGCCGATAATCTGAGGGGCGATGTCTCCTTTCTTCGTCTTGTAGGTAGAGAACGTAACGGTTGGGAGCTTTGTAGTTGTAGGCTGAGGTGCGACCTCGCTGACAGGCTCGCTCTGCTTGCGCTTTAGCGTCACCGGCTTCACTGGCGTTACGTCCACAACCTCCTCTACCTCTTCCACGGCAGGAGCGTTGTTCACGATAGTATTGTTAATTACCTGGGCGTTAGCCACGTTCTTAGTCTCGTTCTGATTGATAGCTACTTTCATCTCTTCTTCTTTTTGGTCGTTAGTATTCTTGTTTTCTGTAGTCGTCAGTTCATCACTGCCACGATGAGCGAGCTTTTGTTTTGGCATTTCCAGTTGGTCGCAGATAGCGACACGATGTCCCGCCGCTATAAGTTTCGGCAGATAGGTGTCAAGAGCATGATAGGGAAAACCTGCCATAACAAGAGGCTTACCCTGCGCATCCTTCATTGTGGTACTTGTGGTAACAGTAATACCCAGAATCTTGGAAGCCTTAGTTGCATCATCCATGTAGGTCTCATAGAAGTCACCGCAACGGAACAGAAGGAGTGCTTTAGGATGTTTCTTTTTCAGGTCATAGAACTGCTTTACAATAGGTTGTATTTCCTTTTGCTCGTCTGCCTTCTCTTCTGGCACTGCGTTATTAATCTCATTTTGCAGTTGTTTCTGCATAGCCGGTGTATATCCACTGTTGGAAACATTGCACATAAAGTTCTTCAGTGCCTCAAACTTGTGTTGCTCAAATAGGAGCTTTACACCGTCTTTCGCCTGTAACAAAGCATCAGCCATAGCTTTAAGTATTTTAGCATTGTTGCGTGACGCCTCTTTCACGATATAGCCCTGACCTCCCACGAGTATATCAGTGCTCGGCAGTGGGCCAGTCTGATAGCCCATACTTGTTCTGAGCACAGGTTGCCAACTTACATAGAATCCCCTCCCCTTGCGGAAAGTGATAAGTATGTTCAGAGCATCGTATTTATTCCCCTCGTGCTCATAAGGGTTTATGTCCACCATCATGGTGTAATAGTCAATCTTTGCCATAATATTCTAAGTTTTGAGTTATGAATTATGAGTTAAATTTTTTCTAAAGTGGTCGAATTTGACCACTTTAATTATGTTACGCATCTGCCCAATAAGTCCAGGTGTGTAACTTGCTCGTGCCATAGCGTTTCAGATAGGTATTCAGACGCTTCTCAAATTTCTCACGCTCACTGCGTACACCTGCGAGGATAATCTGCCTGTCAGACTCCGTCATCGGTTCAATATCAGGATAGAGTGACGGGCGATTCTGCACCTCCCAATCATCAATAGCAAGCCATTGCCATAGATTCAGAGGCTCCGACTGGCTTGAATAGGAACGTCGCTGTATATACAGAGTGTGACCACGATTATCATGCAGTCTTCCGTCAGCCCAATCTCGGTTGTCTGATAAGCGTTCAATATCTCTGTCATAGTCCTTCATATTCTCCTGAACAAAGTATGCCTTCAGATATTCATCCTTGCTCTTGAGATGCTTGTAGAACTCATAGTTGGGACCCTCGTCATGAAAACAGAACTTGGTTTCTATGTGCGGTTTATTGAAATACAAGATACCGCCATTCTCTAACCTTATCGCTCCACTGAAACCCTTGCGCTCATAGTCAAGCATAGAGTTGTCACCTGGCCACACTTTCTGCCACTCCTGCATATACTCTTCGAGTAGTGCCATCTGACTGTCAGCAGACACGGATTTACCCACTGCTTTCAGTTGCGTTATAAGAGCCTGACGCAGCTTGTCTGTGATAGTGTCCTCTTGCTCTGCCTCCTTACAAGCGGCGACAACGTCATTAAAATCCTTCTCGTCTATCCACTCCATGCAGTCCAGCCCGTCGGGAAAATCCTCGCTGTCCTGTATCATATACTCGGGATCGTGCTCCCTCTTGTGCAAGGCACGGCACTTCGATAGGAAGTCCTGGTAGTCCTTGCATTCCAACAAGCTCACCCAGCCACCAGCCAGCGAGCCGTTGTTGTACTTTCCGTAAGTACCAACGTAAACTCTCGGATTGTTCATAACCTAATGATTTTTGAGTTGTTTGCCCGTTATGCCGATAGCACAGCCATAGTCGTTACGCTGCATCATCCAGCTTTATCAGAAATATTATACACTTGCCGCCGTTCTTGCGGTCTTCCTCTTGTGTCGGTATGCGGTAGAGCTTTGAGTGCGTAGATTCCTCCAGCACGTCCACGTCTATCTCACTCACCATGTCGCCATAGAAGTACAGATACTCGCCCTCAGGCACATCTTTTTCAGGGTTATAGCCGAAAAAACTCTCAAAGTCAAAGTCTTTGTCGATGCCGATAAAACCCATTCCCTCTGTCGTGATAGTCTGATTAACTATCCACGTCAATACATCCTTAGCTTTCATAGTCGTTACTCTTTAGTATTCCACAATCTCTCCATTCACATATACCTCACTCGCAAACGGGAGGTTCTTATTCAATGCCCAAGGCACCTGCCACATCTTACCGCTCATAGCGATAGCCGTCTGCAGCCATCGCTTTAGTGTCAGCTCGTTCTTGTCGCTCATGTCCTTGCAGTCCATAGCGATAGTCCACTTGATGTGCATCTCGTTAAAGTCGCACTCAAATACATTGCCTTCTCGCCTAATCTCCTCGAGGTCAGGCGCAATCTTTATCGTTTTCATAATCTTTCGTTTTAGTCCTTCCTTTAAGCACAGAACCCGTCAAACGGGTCCCATGTATAACTCAGACCGAAGACCTTCTCGCCTTCGGATTGCATATCCTGCATAGCTGCCTGCATGGCTGCCTGCTCCTGAGCATAGTTAGTACCTGCTATTGCGGCCATAGCCACGATGATAGCCTTCTTGTTTATGTTCTTCGCACACTTCTTGGCGGTGCTTGCCATCTTGATAGTAGCCATAATTCCTGATGTTTTTTTGAGTCGTTGATAATTGTTACTTCACACACTTCCTGCATGGAAGAAGGAGCTTACCCTCTGCCACTTCCTGCGAGGTGAGATAAATCTTGCGGTTGTGGTCGTGGCTCTTCTCTGCCACTGCGCAGTCACCGTGACGATGATAGTAAATACCATCCTCCACGCTATACACTGCGTTAGAGATGTTTGTTGAAGATTCCAGACCCGCGATTACAGCCATAGCGGCTACTGCGATTACGATAAACTTTTTCATTTCTGAACTAATGATTTTGAGTTGTTAATGATTTTGAGTTGTTGCTTGCCCGTCATGCCGATAGCACAGCCATAGTCTACGCTGCCTCACGCATTCTGCGTGCTGCATGTTCAATACTCTCGTAGCGAGCCTTCTTCTGCTCGTCCACGTCAAACACGCCCAGATATAGGGCTAAGCCCAGGGCGGTAACAAAGTACACGCCCATAACGGTGCCGTCGTTGTCCGTCAGGCACATAGTGCCGATGGCGGCGGCAACTGCAACCACTGCCGATAGCAGCAACTTGCAGATTCTTGTCAGCATTTTCATAATTCGTCCTCCAATCAAAATTCAAACGCACTCTCAATAAAAGTGCGTAGTTCGTTATCCGGCCACTTGCACCCAAGGTCACGAGCAAAGCCGAACATAATTTCTTTCACTTCCGCCTCCGTATAGGTGCGGGAATCTCGCAACTGCAGGAATTTCGGATGCAGTCGCACCATTAAACATTTTTCTGCCATAGTTTAATATATTCTGCTCTTGCAAACACACGTCAGACGGCTGTTTGCAAAGCGTTTAACAACTATAGAGCGACCTATCGTACCCGCTTGCTCTCGTGAAGCGCTATTCTTAGCCTTCTTCGGACTCCTTTGCCCTTTGCATATCGCAAAGATTTTGTGCCCACTTTCAAGCAGAGACACGTCCGCCATAGTTTCCAAGCGCACACGACGGCGACTTGCTTTCAGGGTATTCTCCGTATTCTCCTCCTTTTCCCTGTGCTCCATGCGCCTGCTTTCACGCTTACGATATGCTAACAGACGCTCGTGCTGCTTGCGTTTCTCTATACGCCACTCCATTTTCTTGCTCATACGTACCTCCTGAGCATGAGAGGGTACGAGCCACCCCTGGGGCAGTTCGCACATCTGCGATAATGTTGCCATATTTTTTTTCGTTTTGTTCCGGACCACGCCCCCGAAGGGGCATGGTTTCGTCTTAATTTTCAAAGACTCGTCAGCGGAACTTATGCGACCTTACGTGCGCCCTTAGTGCCCTTAGTGCCCTTAGTACCCTTTGCGGCCTTCTTTGCGTTCTCTGCCACCTTTGCGATAGTCTTAATAGCCCAATTACCCTTTGCGTCCTTAATGACAGGCACAAACTGCTCCTCGCCCTTCTTTTCGGCTATGTTCACATAACCCTCCACGATAGCGGCTACCTTTGTAGCTGACTGCTCAATCTTAGCCAAAGTATCGTCCACGAATACGGACTGCTGAAGGCCTTTGAGAATATTATTCGCATTAACCACAACATCGGTTTTCTCCGCTTTGTCTGTAGCTGACACCACAGGGCAAAGTTTCTGCTGAGATACGCCCACATACTTGTCGGCCTTTTTGCCATAGAGGCGCAGAGTGCGTCCGTCTATAGTCACGTTGACAGGTACAGAGTGAGCCATACATATCTTGCCGTCAACCACCATGCGAGCTGACCAAGCCGTAAAGATGTCCTTTGGCTTGTAGCTGTTCTTGTTCACGTGAACGCCCAAAGACTGCATAAGCTCCAGAGGACGCACCTTTGTGTTTTCATCAAGAGTCACAAAACCCCCGATGCCACTTAACTGCTTGCAGACCTGGTTCCAAGACATAGCCTTAGCTGTCATACCCTTAACACCTGCACCAATTTGTTTCTTGCTTGTAATCATCATAATTCGATAGGGCATTCCACACGAGAGCACGCCCATACACGCTTTGAGTTATACATTTGAGTTTACAATTATAGCTCCTAACTCAAGGGAATCGAACCCAAGACACCTACGATAGTGCAGTCCTCCGCCACCTCGGACTTTATGTTTATTCGCGATAACACACTATACTCCATTAGGTGCAACCATTTAGGAGATAGTACCTGCCCCCACTCCATACACGTACCCCTTAATAGTATCTCTGCCAATAGGAATATGCTATACGTTTAGATAGACTCCGAGCCTACAGACTCTATCCGTCGTTAGTGACGTTACCCGGTCGGTGTGGAATATGCTATAGCGTGACAAAACACAATATAGGTTAATGCTTTGCGTACTTAGTGACGTTACCACAATACTACAAAATACGATAATTTCGTTACTTACAGCTTTTCTGGCGGACTCTAATAACTATCCCTATGACATACCACACATTTACGCCCTGTCATACTATTTGGACGAAGTAAATACTTAACACTATTTGCGTACCTACTACAAAGTAAGTAATGTGTGACTCTATACTTGAGGCCTCCGCAGTGGGGAGTTGTTAGCCCTCGAGCCCAGGAAACAACATTTCAAAGATCTATTGACTTGCGGGAGCTTATCTCCGTTCGTCTGTTACAAATATACTATATTTTTATTTAGTTTGCAAATTTTTTACTAAAAAAATGCTATATTTTTATTTATTGCTTTTTATTCTTGTATAATGTTCGCGCATGTGCGTACATTATTTAATAAAAATTTTGTGGGCTTTCGCTTTCTGTTTTTTTTCCGTTACTTAATCGCATATTTGCGGAAACGACGACACCCAGCAGCAGCCCCCCCTCCCCGAGCGAGGCGCGGGGTCGATTTCGTGAATAAAAAAAAAAAAAAAATTATGTGGTGTTATGGATGCGCGTTATAATATATAACGCACAAAAAAACAAACGCAGGATTATCAACAAAGATAATCCCACGTTTGTTTATTTTGACGAATTATGCTAAATCTTTTTATAAAGATAATTATGATTAATTATGACATTTCGATTCTGGTATATCATCAAGGACCACTTCATACGATGACAGCACCCCGGCAATGGCAAGTAGCTCAGCGTTCACACGGTTTACGTCGTCCTGAGATATACAGCCGTAAGAGTTTGAGTTCTTAGCCACGAACACCGCCTGTTTCTTAAACTTGTTCCAACCAAGCACACGCTCTACCAAAGCAGTAAGGTTCACCAACTTGCCCAGTTCCTTCATTGGCTCCAGCAATGCCGGGTCATACGTATTACCCCACTGATTAGTATAGGTCTGCTCAGAGCCAAAGGTAAGTACCGATGAGCGCAGAGCGTCTGCCATCTGTTCCAGAGCACTATTGAGTCGTATTACCGTTTTATGTGTAAACGTCCGTCGCTTGCCTGTCTGCAGCATCTGATGAGTAAAACAAGAAATCAAGGAACTTTGCGAAAGTCCCATAAACTCAGACAAACGATTTAGTTTCACCCCATGCTCTAACAAAAACTGATAAAGGGTATCACTTGAAACCTGTATTTTCTGTACCATATTGTAGCCTTTATTTGTATTTTCTACCGCAAAGGTACTACATTTTATTTTGTTATCCAAACATTTCCTAAACTATTTTTTTATGCCTTAAACTTTTAACATTTGAATACAGGCAAACGACACAATTTTGCAGGAATAACAAAAGCATAGCTTTTACATTGTAATATGATAGCTTTCACCTCCTAATATGATAGCTTTCGCGGTGTAAAAGCATAGCTTTTACACCGCATGAAAAACACCATAAAATATGTGTTAATTTATATTAAATATAAATGACAATTTTACGTTTTATGCCCAAAGACTAAGATTCTCACGGAATATCAGTCTTTTTTGTGGCACCTTTGAATACGCCGTACTTGTTCGGACGATACTTCAATTCCTTACGTTGGCGCAAAGGAGGATCATGCGGGTCGTGAACAAATGAACGTCTGGTAGAGTCAAAGCGATGCTCTTCTATCACCTCACGGCGCATATTCCTGGTCGGGGCAAACTTCAGGCGCTGAGTAGGTGGCAATGTGCGCAGCTCACTCTTGCCTTTATACGTATAGAGATGCTGGCGCTCTGGGATGTCGATGAGGGCAAAAGTTCCAAAGCTCTCGATAGGCACACACTGACTGCCCTCTGCCAGCTGATAGCGTATCTCGTCAAATACGGCAGGGAGCACCTGTTCTACCGTCTGGCGGCAGATGCCACAGCGCTTCACCACCGCTGCTATAAAATGTTCCTTGTAGTTATGTGGTCGCATAGGGGATGTTGAGAGTTGAGAGTTGAGAGTCAGACGCGCAGCTGAAAGTCGTTGGCCTGCAGGATGCAGCAGTCACGCAACCTGCGTGTCTGACCGGATACGGTGAACTGCACCAGGCGTGAGCCTTTGTCAGGATATACTGCGAGAGTGACACATTCCTCACCTGAGATACAGTCTCCGTTGCTTGCTGCAACATACCATACTTTCCACGGTATGCGCTCCTGTACCTGTTCCCACTTGCCGTTTGCAGTCTTGCGACTGACCAGGCGACTTCGCTCAGCCACACGTCGCAGTTCCGAGAGTGCCAATGTCTTCATAATCTTCTCTTATTTTTTGCGTTATTTTTTGTTAAAAGGTTGTGACAGAAATCGTTTATTTGCCCAAAACAATCTTCCATGAACCAGAAAATCTCAAAAAAGAACAGCACCAGATAAAACATTAGTGTCTTGAAATAACCATGACGGGCCACTAAATAGTGCCATTCATCAGAAAGGTTCTTGTCTGTAATTTCGTCAGACCTGCCACGGCGAGGCTCTTTTGCAAGAGGGTTGTTTTGGATTTTCTCTTCTAACATAGACCTGATATATTTATAATGATTTTTCCTGCTGCAAATTTACTAAATATTTTTTTAATAGCAATCCTTAATGAGATTTTATTATCCTGACTCTGGATTAAATCTAACAGTCAAAGGCAAATAGCACAAGGGCAGATCATAAAATCATAGCTACCAGTCCCTGATTCTGAAGATAAAAAAAAAAAGCGCCGCCGACCAAAAAGCTACAACCGGACGACGACGCGAAGATGCGTTATGACATCTTGGATTTTAGGGTAAATCCTGGAAAAATGACACATTGGTAACCTAAAACCATTAACCAATAATGCAAAGGTACGCATTTTTTTTGTAATAGGCAACCAATCAGAGCGTTATCTAAAAAAAGGTATGCGAAAAAAACCGCTTATCTGGCCCATAACCATTGCAGCGATAATTTGTATATGTCTAATATTCAACACTTTATAATAAAAATTTGCGCTTATCTATATTACTTTCTATAAAATTTCTTCTTCAAAAAAAATAAAAATATATCTATTATTTATATATATTATTGATACTCAAACATTTATCTTTCTTTTTTTTTATTTTTTATTTTATGTGGGTATAAGGGAGTTCGTCGGCTCGCACGTGTTGTAATATGCCTGTAGATTGAATATACTGCATGAGTGTAGTTTGTTTTAGGTTTAGCCCAAAAACGGCTTTTTCAGATAATCACACCCTTTCGGCTACATTAATTCGCTGACACGTAACAAGTTACAGATTATCTGAACGCCAGATAACCATCCCCTTCCTAAAATAGTCTAACTACTTGGCTTATAGCGTTATCCGTTTATTATCTAAACCTTATCTAAACGAGACATAAACAGATAAATTCAGATAATTTGAGATATTGTTTTTTAGTTAATTTTTTTTTTATAAATTTGCACTGTCATATAATTTGTGTTTGTTTATGGAAAAGGATTATAAACTTCCGGCGATTGCATGGCTGGAAATGACAGACTACACACACGGGTGGATGCAGAGCCGCCTCGGTGGTGGAGCACGGATAGGAAATCAGAGGGTGATAAGTATCATGCACCTTCCCGGAGCCAAGGAACTCCTAAAGATGGAGACGAAGGAGGACTACATGGACAGGGAGCGTGTCAAGAACGCCATGTCTGGCACACGTAGGAATTGCATCGACCTCGGCCTTAAACTGGACCCTGATATAGTGAAGCAACTATACGGCGTGACGTCAGAAGACCTGGCACTCTACGTTCCGGTAGAGTGTCCTAAAATGTGCCTGACTAAAAACGGCGTGCTGAGACCATGGACGTTAGACGTGTGCTTCGGCGCAAAACAAGCTGTTGCATTACAACGCCTGATAAAAAAAGAATTTTGGAATGATGTGGAAAAGTTCAACATGGAATATGCACAACGGCTGAACGGCAAGAAATATCCAGCCGTGGATATGATATGGGACTTCTGCAAAGAAACCGAAACTCCCGACATGTATGTGGATGTGATAAGAAGGGAATGGCAGAGAAAGCAGAAAAGAGATTTGAAGGAGTGAGGACACGACACTCTTCTTTTATGTATAACAATTAAAAATAAAATGAACTATGACAGAAATTTATTGGCTTCAAGTAATTGGCAACCTTGGTGATCTTAGTGAAGTAGCGTTAATCATTACGATTATTGCTTCAGTCGTCTTAACCATCGCTTATTACACCTTTGAGGTGTACAACGATGATGACAGGAAAAAGCAGGCCGCTATCGTCAAGTGGTTGCGACGCTCGGCTGTAGGCATTGCCATCTCCGTAGTCGGTGTGGTGTTCATTCCTGGCAATAAAGAATTGATGGCGATCTACGGCATTGGCGGCACCATCGACTACATCAAGAGTAACGACAAGGCGAAGGAACTGCCTGACAAGGTGGTGGACGCTCTGACGAAGTATCTCGAAACGCTTAACGAGGAGAAGAAGGACTGAGGCTCTACAACAAGCAGCACCCTCATTCCTTCAAGCCTTTATGATAACCATACTATTCAGTGCCTCATGTCTTCGCCTGTAAACTCTACCACCATAGTGGTGGCACGCAGGCGACTTATAACATCGTTCCCATAGCGATTAAGTATAGAGTCCGGATAGAGTGCAGACTGCGGATTTCTTTTCGGTATCGGCGTAGTAGAAAGATTCGTTGTTATCAATAACAAGTTCCCGTTTTGTTCCGCAGCATCACAGAGGTCGAAGAACGGGCGCCGCTGCTGACCGTAATAGTTCGTCTTCACTGTTTCTGTGCCTAAGCCGTCAACTACTACACGACACTCCTTCATCAACGTATCGACACGAGATACCTTACCTTCATTAGCGGTCATCTCCACGGCACTGCATACGGACCACTTGCCGCCTATAATGGCCGGCAGGACAGTACGGCAGATAAGCGACTTGCCCAGCCCGGGAGTACCCACACAGAGCAGCCCCCTACCCTTGTTGTCGGCAAGCCATCTTGCAATATCATCGTATGCCGGGAGCCAGCGCATATTCTCGCCAAGATGCTTCCTGAGTTCCGCTTCCAGACGCTGACGTGCGTCTGGTATATGTATATACATCTTTTTCCTGCCATCGCCATCGACGCTCTGTTGTATGTCCGCAGGCTGCGCTTCCTCTTTCTTACCCTTGTCGTTCCCTTCAATACTCCAGAACAAATTTATGCCTGCCCCGAAACTCTGCCTCAGGGCCGAGCCAAACAAACGCAGGTAGAACTGTTCTACACACTCACAGACATACTCAGAAGGCACGCCAAGCAGTATCTCATTCTTATCCGGATCATACTTAATGAATCGTATAGGCACGAACCACACCCTATATGCCCTCTCGCTATTCAGGCTCTCCTTTACGAGAGAAAGGCACTTGTTCCAATTATTCTGATAGTTCTCCATATCTTGCCACTTATTTATTCATTACCCCATTTCTCCATGCCTTGCGATGCTGTATCGTCAGCAGATGGCACTTCATTTATTTCCTCAGCAGAAGGACACGTGCGAAGCTCCGGAAGTTCCTTCTCAAAGAAAACATTCAGAGACTTTACGGCCCAATGTTGAATATCGTCTTTCGGCTCACTCCTGCTTATATCTATCAGACGTTTTACTTTCTGCAATAGATGAACGTGGTCCCCGGGTTGCAGACGACGTATAAAGTCGTTAGCCTGCCGGGATGTAAGGGAAAGGTTTTCCTGCATGAGGCGACGGAGTTCCACTTCCATGACAGCAAGCTCCTTGTCCTCATATAACTCACGGCCGAGGTCAAATATCGTCAGGGTAAACTCCACCTGCACGGGGACCTTTCCCTTAGTACGGCCGTCGGCAAAGATGGCACGATAGTCAAAGGTAAAATCCGCTATCTCACGATTGGAAAGGTCATCGAGTTCTTTCTTCGCCTGGGCGAGATAGCGTTTGGCAAATTCCGAGTAATAGGCATATTTCTCCGTTGCACGAGCCGTGGCTTTTTCCATGTAACTCCGCTGGTCTGCCTTGCTTATCTTATCCCATGCGTGCCCGTCGGCCTTGGCCTGCTTTACAGCCAGTGCCTCTACTTCCTCTCCGTTGATAACCTTGCCATCCTGAGAATTGAACAGTCCACATACAGAACGTACTTCCTGATAGTCGGCACGGAAAACGATCTGCCCTACGGCACGGGTGGTTTCGTCAGGTAATTGCATCTCCCCCTGCTTTATACCACGCCACTTAGAGAGCCATTTGTAAAGACGATTGGCCGTAGCGGTCTTCGTATGGCGCGTTGTGGGAAAATAAAACTGTGTGTAACCGGAATCGGTGAGGAAAAAATTATTCTGCAGGATTTCCTTACGGATACGTATCTTGACCTCATTGCGCTTCAGGTTGTTGCGACGGACAGTCTGCTTCTCGCCTGTCTTGGGATTTGTTATCTCATGCGTGTCATACTCCTCTATTACGTCCATAAGGTTCGTGGTAAGGACGCCATCGTCGGTATGTACCTCGGCAACAATCTTCACGAGGTTTTTAAGCATCTCACGCACCTCGCCGTAATGCTTGGGGGTAATACCGGGTAGATCGCGAAAACGGATGGTCGCAACGAAGTCACCTTCCTGCTGCACCTTGTTGGCGAGGTCAGGAGTGACGAGATAGGCATCCTCCTTGTTGAAAGGGAGCATCAGCTGTGTGGCAGTGGATGACTTGTTCTCGCGTCGCTTTGCAGCGTCGTAGAACGGTTGCAACGTCCACACCAGTTCATCCATCGCACGCTCAGAATAAAGTGTGGGAGCCATGTGCAGGTCGGTAATCTGGTTAGGCTGCGTAGAAAGGATTTTCCCATCTTTGTCGAAAACGATGTCGGCAGTCTTTTTCTTGGGTTTTCGTACCATAAAGAATAAAAATATTAGTGGTGCCAGGTTAGTGGTTGATACCACACCTTTTACCGTGTGTTGTAGCTTATCGGTTGCAAATTTAATAATTTTCTTTGAAACCTACAAATTTTTTTATAAAAATATTTTAATTGAATATCAAATAATTACAAAGCACAGCATTCTGATTTGTCGAAAGCAACAAGAAGAATTGTCGAAATATACTAATAAACAGAATGTTCCGATTTGTCGAAACCTTGCTTCCCCGTATCTGTCGAAAACTTATCCCATGTTTGTCGAAACAATCCCGCATTTGTCGAAAAACATTTAGAAAACGCCCCCTATCTGTCGAAAACTTACCCCGCATCTGTCGAAAATTCCCCCATGATTGTCGAAAACTTACCCCGCATTTGTCGAAAAAAGCCCCGTATTTGTCGAAAACCATTTTTTTATATCTTTGGTTTTTAGGTGGTTACGTTGTATTTTTTAGCCCTATATACTATATCTATATACTCTTCTTTTATAGACTCTTATCTATATACTCTTCTTTTATAGACTCTATATAAGAATCTGAAAAGATTTTATTTTTTTATTTCGTCTTTCTGTTTATTGCAAGAACGATACTTTATAGCTATTACAAGAATGGTCCAAAGTGTTACTAATTACTGCATATTAGTTTCAAGGATTTGACCTGAAAATAATAAATAACTAATTACCAAACATTTATAGTCAGATAGGATTTGCTGTGCAAATAAGAAGAATGTAAATCATTATTTTTCGACAAATCGGGGATTTCATCGCGTAGCGTATGCGTATAATACGTGCGTACGCATAACGCGTCTGTGTTATTTTTCGACAAATCGGAATAATAATTTTTTTTCGACAATCTCGGGATAATAGTAAAACCACTGCCAGGTCATATCTGTATATCTGGCAGTGGTTCTGTCTCATCAAAGTCTATGCAGTTCTGAAAAACTTTTCCAGCCCGCTTGAAGTTCATAATGCTATTTCTTTTCGTAGGTTGTAGTGAGTTGCGCTGCCATGTCACGAAAGTTCCTGTATTGTTCGTCCGTGATGGTGCCAGTGGCACGGAGCCCGTCTATCAGGAAAAGATATAGGGCACGGTGCTTAGGAGTGTCGGTGTCCGTACAATAGCGCTGTAGCGCAGAAAAGACCTCCTTCGGCATAATAGTCGTTGCTTTCTTCGTAAGGAGCTTTTCTTCCTGTCGTATGGTTTCTCCCCTACCCTGCTGTGTTTCCTTCACGGTAGGCTGTGGGATTTCCGGCTTCGTCGGAGCCGGCTGCCGTTCTTCTGTAGTGATGCCTGCCACGGTTATACTCTCGGCGCTGGCTATCTCTGCATCAAGTCGGTCGTTGAGAGAACGACGACGAGGTTCTTGTTTCTTTGTTGCCATGATAGTATAGTTCTTATTTTATGTTTGTAAATCACTAACTCAAATACACAACTGCACAACTGTGCAACTGCATAAATATGCAAGTATTCTTATTTCCCCCATTTCTTCAGATATTCGTCTGCCAGCCTGGTAAAGTCATCTATTGCACGTCCGCGTCCACGTCGATATGAAAAGATGTCGTGGCATATACCTGGAGCATCGTCATAGTCCCTGTCCTGAGAGTTCGGGACGTCGTTGGTACGGCTGATGGTGGTCTGGAAAACATCGCCTTGCTCACGCAGAAGTTCCTCGAAGCTGCGTGCGCTGTTAAGACGTGAATCCTTCTTCGTCAGCAACACTCCGTGAATTTGCAGGTTAGGGTTAGACACTTTCTTTATCTTCAGAATCTTTCCAATAGTCTTGACGTATCCATCCACGGCAAGCGGTTCCAGTTCCACAGGAATGATGATGCCGCTGGCCGCACAGACAACATTCACGGTGACACGTGACATGGCAGGCTGAGTGTCTATAAATATAAAGTCAAAGGAGTTTTCCCACTCTGTCAGTCCTTCTCCCGTATGGTCGTCGATGGGCTCCGCGAAGAGAGATTTGAGCACCCTTACAGGGTCTGTAACATCAGCAGAGTTCAAATGAACGTCGGCATCTTCCATACGAGGTGAAGACGGGGTATAGTAAAGCCCTATATCATTGCGGTAAACAGGAATGTTCTGCCCAAGGCATATAGCATTGAATATTGTCGGTTCACCAGGCTCGATGCGATTTCCTTCACGTGCGGTGTCCCAGCCTACTGAAAGGGAGAGGTTGCACTGCGGGTCAGTATCAATGACAAGCACGCGATAACCGCGTTTCGTAATGGCGGCCGCCAGATTAAGCACTGTGGTGGTTTTGCCTGCTCCACCCTTGTTGTTGCTCACGGCAACGATGTGCCTGAGATGTGTAGTTCTTTTTCCCATTTTTGTAGCTTTTATTTATTTATAATATAGTTATGTATTTTTGTGACTATGCAAATGCAGAGTTTTGTAATTGTGCAACCATGCGACCGTGCAATGTTAATTGCGTGATGTTTTGTTACATCTTGTGCGACTGTGTGTCTGGGCGGTTGTGTAACCGTGCATTTTTGCAAGTTTTTGATTTACTTTTTTTTGTGTGATTGTGCAGTTATGCAATCATGCAATCATGCAACTGTGCAGTGTAACACCTTTCTTTTATTTTATTGTGTGTTTCTGCGATTATGTAGGTGTGCGTTTGGGTGGTTGTGCAACTATGCAATCGCAGAGATATGCAGTTTTGCAGACATGCAAGTATGACCATAGCATACCACGCATTCTTCTTTATTCACACTTCTCTTACACAGATTTAAGCCTCTGTACCAAACAGTACTGATGTGTTACAGAAACATATACGGTCATCTTGGATGATTTACTTTTCTGTGTTGTAGCTGGTGCAAAGATATTAATTATTTTGCAACTGCACAACTATGTAACTGCAAAACTGCACAATTTTAAGAGTATTTAACGGTTTTGAGGGTTTAAGATGGCAATAGTGCGTTGCCCTTGATTTGGAAAGTTCCTATATGTATATTGCACGAAAAAACAAAAATATAAATTGTTTAACCATATAAAACATAGGAGTAAACGAGATGGACAAGGGTTCTGATACTGGATGTAGTGTTCCTGCTTATCTTTTTGAAGTAGGCGATGTGGTAAAGGTAAAACCAGACGGACAGGGCACCCAACAATACCTGTTTGATAATAGCAAAGAGGCTAAAGCGTATAAGGACAACCTTACCGTAGTGTATAGGTATTTTAACGGTTGTGACAATGTATATATAGTGACACCTGGTGAAGGAGGCGTATCGTTGAGAGTTCTAGAAAGAATGTTGGCACTCCAATATATAATGCCCAGATATAAACACCGGCGTTTCGGTTGAACCTGATACTCAGCTAAAGACTATACCGGCTGACCTTTATGACGAGCTTGACAGGCTGGGTATCATCCCGAATGACGTGCGCTCAGCCAATGTGGGTAAATCTGATTACTCTCAGCATATCATACAGGCGTGGACGATATGGCTGGCGTATAATCTCAACCCTTGGGATGCCGACATAGTAAAGAGAGTGTTGCGACATAAGGAGGGCGACAGCAGAAGGATGGACTATGAGAAGATTATCCATATATCTCAAGAGAGGATACGCCAAATTGACCATGGCTATGAATAGAAGATTTTACTGATTGCGGATAATATAAACATTTATAACCTATAGGATTACAGGCGCTTTATTCCGATGCGCATCCATAAGCTCAAAGGGTGTCTGCCCTTGACCTCGAAGCATATCCATAGTATCTTGCGAGAAAAAACAATAACTGTTATAATTATATGATAAAGAAACTGCTTAATAGTGAGTATCTGACTGGCATCGAAAAGATGACGGAGAAAGAAAAGACAGCTTATCTGAACAGAGTGGGGGAGTGGCTGCGCTCTGACGGAGCACGGTTGTTGGAGCTTACAGACCGTCCGATGGCCAAGTCGCAGAATATAATGCTATTGTCGGCTCGATGGTCGAAAGAAGACAGTGATGCAGTACATGAGGGAGTACGGTTAATGAGCGCATTAGTAGATGTTGCAGACACATGGCTGCCTTCTGTATTGTGGACAAAGAGCGGGTGGAGAGCAATCCGTCAGATCGTGAATATCTTGTCTGATACAAAGGAGGGCAGAAAGAAGGATGTCCCATCGCCTGGAACACAGACGACTAACGTCGGCCAGAAGCCGGAGGCTGATGATGACCGAAAACATACAGAATCAAAAGGACAGCCGAAACCACCTGTAGGAAAGGAGACTGTCGCTGTTGCTCCCGTGGCAAAGCCACAAGAAAAAGTGCCTGTGCAGCTGGGGATTCCTGTACGCCCACGTCATATCGACCAGTATGCACATCTCTTGCCACAGAAGACGCAAGAGAGAGCAGCGCAGTACGGACCGCTGATGAGAGAGATGGACGAAGCGAGGGAGAACCTGCGACTGCTCATGAAAGACCCGGAGGCAAACGCAGCAAGCCGTGAAAGCTGGGCGAAGAAAGTAACCAAGATTGACGATACACTCAGATCGATACGCCATGAACTCGACGTGGAATGGGAACGTCTTGTTGAAAAAGGGAATGTTGTGGTTGATGATCTGGGACAAGTTCATATCGTGGACGTGGAGAAAGAAAGCGCCCCCGAGCCCGAGGATGTAACGCAAGAACCCAAGAAAGCTGGCCGCAAGCCGATGACTGAGGAAGAGAAGGCGGCGAAAGCGGCTGAGCGGGAGGAGAAGAAGAAACAGGAGAAAATTCATCAGGCCGCGCTAATCCGCAAGTGGCTCATTGACACACGTAATGCGAATACAGATGAGCAAAAGGAGAAATGGATACAGAAGTACCATGAGATGGTTGCGATTGGCGGTGAGCAGTCGGTAACGAAGAAGGTGCTGGAAGCTGCCGCTTACTACGGTATCAATCTTGAAGATGAGAAAAAGTAATGTGAATTAAATATTATAAATTACTACAACGATGAAAGAACTTGACAAAGAGAAATTCCAGAAGATGGTGAGAAGGGCACGAGTAAAGTTCGGGCTGACGTATTTCGGATGGAGTAACAAGATGACGGTATGGGCCCGCTGGAACGACAAGGATGTGGACCTGAGCAATATGACCGATGAGCAGGTAGTGTTGCTCTGGCAACTTGCGAACTCCGCTGTAGGTGTACTTGCAAAGGAACAGATACGCCGTGACTTGCTACCGGAGGAACTGAAGAAGATGTATCAGCAGATGAATGTCCAGAAGAAAGGAACTGAAAAATAACAGGGATTTCCAAACGCAAGGAGGCGATATGGTAAACAGAAGTCTATTTAAGGTTCATACACGTGGATGTGGTAACTTTTATGTGGTGAGTGCCACATTTGATGATGCCGCAAAGATTGTCGGCGATGATCTCAATAATCAGGACTACGGTAACAGTTCTGACCGACTAATAACAAGTATAGATTTCATCTGTCGGCAAGAGCTACTTGATAACGGTATGCGCAGGCTCTATGGCGAGCATGATGACTACCATCTTCTTCTCGCCGACGATGTCTCTTTTGTAGAAACGGAGAGGGCTTATGCTAAACGTCTTACCGAATTAGAAGAAGAGAATGCAAAATTACAAGAAGAGAATGCAAAATTACAAGCACGTTTCGATGGACTCACATCATTAGCTCCCCGCATAAAAAGGAACAAAGACAATTCTTGAAGAATATCAGAACCATGATGTTTAACTAACCATTTTAATTAACACAATGAAAAAGAGTTTTCTTATTGGCTTGTTGCTGGCGATAGCCGGTATAATGGTCACGGGCTGTAGCTCTTGCCAGTCCGAAAAGCAGAAGCAGGGTGGGAGTGTCAATACGCAGATCTATCACGACTATGACGGGGTAGTGCAGGACTTCACTGCAGGCGTGAGCCATATTCAGGCACTGCATCGCCAGACGATGAATGCGCTCGTCAATGGCAACCAGTATGAGTGGCGCAACTCACAGGTACTGCTTAATGATGTTATCACAGCGGAGAATATCGACAACTTGCACGTTACGGATATTAACGACGTGTTTTATTACTGGCAGGATGGGCCGTGGGTGCAGTATGTAAATTCAAATGTAAAGAATGGGTTGCAGATACCCTGGCCTATTCAGGATGTATGGATTGAGGATGCAGACATGAGTGAATGTACGATTAATTTGAGCGCGGAGGATGTGCTGCAGATATTAAAGAAATGGAACGGACTTATACCTGATGGTTCCAAGACTCTGACGCTACGTTTGCCTGTCGGCCCGATGCAATGCAACGCACAGTGGGTAATAGGTGATATTAATGATGTCATCTTCATTGATGCAGTAACGGGTGAGATATCGAACTGGAACCCGGCCTTCAATTCCTATAAAGAACCCAAAGGCGGCAAATTCGGAAAGCCATTAGGTGAATGGCCTTGATTATACAATAAGTCCTACAGAAGGCGCGGAAAAGATTTTCTGCGCTATTTCTGTAGGATGTAAAAACCATACAATTATGACATTTCATTCGATTGTGCGCCAATGGTGCAAGAGTTACAGACCGATGTTGGACAACCCGAAAAACGGTAACAGACGCTTCTATCTGACAGATTCCACAGCAGGTGTCGTGGAACTGGCTAAGGGTATCAGTAATTCGTTTTCGCCTTGCGTCGTAATGGAGTCAAGTGTGGAAGGCGGCGGCAAGATTACAATGCCGAATCGCAACTATCCAATTTACTTTTTTGTCAGGGCGAGGGATATGGCTGACGGGGACGCTGCTACGGAAGCAAAAGAGGAAGCGTGGTATCATGCCCGGAATTTCCTTTCATGGCTTCTTGACAAACATGAGAAGGATTCCCCTAATGGAGACTTCGGGCGTATCAACATGGAGGATTATATTTACATTCAGTCAATAGGTCCTCTTGAAAACGGCTGGTACGCCGTATTGATACAGTTTGAAAGGCAGGAACCTCTGAATGTTTGTATAGACGAAGACCTGTATATCAAAGCAGTGCCGTAGAGCAAAAACCGCATAGAAGAAATAATATGGACAAACTACAGGAAAGGATATGGCAACTTTAACTGTGAATAAAAACTGTTTGAATTGTACTCACCGCGAGGCAACCATTGATGCTTCCGGCAAAGAGTATGCACTATGTGGGCTGTGTCCTGACATGCGTGTGAACAGCCGTATGCACTGCGAACGATGGAGTGACAAGATGATGCTGAAAATCTGCGGGGAGAAGGGAGTGACTGCCCATGTGCCACGAAATGCAAAAGAACTCATACTAATGTGACTATGGCAAAGAACAACGACCAGGAACAGAATGTTCCCAAGAAGGTGACAGACATAGAGGCAGCGAAGGACAATATCGAGGCTTCGGTTGCTGCGTTCGCGGACCGATGGGAGTCATGGCCACGATTTGACATAGGCTGCGAAGTGATGGATATTGGGCAGCTACGCGATGCTATGGGGCTGAGGGCTTCAATCGACGTAGGTGATCCATGGCCGGAAGCA
>Ga0310691_10002405_pt1 | contig 25020 bp, 23 predicted proteins | sample 176DNAGHGlowgp2_FD_203887 | JGI IMG/M metagenome (GOLD analysis project Ga0310691, IMG submission 203887) | Sheep rumen microbial communities from Palmerston North, Manawatu-Wanganui, New Zealand - 1766 DNA GHGlow gp2 (v2) (version 2) | ecosystem: Host-associated > Mammals > Digestive system >...
GTGACCTTCGAGGCGATGGGGTGGTACAAGCGCGAGGAGTTCACCGACCCCACCTCTCAGAAGAAGGTGGTGCAGTTTACCCTCATGCCCGTGGACTATCAGACGCCTCCGCAGAATCCTTAGTAGGACGCAGGGCTCATGATGGATTTCTATATAATTTCGGCCTCTCTGGGGAAACCCGGAGAGGGTTTTTATTTAGGGATCGTTAGAGAATAAAATAGGAATGATGGATAGTTACAGACCCCACCCCGCCCTGCGGGCACCCCTCCCCTTGAAGGGAGGGGAGTGGCTACCGCCTTCCGTATGCGCAGCAGCTCCCCTCCCTTCAAGGGGAGGGGTGCCCGCAGGGCGGGGTGGGGTCTGTAAACATTTGTACCAACTTTTTTAATCTTTACTTAGACCACAGATTGCATAGGTTATGAATAGGTTTATCACATATTTCAAAGTCTGGTCGGCAGCGTTTATGCTGGTTGCAGGCGTGGCGCTGTCGGTGGCGGGGTTCGCCGTCTCTCCCGTGGGCGAGATCCACGACAGCGTACTCTGGTACTTCGCTCAATGTCTGATATATGCCGGATCGGCCGTGGGCATTGACGTGATCATTGACAAACGGGTTAGGGATCACCAGAATCCCTAACCCGTTTTTGTTTCATTGTTTCATTGTTTCATTGTTTCTTTTCACTTCTGCGGGAGTGGTTTTGGCGGAAGCCCTGCCCCATGTTTCGGAAGGCCTGGCGATGGAACTTCTCTTCGGCACGAAGGACATCGAAGACCTTGGAGGCAGAGAGGACGGTGAAGAACTTGTTGTGATAGGTCTGCTGGATCTTCTTCAGCTCCAACTCCACCTCGTCGCGCTTCTGCACCAGCCGCTTGCAACTGGCATCGTCGGTGGGCTTGACACGACCCTCCTGGCGCATCCTTCCGAATACGGCGCGCTGCTTCTGCTGCATCTCACGGTAAAGCGGGAAGAACTTGGCACCCTCTTCGGCCGTAAGACCGGCCTCCTTGGTGATAAACTGCTCCATCTCAGCCTGGAACTTCTCGGGCGAGAACTTCTGGGGTTCTTCGGCCTGACAGACTAAGACGCCCGCCAGAAGGAACATCATGCTGATAAGGAATTTCTTCATATCTCTTTCCACTTTCCTCTTTCCTCTTTCCACTTTCCACTTTCCTCTTTCCACTTTCCTCTTTCCACTTAATACTCTGACAGACAGGCATAGATGTCCTGATTGTCGAGCATCATATAGTCGGCTGCAGCCTCGAAGAAGGCTTCGTCAGGCTGCTGGGGCTGCTGCTTCTGCACGACCTTGGCCACCTCCTTCTGCTGTGGCGACTCGGGCCACGAGAGCCAGACGGCGGCACACACAAACAGGGCGCACACGCTGGCTGCAGCGTAGAACACCGGGCGCATCCAGATGCTCTTGGCACGGGGACGACGCTCAGGCAGAGACTGCATCACCTGACTGGTCAACTGCTCGAAATAGCCTTCGGGAACCATGAACGGATTCCGCTTGCCTGCCAGTTCTTCTATGTACTTTTCTTCTTCCATCGTATGTTTGACGTATAATCATTCAAATGGTTTAATCGCGGGACTTAAAAAAATCTGAGATTTTCTTCACGGCAATATGATAGGAGGCCTTCAAGGCTCCCTCGGAGGTTCCCAGCAACCGGCTGATGTCGCTGTACTTCATCTCATCGAAGTAGCGCAGCTGGAACACGGTGCGCTGTACGTCAGGCAGTTGCGCGATGGCTTCCTGCAGCAGGGCCTCGACCTCCGTACCGTCGAAATAGCTGTCGGCAACCAGGCGGTCGGCCACGCCGCCCAGCGCCTTGGAGCCGTCGCCCAACGAGGCTTCGCCAACGGCCGCACGCTTATTGCGCCGCAGGAAGTCGAGCGACTCGTTGATGGCTATGCGCGACACCCAGGTGAGCACCTTCGACTCGCCGTGGAAGCTGTCAAGGGCATTCCAGGCCTTCAGGAAACTGTTCTGGAGGACATCGTTGGCGTCGTCATGGGAGAGGACGATGCGGCGCACGATCCAATAGAGCTGCTCACTGTATTGGCGCACGAGCATCTCAAAGCCCCTACGCTGCGTGTCGCGGTTGGAAAGCAGCTGCTGGATCTGCTGGTCGTCGTACATCTCCATAACGGTCAACGGGGTAGGAATATGCTCATCCCACGGCTGATGGCCTTGTCGTAGCCATACAAGTCGGGCCACTGTTCGAAGGCTCCTGTCTCAGGATTGGGATAGGCAGTATAATAAATAATGTACACGGGCACGCGAGGGGTCACATCCTGATAGGAGACGGCCCGCAGGGGTCTGGGGTCATCGGCATGATCGCGCAGATACTCCTGCCCTTGGTCGGTCTCAGGACGGATGTCCATCGAGATGCGCAGACGGTCGAGCAGCCACTCGTCGGCATCGGGCAGAAGGAAGCATGCCAGGTCGAACGGTCTCTGCACTCTCACACAGCCATGGGAGAGCGCACGGCGCTCACGTTCAAAGGCGCCACGATTGCTGGTGTCGTGCAGATAGACGCCGAAATTGTTGGCAAAGCGGAAGACGATGCGGCCAAGGGAGTTTCCTGCCCCACCCTTCTGACCTATGCGATAGTTCCCGGTCGTCATCTGGTCGCCGTCGATGTCCTTCGGATCGAGTGTGTCACCCGTCTGACGATCCACAATGTAATAACGGTGACGGGCGAAATAAGCCGAGTCGCCGGCATGTGACACCACCTCGCTCCTGACAATGGACTGAGGGATGATCCAATCGGGATTCACCTGTATATGGCTGATCTCACTATGCAGGAGCGGCGTCTTCGTCGTCACAGCGCCACAGCAGATGCGCATGGGAAGGATCGCCTCGGGAGAGACGGCCCAAAGCTGCTGGGCAGGGATATTGACCAGCACATGCCGCCCTCGCCCGTCGGGACGGTCCATCTGCCAACGGCAGCGCTCCATATTGACAGCCATACGGAGGCGGGTGTCGGCATCGGCTGCCTTTGCCAACTGGGTCTGCAGGGTCTTATATAAAGAGGCGGTAGGCCGCGAGGCCATGAGATAGCCCATACGGTCGCCTGAAATCAGAGTCTGCAAGGCCTCTTGATAGTCGGGGGCCTTCACGGCATAGTCAAAGAGTCGTGCAAAGCCTGTACCGTCGGTCTTGTAGTCCCTGAAGTTCAGCAGCTTGTCTGGCCTTACGAATCCATAGCGCTGCCCGACGGTATAACGGACATAGGCCTTCGACAGGAGATAGTCAAGACGGGGCAGCACCTCGTTGATGCTCTGTCCGACGGAGTCAAAGGCGAGTTTGTGGACGACATCCAGATCGGCCGCTATCTGAGGCACGAAGAAAGCCAGCGTGTCGAGGCCGTTGAGCGGAGCCTCTCTTCTGAGACAGGCCAACAGCGAGTCGGCATGCGGTGAGACGCCTGCACGGGAGAACCACAGGGGTGCCTCCTCTATCCGCCCTGCATCGGCATAGCGCTGACGGACTGTCGTGTCGGCTGCCCAACGGGAAGTGTCGGCATTCAAAAGATGCGTCAGATGCTGCTCTAAAGCGAGCGTATCCAACGCATATACGTATTTCCCGAAAGCTGAAAGGTCAGCCTCATCATACTCACGGTTTCCGTCGACGCAAGAAGCCAAGAGCATCAGGGCTCCGACAAGTGCTGAGACTATCTTACTGACACCTTGCGGACAACCTTGCCAACCTTGACGATATAGCAACCTTTCGGAATATTAAGTTCGATTTTCTGGGCAGGACTGGATATCTCTATTGTCAGGACTTTCTTGCCCGTAAGCGAGACAATCTCCAAAGTACAACCCTCGGCGCCTGTAACCATCAGCGTTCCGTCATTATAAGTGACATCGGCTTCCTGCTCAACAGACATCTCCATGACACCTGCCATATAAGAAGGGGCAGCACTGGCTGCCAAAGGAGTCAGCCACATCAGCACCCCAGAGAATATAAGGAAAAGTAAACGTTTTGTCATACGCAACAATATATAGTTGGTGCAAAATTAGTCATTTTATCTGAAACTGCAAAACTTTTTCGGCAGAAAATGCACATTTCATGCGAATTAAACGTCAAAAACATCCATTTCGTTTGTCAAATAGGTGTTTTCGAACACCTCTTTGGCCTCCCTGAGCAGCACATCCTCATCTTCATACCGCGAACTGTAGTGCCCCAGCAGCAACTTCCCTACCCCAGCATCACGGGCCACCATAGCCGCCTGTCGGGCTGTGGAATGGTAGTATTTCTCGGCCGACTCGATCTTGTCCTCGCCATAAGTACTTTCGTGATAGAGGGTGTCGACACCTTTTACCAACTCATGAAGCGAAGGGATATAGCGGGTGTCGCTGCAATAGGCATAGCTTCTGGGGGCATCGGCCTGCCTGACCAAGCGACTATGAGGGATGACGTCGCCATCGGGGGTCGTCCAGCCGGCTCCGTTCTTGATGTTGTTAACCTGACTGACCGGTATCTGATAGGCCTTCAGCATCTCTGGCCTGATGTGAGGCAGGAGGGCTTTCTCGCGAATCAGGTAGCCGCAGGTGGGCAGTCGGTGCTGCAAGGGGATGGACTCTACTGTGATGCTACGATCCTCATAGACCACGGCGTTAAGAGTGGTGTCGACAGGATGGAACTCCACCTCGAAGCCCAAGTCGTGAGTGAAGAAGTCTATCTGACTTCGCAAGACAGGCCCAAGGGCTTCCGGGCCGTGGACATGAAGGGTAGCCGTCCTACCGACCAGCCCGAAAGTGGAGATCATGCCGATCAGCCCAAAGCAATGGTCACCATGCAGATGGGTTATGAAGACATGGCTCAGTTTGGTAAAACGCGCACGACTTCTTCGCAACTGAGTCTGCGTCCCTTCTGCACAGTCGAGCATCAAGAGCTTATCACGTACCTCCACCAGTTGGGAAGAGGCATTATGACGAAGTGTGGGAAGCGCACTCCCGCACCCTAAGATATGGACCTTGAACGGTTCCACGGGTCAATCAGATCTTGTTGAACTCGTCGTTGGTCTCCTCTAATTCCAGACCATGAAGATCTGCCTTGGGCTTGGGCTTCCAACGGCTGTATTCGAAAGTCTCCGTCTCGTCATGGGGCTTTCCGACAGTACGGTATACCAACGTATCCGGCCCAAGCGTGAGGATCTCATAGCGGTTCTCCTCTTCCTGGTCGCCACCACCCTCTCGTACCAGCAATATATCCAGATTGCCGTTGAAGATCTTCCACGTCCTGTAGATGATGGTCGACTGGTCGATGCTCTCGGCGACACCACCTTCTTTGATACGGATGCCAATCTCTGAGCTGCCGTCGATAGGATCGGGCATGACCCAATCGCCCATCAGCGTATTCAGGTTGATGACAAGTTCTGCCTCTGTCTTAGCCTTGTTGGCTACGACGGCCACACGGTCGGCGGCCTGAAGACCTCCCAGCACCTTGCCGCTCTCCTGGGCTCTCGTCAGACTAAGCGTCAGCGTGTCACCGTTATCGGTGATCATCTCCAGGGTGTTCATGGCTGTTCCATCAGTACAAATGCCATAGATCGTACGATCTATGATGCCCAAATCCTCAACCCTCGTGGTATCCTGCGAGACCTCTTCTTGCTGCTGCTGTTTTCCACCACCACAACTGCCCAATGAGAACATCACGGCAGTCATTACACCGACAAATACAAATTTCTTCATCATGTCTTCTATTCTTTAATTATGTTCATTCTGTTTTGCTTCATTCCATAGTTCATCCATTTCTTCCAACGTCATCTCTGTCAACGGCTTACCGATCTTTATGCTGTGCTGCTCAATGTAGTTGAACCTGTCAATGAACTTCCGGTTTGTCTTCTCCAGCGCATTATCCGGATTCAACTTATAAAGGCGGGCTGCGTTGATGACAGCGAACAGGAAATCGCCCAGTTCCTCTGTCGAGCGCTCCTTGTCTTCCTTGTTAAGTTCCGACTCCAGCTCGTCCATTTCTTCACGGACCTTCTTCCACACATCGTGACGGTCTTCCCAGTCGAAACCGACATTTCTGGCCTTATCCTGAATACGATAGGCCTTGATCATACTTGGCAAAGCCTCAGGAACACCTGAGAGAACCGACTTGTTGCCGTCTTTCTCCTTCAGCTTGATCTGTTCCCAGTTCTCCAACACTTGAGTAACGGTAGTCACTTTCGTCTGACCAGAATCACCCGTCTGGTCAGCATCATCAGGCACATATGGCAGAGGCTTCGGATCAGCTGCGTCAATCTGCGAGGGATGATAGACATGAGGATGGCGGGTTATCATCTTCCTGGTGAGGGCATTGCATACGTCGGCTATGTCAAACTGCGACTGCTCTTCGGCTATCTTCGCATAAAAACAAATGTGCAGCAACACGTCTCCCAACTCCTTGCAGATATCATGCAGATCATTTTTGATCAGCGCATCGCAGAGTTCGTATGTTTCCTCTATCGTATTGGGACGCAGGCTTTCGTTGGTCTGCTTTCTATCCCACGGGCAATTCGTCCTTAGCGCATCCAACACGTCAAGAAAACGCCCAAAAGCCTGCATTTTTTCCTCTTTTGTGTGCATATATCTTAAATTAATGGTACAAAGATACGACTTTTCGGCGGAATTTTACTAATTTTGCAGCGATTTTTTGAGATTTTACAGATTTTGAGCATAGAAATAACAAATAATGATATGGAATTAGCAAGCAAATACGACCCAAAAGAGGTCGAAGGCAAATGGTATCAGTACTGGCTGGACCACAAACTTTTCTCAAGTAAGCCCGACGGACGTGAACCCTATACGATCGTGATTCCGCCACCCAATGTGACTGGTGTGCTCCACATGGGGCACATGCTCAACAATACGATTCAGGACATCCTGGTGCGCCGTGCCCGTATGGAGGGCAAGAACGCCCTCTGGGTGCCTGGCACTGACCACGCCTCGATAGCTACCGAGGCCAAAGTGGTGAAAAAACTCGCTGGCGAAGGCATCAAGAAGCGAGACCTCACACGAGAGCAGTTCCTGGAGCATGCCTGGGAATGGACTCATGAGCATGGTGGTATCATCCTCAAACAGCTTCGCCGCCTCGGCGCCAGCTGCGATTGGGACCGCACCGCCTTTACCATGGACGAGAAACGCAGCGAGAGTGTCATCAAGGTATTCGTCGACCTCTATAACAAGGGCCTCATCTATCGCGGTCTCCGCATGGTGAACTGGGATCCGAAGGCACTCACCGCTCTTTCTACTGAGGAGGTGATCTACAAAGAAGAGCAGAGCCATCTGTTCCACCTGAAGTATTATGTGGACGGTCTCACCGCCTTGGATAACGAAGAGGCTCTGAAGGCAGAGGGCAATGTCATCCATAAGGATGCAAAGGGCTACTATGCCGTTGTCGCCACCACACGTCCGGAGACCATCATGGGCGATACAGCCATGTGCATCAACCCCAAGGACCCCAAGAACCAGTGGCTCAAGGGGCGCAAGGTGATAGTGCCTTTGGTGAACCGCGTCATTCCCGTTATTGAAGACCGTTACGTGGATATCGAGTTCGGTACCGGCTGTCTGAAGGTGACGCCAGCCCACGACACCAACGACTATATGCTGGGCAAGACGCATAACCTGGAGACCATCGACATCTTCAACCCCGATGGCACCATCTCTGAGCAGAGTCCCATCTACGTCGGTATGGACCGCATGGTCTGCCGCAAGCAGATTGCCAAGGACTTGCAGGAAGCCGGACTGATGGAGAAGATCGAGGACTATGTTAATAAGGTGGGCTATTCCGAGCGCAACCCTGATACAGCTATCGAGCCCCGTCTCTCTCTGCAGTGGTTCCTCAAGATGCAGCACTTTGCCGACATCGCCCTCCCACCCGTATTGAACGGCGAACTGAAGTTCTATCCGCAGAAATACGTGAACACCTACAAGAACTGGTTGGAGAACATTCAGGATTGGTGTATCTCGCGTCAGTTGTGGTGGGGTCACCGCATTCCAGCCTATTATTATAATGAGGAAGGCGACTTCGTTGTAGCCGAAACACGCGAGAAGGCTTTGATGCTGGCTCAAGAGAAGGACCCGAAGATTACAGATGCCGACCTGCGTCAGGAAGAGGATGCGCTCGACACTTGGTTCTCTTCATGGCTCTGGCCCATCTCACTGTTCGACGGCATCAACAATCCGGGCAATGAAGAGCTGAACTACTATTATCCCACCAACGACTTGGTGACTGGTCCGGATATCATCTTCTTCTGGGTATCGCGCATGATTATGGCCGGCTACGAATTTGTTGGCAAGATGCCTTTCAAGAACGTATATTTCACAGGTATCGTTCGTGATAAACTGGGACGTAAGATGTCGAAGTCATTAGGCAACTCCCCCGACCCCATCGAACTCATAGAAAAGTTCGGTGCCGATGGAGTACGCATGGGTATGATGCTCTCTGCACCTGCTGGTAACGACATACTATTCGACGAGACTCTCTGTGAGCAGGGACGGAACTTCAACAACAAGATCTGGAATGCCTTCCGCCTGGTTAAGAGTTGGAAGGTCACTGATACCGAGCAGTCTGAAACAGGTAAGATTGCCACAGCATGGTTTGAGGCCAAACTGCGCCAGACTAACGCTGAGGTTGACGATCTCTTCAAGAAGTATCGTATCAGCGAGGCTCTCATGGCAGTCTACAAGCTATTCTGGGACGAATTCTCCAGTTGGTATCTCGAGATGGTGAAGCCCGCCTATATCAATGGTGAGGCACAGCCTATCGATCAACAGACTTACGACAAGACGCTTGAGTTCTTCGAGTTGTTGCTGAAAATGCTGCACCCATTCATGCCGTTCATCACCGAAGAGCTCTGGCAGCACCTCTATGACCGCAAGGATGGCGAGAGTATCATGCGCGACAAGCTTGAGATCCCCGCTCCCACAGCCTCCGACGAAAAGCTTGCTGAACAGGTTGAGCAGGTGAAGCAGATTGTGTCAGGTGTCCGCATGGTTCGCAGCTCCAAGAACATTGCACCTAAGGAGCAACTTGAACTGCAAATCATCAACCAGAATGACTTTGAGGACTTCTATGGCATCATCTTCAAGATGGCCAACCTGAACAGCATCGACATTGTCCTTGAGAAGGATGCTACAGCCTCATCTTTCATGGTGGGCACTTATGAGTTCGCCGTGCCTCTGGGCAATCTGATCGACGTAGAGGCAGAGATCCAGAAGATGGAGGCTCAGTTGCAACACCTTGAGGGATTCCTGGCCGGCGTCAAGAAGAAGCTCTCCAACGAACGTTTCGTACAGAACGCTCCTGAGGCTGTAGTTGCTTTGGAACGCAAAAAGCAGAGTGATGCCGAAGAGAAGATTGCCTCTCTGAAAGAATCCATCGCTGCTTTAAGAAAATAGTCGATTTATGAGGAAGCACTATACTGTGGGGGGACATAGCTTCACGGTGGATGCCGAAGAGGCCATTTTCACAAAAATGGAGCAATATAATCTGTTCTTGGACAAGGAGAGTACAGACACCCTGTTCACTCTCCATGTCCAAGAAGCGGATATACCTATTATATATAAAGAGACATACAGACAGGATGAAGTAGGCCAATTGACGATCTGCGGCGAGAGTTCTGACGGAAATACAGTTCTCGAATACCAAATGAATGGTAAGGTCGCAGGATGGGTGGTTTGCAGTCACGATTTCAAAGAAGGGACATTGTTCCACACAAGATCATACCAAAAGTTTGCTGTCAATAACGCTTTGATGATGATGTACGCATTCAGCACGTCCAACAAACAGACGGCTCTGTTCCATTCATCAGTCGTCAGCTATCAAGGTAAGGCCTACATGTTCCTTGGTAAGAGTGGAACAGGGAAAAGTACTCATTCCCAGCTCTGGCTTAAGCACTTTGAAGGAGCGGAACTGGTGAACGATGACAACCCTGTTGTCCGCATCATCGACGGCAAGGCCCGTGTCTACGGTTCCCCATGGAGCGGTAAGACCCCGTGTTACAGAAACGTCGATTATCCCATCGGTGGAATCGTCAAGCTGAAACAGGCACCTTTTAACGAGATACGGCGGATGAAAGCTGTTGAAGCGTATGTCGCTCTAGCCATGAGCATCTCCGGTATGCGCTGGAACACCAAAATGGGTGATGGACTGCACCAGACGGAGAACCTGTTGACAGCCACTGTCCCTGTGTGGCATCTGTCGTGTCTTCCTGATCAAAATGCAGCTGAATTATGTCAAACGACCATAGTAGCCAAAGAATAAAAGACAACATCATCATCCAAGAAGCCATCAAGCTTGTTGAAGACGGCATCTGCGTCACCTTTCCCGTCGACGGGAGGAGCATGCTACCATTCATCATCGGCGGAAAAGAAAGCGTGATTCTGGAGAAGCCTTCAAAACCGGAAAAAGGCGATATTGTGCTGGCATGGGTCGACAACTGCAGATACGTTGTCCACCGTATCATTGATATCCAGGGCGATGACATCACCCTGATGGGCGACGGAAACATCAGTGGGACCGAGAAATGCCTTTCAAGTGACATTAAGGCAAAAATCACCCACATCGTGGATGCAAAAGGAAACAGACATCAGGTAGACAGCAAGAATTACAAATGGGGTTCTCTTCTTTGGAACTATTTGCGGCCAGTGAGGAAATACCTACTGTTCATTTATAAACACATTTGGTTATGAAACAAAAGAAAGGATTAGTATTACGCGACGTTTGCGGTGAAAAAGTAATCATTGGAGAAGGCCTTGAAGCCATCAACTTCGGCAGGCTCCTATGTCTGAACGATACAGCAGCATGGCTCTGGCAGAAAGCCTCTGAGATGGAAGAATTCTCCATCAAAGAACTGGCTGACATCCTGTATGAGGAATACGACGTGACACCCGAACAGGCACTTAGCGATGTGACGGATATTGTTGCCAAGTGGCAAGAGGCCCAAATAGTTGAGTAACAATTGGCATTATGTCGAAGTACCTCTTCTGGACATGGCATCACGCAAAGGGCATCCGGCTTAATTCGCTGATACGTATCTTTGTGGGAATCGTCAGGGTAGCTCTCGGGCTGCTCATGGTATGGCTATGCAAGAGGTTCATCGATGTTTCTATACGTTCAGGGTCTTCCCAGGACATTCTTCTGATGATAGGATTGCTTGTCGGGACGGTGGTCTCTATCATCATCATGAGGCAAGTTTATTATTACATGACTGTTTCAGCCAATGCACGACAGCTCAATACCATCCGACTGAAGCTGTATAGCCGGCTATTCTCCCGACAGCTGTTTGATGAGCAGTACCTCCACTCTGGCGATATCACCTCCCGGATGTCGAAAGATATTGAGACCGTAAGCGACCTGACTACTTCAACCTTCCCACAGATGGTCGTTACAGGCATACAACTTCTCGGTGCTTTCCTGTTCATGAGGTCTATGGATGAACGTCTGGCCTGGGCATTGCTCATTCTCACTCCCTTTGCCATAGTCTTCGGTAAGCTGATCTCCCGCCGCTTGCGCCAGATGACTCACGACATCCGAGAAGACGAAAGCCGCATACAGATGCAGATTCAGGAAGGAATGGAACAGAATGCCGTGCTTCGCGCACTTAGCAGTGAGGGCTGGATGGTCGGACGCCTTGACGAGACCCAACAACGGCTGAAAGGAAATATGCTGCGCCGGGCACGCTTTACCGTTGCCATGCGATTTGTATTCGGCTGTGTGTTCAGCCTTGGCTACATCATGGCGTTCATCTGGGGCGGACTGCAGCTGCGTAATGGTGCCATCACCATCGGTGTACTAACATCATTCCTTCAGTTGGTAAGTCAGATCCAGAACCCTATACTGACCCTGATCAACATGGTGCCACAGATTATCCATGCTACAGCCAGTATTGATCGTCTGGAGGAACTGGAACAAAATCAAGGAGGGGGGGCTCATGATTATGAAGAACAGAGCCATGCGCATGTCCACCCAATTAGCATGAACCAACCAGTTGGACTCCATGCTGAGGGCATCTGCTTCCAGTATGCCACCGGTGACCGACTGATTCTCGATCATTTCACCCACGACTTCCGTCCAGGCACTAAGACAGCTCTCATGGGCCCGACAGGCATCGGCAAGACGACCATCTTCCGATTGATGCTTGCACTGACCACTCCACAACAAGGAAAACTGTCTATCTATGACAAGTCTTCCCGCCAGATTCCAGTTGACGAGACTACTCGCGACTACTTCTCTTTTGTGCCACAAGGCAACACGCTTATGAGCGGTACTATCCGCTATAACCTGCAGATAGCCAAACCCGATGCCACCGACGAAGAGCTACATGACGTACTCCATACAGCTGCTGCCGATTTCGTGGCCGACCTACCAGAAGGCATCGACACCGAACTTGGGGAACGTGGCAGCGGACTCAGTGAAGGCCAGGCTCAGCGCATCGCCATTGCAAGAGGTCTACTCCGCCCCGGCCCCATCCTTTTGTTGGATGAGATCAGCGCTTCACTTGACGAACAGACAGAGCATCTGCTTTATACCCGACTATTCGACAGATATCCACAAAAAACAATGATTTTCATCACTCACCGTCCTTCCGTCAGTGAGCTCTGCAACGATGTGTTGCGGTTTTAGAAATTCTTGCCAAAGACTATATAAAGGAAGGTCTTGAGCAAGATAGTTATATCCAGCGACCACGAACGGTGTTCCAGATAGTCCAAGTCATACTGCAGACGGATCAGCATCTTCTCCATCGTGTCAGTATAGCCGTTATAAAGAGTGGCATAGCTCGTCACACCTGGCCTAATCTGGTAAAGCATGTAATAGCGGGGATCCTCCTTTTCTATCAATTTGATATAATATGCTCTTTCCGGACGTGGCCCGACAAATGCCATGTCGCCGATAAACACGTTCCACAACTGAGGCAGCTCATCCAAATGATGCTTCCTAAGAAAGCGCCCAATCTTAGTGAGACGAGGATCCATATGACCATCCTGAAGCAGCATGGGCTTCCCATGCTCCGCATCCATTTTCATCGAGCGGAATTTATAGATGGTAAACGGACGTCCAAAACGTCCAATTCTTTCCTGTTTGAAGATGGCAGGGCCTCCATCTTCACGCCTGACAGCAATATAGCAAAACAAGAACAATGGCGAAAAAGCAATCAGCGCCACAAAAGCAGCAATACAGTCAAGAATCCGCTTGGTGTTTCGCTCAAAACCGCTCATACCATCAGCAATATACCGTATTTCTGTTTCTTTATCTGCCTTAATTTCACTCATTTGTTACCTGTCATTCCTATTCAAGGGTGCAAAGTTACAAAAAAAAAGTCGAACACCTTCAACTATGAGTGATATTTTTAATTTTAAACACTTTTTCTACACAGATTTCCGTGGCATGACCGCCGATATAGGTAAATTTGTTCTTTAACATCTCACGTGTTTTCTTACATTCCTCTTTCACGTCCATTGTTAGGATTCGTTCTATCACCTCATCTTCATTCGTTTGTATTCCCCCGGGCATTTCCGTCCTGAAATCGATGTTTACACCACGCTTCACAGCATAGGTATCATAATCATAAGCGAAGCAAACGACAGGCCGCTCCAAGATGGAGAAATCAGTTATACATGATGAGTAGTCTGAAATCAATATATCACTCACTATAAACAAGTCATTGATAACAGGATATGAAGAGAAATCACGGACGAAATCATTGAACTCCACTCCTAACAATTGAGTTGTATAATGGTGTGTCCTAAATAACAAGACGTAATCATTCTTCAACATCTCCTCCCATTTATCCAAATGAATCGGTGGTTTCAATGAATAAGTTTTTCCCTGATCGTCACTGTCTCTCCACGTCGGGGCATACAAGATGATCTTCTTATCCATAGGAAGCCCCAACCGATGTTTCAAATCAACGATTTTGGCATCAGTCACTTGATAGAGCACATCATTCCTTGGTAGTCCGCTTGCCAGCATAATATGCTCAGGAGCATTAAAACTCTTCATCAGGAGCCGCTTATTCCATTCACTTTCGTAACAGAAGAAATTCAGATGACTGAAATCAAAATCATTGCGGCCAGGAACACCATTTCCAACAGCATTTAACGATACCCCATGCCATGTATTCAGATAAACACAGTCCTTCTTCTTATAGCGCAGGCTACGTTCGATATTCACGCTGGTAATCCAATAGTGGGCTTTCAGCGACAACCAGAAATAGCGGAAAGAGTCAGCCTTAACCTTCATGGGATGCCCCGGTATCTCCGTGTCCATATCCTCCAAAGCCCAGACAAGCCGGAAATCCTGAAAACAGGGTTGACCGATCATATATTCATAGATGGCCTTCGGACTGTCATTATACCTTCGCCCTAACGCACTGAACAACACCATCTTGTCGTCTGTCTTAACAAACAGCCCCCACATACGCATCAAACAACTGGCAAACACCCTAAAAATCTTCGAGAGACTGCTATGATGCTTTAATTCATAATCTATCTTCGCTCTAATGCCTTGCATATTAATCTTATTTATTTAAAATATCAACACAGATACGATTCAGAATCTCTAAGTTTTTTTTCTTCGAAAACTTCTCAATGGCATAATTATACCCTCTTCCACCTTTTTGGCGCAAGATGTCCTCTGATGAGTGAAAAGATTCTTCCATACACTTTCCTAAAGACTGTACACTCTCAGGTTCTGCAACCCAACCCGCACCAGAGGACCTGACGCATTCTGCTGTATCACTATCAGTGTCAACACTGGCAATAATCGGCTTGGCAGAGAACATATAGGCAATCAGTTTGCTTGGTACAGACGACTTGGCAAAACCCTTCCTAACAGGCAGCAACATTACATCTGCCTGAGCTTGAGTTTCTGGCACCCGTCCCGTAGGCACATCCCAGAATTCTATGTTGCAGGCATACCGTTTGGACTTCAGCTGTAAATCTGCCTTTGCCGGACCAGAGCCTGCAATCACTAGTCTTGCATTTCTCAAATTTGCCTTTGCAAAAGTTTCAAACAACACCTCAATACCTGCCAATGGACCAATATTCCCCAAATACATAAATGTAAAAACACCTTTCTGCGATTTTTTAACATCGCGCCTGGCAAATTCGAGAAACTCCCGATCATCCTGCCAGTTCCTGACAACGACAAAACGCATTCTGTCTATTGCCCTACTCTCCGAGAGATAGTCGGCCATTTTCTCAGAATTGGTCTGTACACAAGCCGCATGAGATAGTACATAGTGATCTAACGGCTTCAATAGATACATAACCATAGACCTCAGCAATTTTATATCAGGCATCTTTGATGCCAAGGATTCTGGATAAACATCCTGAACTGGAGTGATATAGGGAATACAATACTTATTTGTCACTTTAGCAACCTGATAAACGCCAAACAGATGCCAAGAGTCATTATAGACGAAATCTATCTCTTTATGATGTTGCCGAATGTAACGTGCACACCATCGGCCATGGCTAATACTCTCCCTGAATCTTCCTATCAATGAGGATGCTGGACTGGTATAGGAATCTATCTCCACTACCTTGAATGGTAATGCCGAATAGTCATACTCTGGAAAAGAAAAACCCTTGGGCCTTGTCGGACGAGGCCTCAAGACTGTCACAAAATAGCTTTCTGACAATTTCTTTGCCAAGTCTGTCTGCAATCTTGCTGAAACGACTGGTTCTGGGTAGAAGACACCACTGACGAACAATATTCTCTTTTTTCCCATTTATACTTTCGCTGGGGCTACAAACTTGTTTTTTATTTTCCACCGTTGATTTGTTAGTTTAGCAAAAGGCTTCCATAGAGCCTCCGATGGAAACATACGCGCTAACAAGAAGTCTCTATATATATCAGTTAAGGCAGTAGCCAATGCACCACGCTCTCTGAAGGTGTATCTGGAATCCATTGAGCCAAAGTTACCCGTCTCAAGAGTCTCTTCTGCAAGAAACTTTCCGGCCTTCTCATGAGGAGGCATCAGCAAATAATAGTGGTCCAATCCTAGCACATACTCCAGAATCCACATCACGGCTCCAGCGAATCTCTTCATGCCGAGATGACTAACCATCTTGCAGAATTCTTCCTTCTCTGCATCAGAAAAGCCCTGTTTCAACAGATAATAATAATCTATGAACTGCCGCAGCCCGATTCCTTCATTAAAAAAGTGACGCATCATGTGCGACAACAAGAATATAGCATTAAATCCATTCGTTGGGGTACATACATGTTCGCCCAGTTCAGAATTAACGTTTGCGAACTGCTCTGCCTGATGACTCTTATAATAATACTGTAAACGTCGGTTGTGCAAAGGACATGACATCTGCGAAGGGAGATAATGTACTTCAACGGGCACCTCTTTATATATAGGGAAGTCTATATGGTGATACTGCTCAAATGATCCTGGTGTCTTCGAATGTACAAAATCCGTAATAGTTTTACGGTCTCCTTCAATCCAAATGTCAATATCACCTGCCGATCTGCTTTCCGGAACAGGATACATCTGGGCGAGCCCCTGACCTTTCAGGATGCACGACCTAAAACCTTCTTGTTCGAACAATTCTGACAGTTCCATGGTCCTGCGATTAACTGCTTCAAAATGTCGTCTTCTCTTTTCTATAGTATAGACCCATCTCAACACATCCTGCTTCTCCACAAGTTCTGGGTGTTGCTGACGACACTGTTTCAAGCCTTCAAAGACCACTCCTACAATGGCCTGTTTCACTGCGAATGTCATCAGTTCTTTCTTGTTCAATGTCTTCAAAACCTCTTCTGAAGCACTTTCACCATTAAGAGTGCTCCTCAGGAATGAAAAGATAGGCGTATCAATAGCAAACATATCAATTCTTTCATTTAGCATTTTGTTCCCGAATCCACAACGATAAGACACGGTACGATTCTTCATGGTTTTTCCAGGCATTACTCTGTTTAGTAGAACTGGCACCCTCCATATGTATAATTTTCAGACGTGGAACATAGTACACGGGAATCCGTAACATCCTGCAACGATGAGCCAAATACAATTCTTCATTATATAAGAACATGCCTTCATGAAAAATTGGGTTCAACACCTGTGATGCCTGATACGTCATCACAATGAATGAACCATGTGCAGAAAAAATCCTAATTATCCGCCCTCCATTCATTTTGGTCCAAGCAAGCACTAGTTCCCTTAAAACTCGGTTAAAGGCAAATGCAACATTCATCAAAACGTTGCTTTTCCACTTATAAGACAGGTCAAGAAGTTTAAGATAAAGCCCAACCTTAAACGGCAAATGAGGATTCTGTCGATGGCCATTCTCCATCCTGACATCTGCGGCATATACAGCCATCTGCTCTTCCATCTGCATCAAACAGCTTATGTCTCTGATGATGACATCAGAATTGGAAAGGATGAGAAAACGATACCGATAATGATCCATAACATAACTGCATCCCCTATTGTTTCCTGCCCCAAACCCTTTATTGGGTACAGAAATGAAATCCGCATCATATTCATCAGATAATGCCCGACAAGCATCCTCTGTTTCCTGATTGAAGAAACTGTTGACAACTATAACACGGTAGCCACACGATAACGTCAAGGTTGAAAAGAACTGCCGCAACACATCAATGTTCCTGTACACTAATACCACAAAGACAAGTTCGTAGTATGGTTTATCTACTATTGTCATATTGACATCTGTCATGGTTGCTACTCAACTACTTGTCAATAATCCGAAGATATCCTTTACATCTTTAGAAAACCAAGCATGCTCCTGACGAATCATTTTCCTATATTCATCAAAATCGCTTATATGCCCTTCATAATCCGACAGACATGACTTAATCATCGAGATAATGGCGGGAATATTACTTTCACAATCTTCAAACTTGTACTTCTGCGGGATGGGAACATCCTGTTGGAATCGTGCAGCCCCTTTCAGGCCCGTGAGCACACAACAGCCAGAGATGGCTGCCTCTCGCGGGATCCTATCTTTCCCTGGATGATGTCCAAAATCGACATAAACTTTAGCACGCCCCATCACCTCTCGTATCCTGTGTGGTGTCAGTCCTTGGAGTGGTAACCACTGTATATCTGGGGCTAAACGTATGATCTTCTGAGTAAACTCAAACCCTTTGGAGGGGTTATACAAGACCAGGTTTGCACGCTGTCTTGTAACTTGCGTCTCGACCGCATCCAAGAAGTCGTCATCAAGGTAGTCAGAAAGATACATGATATGCGAATCATCCACTCTTTGGCGAAGGTAATTAATCGCATAGTATGACTGCGCCAGATGAAAAATGTCTGGTCGTTCAATATGAATCCTACGCATCCCAAACAGATTGATCAACGTACCTTTTAATGTATGTTGAGTCAAATGATAATTGTCAACACTCATCCACCAAATAACTTTCGTTGCGTATTTCACATGCCTGAGCAGCTCCACATTTGTTTCTGGAGCAACTATCACATTCCCTTTCTCATCTTCTATTTTCTCAACAAAAGGTAAATGGTATTTTTCATAATGCTCATTGACAGGATACTGTCTTTTCTGCCTTAGGCTATAATAATAATACATTAATGCATCATATCCTATAGTTCTTAGTTCGAAACAGAGTTGATGGGCAAGAGTCAAGCCACCTGTGTGCTTCAATGCAAGACAGCCTATGAATATCTTTCTCATGTTTGAATAATCTAAAATTATCGTATAGAATTCATTTGATGTGCAACAAAAACATACGCTCGTCGAATATATTCATTTTTCATGGTTGTCATAGCCAACAAATAGCATACGCTTCCAATCAAGAGGTCAAGAACCAACATCGGCAAAGGCATTATTTGAAGGTACTTGTTCATAATGACAACTATAAATGTAGCAACCAATGTTCCTACCATGATTTCCAATAAATTCCTGTCAAAGATTGAGATTTTCATCAGTTTATACCCATAATACAACATGGATACCGAAACAAAGAACTCTGCTACCAAAGAGGCAAAAGCGGCTCCATAGCAGGAATATACAGGAATCAAAAAAAGATTTAGAATGAAATTAGATAATGCTCCGAATGTCGTACAAAGAATCACAATACGCTGACAATCCATCGCATACAGGACTTTTGTGCCCATGATCCCAGATATCCCCAGGAAGATCATAATTGGCGACAGCACACGAATGGTCAAAACGGCAGGACCATAGTCTGGGCCGCAAAAAACAGGAATCAGTACTGGCGCTGTAATCATGAGCATGGCACACAGTGGAATCAAGACCACCATAGAAAATGACAGTGCATCTTTCGTCAGTTTCTTGAACAGAATCACTTCACGATCATGGTAGTAATTTGCCAAACGGGGTAGCACCACAGCACCCAAAGCGACGGAGAAACCACATAAAGCTCTGACAATACGGGTAGCTGCAGTATAGTAACCCACATCGGTATGGTCTTTGATGAAGCCAAGCATCACAGAATCAAGGTTTATATAGATACTAACAATCACATTCAACAAAAATATCTCTAAAGCAGGTTTGACATGTCGCCTGATGTTCAACTCTTTCAATTTGGAAGAAAAGAGATTAACATATTTCCGCAGATGTATGAAATTGAATAAGTAATTACCAGCCTCTGCCACTATTAGCAAAATGGCATAAATATAGATATCAGCCTGACTTTTCACAAACACGAACAGAGCGATCAAGGAGAACAGTTTTACTATCAAAGATCGGATGGTAATGTATTTAAAATCTTCCATTCCCTGATAGAACCATTCACACCCAAGTACATCCAAAAAAAGATGGCAGCTCAAAATCAGATAGATCAACAAATTAGCCGATAACTGATCCGCCAGGAAACCAGTTAAAAGAAGCACAGAATAAGCAACGACCGTCAGCAAAGCATGCAAACAGAATATTTCAGAGACCGTCTTATTCCTTAATATCACATCATCCCTTACCTTTGCAACTTCTTTGACTGCATACAAAGGTATACCCAAAGCTGCAAACATAGCAAAATAACTAATGATAGATTGTAAAAACTGTATAAGTCCAAGTCCTTCTGGCATCAAGATTCGTGAGATGTAAGGAAAAGTAATAACGGGATACAACAACCCAACAAACGTATTAATCAGATTGAGGGTGAAATTTGTCTTAACAGATAGCTGTACCATAATCAACTAAATACTAATCAATTGATAATCGACCCAGAACACGCCTGTTGAACTCTTCAGAAAGAAGAAACCCGTAAAAAGGATATAAGCTATGCATGCCAGAAACTGAAGTGTTTGATTACGTATATAATGCATTGTATTTGGTAATATCAGGAATGTAAGATTGGAAAAGTACAATGCCATTCGACTTATCAATCCAAAACCCAACCCTGCTACATAGAGAATTAGAGCCAGGATGAGCACTACAGAGCAGTATCTGTTAATACCCTCTTCAAAGAAATGGCCCTTCATCACAATTATCCTAACAAGCAAAATGGCTGATAACAGTGCTGGCATTTTCCAGTTACCCCCCTCATAATTATCCGCTCCAAGAATATATACGGAATATTCCGACAAAAAAGACTCTACAACAAATGGCAATATGATTTCAAAACTAAGCATGAGGAGAATGCCAAAAACTATAAGAAAAAAAGCGAGAATCAGTGCATTCTTTATACCATAAATGAAATACACAGGAAAGAAAATTACAGAAGTTGTATGAATAGAGAAGGCGACCAAACACAACAAAAGATAAGGCAATAACTGCCTTTTAATAATGAACGGAATTGAGAAAAGCAGAACACTCATTGCCATGAAACCCCTGAGAATAAACAACGACTGTGGAAATGAGTCTGCCATCAACACAAAAACAGAAAACCATAGAATAGGGGAATAACGCTTGATGGCAACAAAGAACGAAAAAAATATAAACGTGCTTGTTACAATGAAAAGCACCTGGGTAAAAGGTACAACGTCAGCGATCATTTTCAAGAACACTGCAAATCCTGTTTCTGTTTTTAGCTCCTCATATCCATTTGTAATAATATCTGCAATTGGCTTGAGTCTGGCTTCTTCAAAAGCACGTGCATAATATGGTGTATCTTCAAGAGTCATCGGGTCACGAAACGCATGAAAAATCAGCATTACACCTAACGCCACAAACAGATATAGCATCTGCCGTTTGTCACTCAATAACGTAATTGTTTGTTTCTTTACAGGCATGAACACGTATTCTGCCACATTGGTATATGCGATGACAGCTATAACGACCTCAAGAAAAAACAATATATAAAAAAGGTGCATCAGGTTGTATGCAAATGGTTGATCACAATACCAGAAGATACCAGACGATTCTCTTCTTCCAACTGGTTCAAGCGAACAATGGAGGTCTTTGGTGTCTTACCAGAACAACATATATAATAAGTGACATCAGCTAAGCCATCTATCAGCACATCGCTATATTTCCCAATGGCAGGGGTGTCAAGCACTACAAAATCAAAACTTTGCTTTAGGATGTCCATCACTATTTCCAAACTCCCACGAGCTAACAAATTGGCAGGATGAATATTCAACGATTCACCTGCAACTAAAATATCAAATTGTGAAGATGTAGATTTTACTAAAACAGACATAACCTTTTCTTTCGTCAAATCATCATTAACAAGGAGCTGTCCAAGTCCAGTTCCTTGATGTATTCCAAATTCTTTTGACACAGAAGGGTTTCGGAAATTCAAGTCACATATGACCACACGCTTTCCTGTCTCTGACAATGACTTTGCCAACCGAATAGCATGATAGGTCTTGCCATCCCCTTGGTCATCGGACGTAACAAGTATCACTTTGCGATTATGTCCCAAATGATGAAGAAGGTTTGAACGGATGCAAATGAAAGCCTCATCCATGTGAGTTTCATCATAGGGGACCTCACCTAAAATTGGTAACATTGTCAAGCCCTCTAGGTCATCAACGCTTTTAATTGTCCCTCTCAGCCATCTACGAAGAGATATTACAACGAACGGAAGCAAGACACCCATAACCAATGATAACGCCAAAACAATCAATACTCTCGGTTTAACCTTCCGTTTATATTGTACCATATCTATCAAACGGCCTTTATCCACTGAATTAATTAGATCCATCGCATTTTCCTCACGCTTCTGCAACAAAGAGAGGTATACACCTTCTTTGACTTTACGTTGACGACCAACTTCTGTCAGGGCACGTTCCTGTTCTGGAGCAACAGATACTCGGCTCATAGATTTATTGTATTCACGTTCTGCCACACGCTTCCTCAAAATCAACGATTCTCGATCTCTCTTGAGTGCTGTCTGTATTACCGGATGCAACTCATCAATCAGCTGAGTAGTCAATTTTACCTGAGTAGATTGCTCTGTGACACTCTTTAGCAACATCTTTCTGCTGGAAACCAATTCGTTATGACGACTAATCATAGAAACCGCATCACCAGAATAGACACCCACATTTACAGGAATAAGTTCATAAAGGTTGGCAGGATCATTCACGTATTCGCTTAGATAATCAAGCAACTGCTGCTGGATACCGAAATTCACCAACTGACTCTCGTAGGTACTCTTTTTACCCATTAACTCCTCGGCATCCAATCTCAAGTCTGTCACCTGATAGTGCTTCTTATATTTCTCCCAATCCTCGTCATTCAGACCAAGGTCTCTGTCAACCATGGCCAAACGTTCTTTCACAAATTGATCATATTTGCTAACTTCCTTATGCTTCTCCTCTGTCGAGAAAGTATTGTACTCCTCTACCAAGCAATTAATGTAATCATACCCTCTTAAGATGCTCTCATCCTTCATGGCAAGATTCACCGTATTTGTAGCTTTTTTGGAGGCTGTACTAATCGCAAGCCTTTTAGACATTTTTAGAGCGGCAGTAGTGGGTGGAATAATCAGAACATCCATCCTATAGTCTTTTTTATATGGCTTCTGCTGCTCTTCCGTCAGATTCTTATTCTCCGAAAGCGTCAGGTCGCCAAGACTGGTCTTAACCGTACAAGGAAGTTTCGAGAAACTCTGTTCTGGCAATTCCGTCTTTTTCTTACCTGAACGTACCATTCCCTCTACACGGAAACCATTTTCTGATTTAAAAACCGAAAGCTTTATGCTATGATTTTTTAAAGGCAAAGCTTCCTCCATAAGCTGAATAGTATGAGGAGTGACTGCGACATCTATGGGTTGGTTTTTATAAACAAGACGGCCTTTTAAAAAACTATGAATACGATATTCCGTATATAATCCAAGTTTGTTGACAACGTTTCTGGCTAACAGCTTGGAACCCAAGATTTCTTTTTCGTTTTCTACGCCAATTGATCCACCGAGGCTACTGCCAAGTCCTAATGGGAGCTGATTTGATAACAGAGCTGCCGTAGCACTGGCCGAATTTGAGCTATTCTTCTTTTCTGTCACCAACACCTTACCTGTCACGCTATATGCCGGATGGGCAAAGTATATATAAAGAATACCACACAACAGACAGAAAAATATAGATAATGCAAAACATCTTTTGTTTTCAACATACATTTTCCAAAGATGATGTACGTCATATATCTTCATTCTCTTTTTATCGTTATTATCCAGAGATTTCATAATCATCATTTTTATTTGAAAATAGACACTAAAAGTGTGGCCACAGACATCAGGATACCCGTTGCCGACAGCCAAATGCTTGTTGAAGTACCGATAGCCGAGTTTTGCGCCTTGATCTTATTGGGCTCCACATAGATGATGTCGTTTTGTTGCAGATAATAATAGGGAGAGTTCACGATGTTGGCATCATTCAGGTTCAATGTATGATAACTCTTGTTTCCTTCATTGTCCTCACGGATAAGGGTCACATTGTTACGGACACCGTAGATAGTCAGGTCGCCAGCCCTCGCCAGAGCCTCCAGCACATTGATCTTCTCACGAGCCACCGTGAAAGTACCAGGAGCATTGACTTCACCCAGCACAGAAATGGAGAAGCTTGACATTCGGACCGTCACAACCGGATTCTCCGACTCTGCCAGATAAGGAGTGATGGCCTTCGTAATCAACTGTTCGGCCTCGGTCTTTGTCAGTCCTCCCACCTTCAACTCGCCTACCACAGGAAACTGAATCTTCCCGTCGTTATCCACTAAGTAGCTCTGAATCTGAGTCTGGGTAGTCGGTGTCACCAAGTTGAACTGATAGGCAGCGCTGGGGGTGGTCGTGTTGACAACGATGGACAGCACGTCCTTCGGCATGATGCGGGCATCAAAGAGATAGCCCTTGGCAGCTTGTTCGAGTGCCTCCCGATTCTTAAAATAAGTCACGTTCTTGGAGGAGCCGCACGATGTCAACAGACTAACCGCAGCCAGCATCAGGAACGACAGATTGAGGATACTGATTTTCTTGATCATATTTGTTTTTGTTTGATTGCTTGAACGTTCGGGGTGAAGAGCGGAAGCCATATCCTGACCACACAAATTCTTCCCTTTCCCCAGCTGTCCTGATGGATGGCCGGAGAATCGGAAAAAAGAGGCCGTAAGGATAAAAACACCACGCATTCACCCTCGCACAAGAGCTAAAGCTCGCAAAGAATTTTGAACACGTTTGCTAAAATCGGTGCAAAGGTACAAAAAGTTAGACGAAAAACCAAAATAAATCCGCCTTTTCCAACAGATTAAGATTTTGTTTGGACTTTCAGACAGTCTGGTGAGAGAAGATTAAACTGAAATCGGGCTGAATTATAGTTTGACATAATTCATCAATATTTTGTCATACAAAATGGAAATTCAAAATTGAAAAAGAAAATAATATAAAAACCACCATAAAAACACGTTATATTATTGTATATCAAATGTTTAAACAAAAATCAACTTACATAAAACCACCATAAAACCCACATAAACTACCATAAAACTACCATAAATGACTTAACCTGAATAATTCATAAGGACATAAAAAAGAAGCGTTTTTCTTTGCCATGTCGGCAAAAATTAGTACCTTTATAGTGCTAAATATCAAGGTAATAAAAACGCTTCTTATGTGCAAAGGTACTTCAAAA
>Ga0310691_10002407_pt1 | contig 25014 bp, 26 predicted proteins | sample 176DNAGHGlowgp2_FD_203887 | JGI IMG/M metagenome (GOLD analysis project Ga0310691, IMG submission 203887) | Sheep rumen microbial communities from Palmerston North, Manawatu-Wanganui, New Zealand - 1766 DNA GHGlow gp2 (v2) (version 2) | ecosystem: Host-associated > Mammals > Digestive system >...
TAGTCGGTAATCATGAGTTTATTCTTTTGTTTTACTTTATAAGTGATTGGAATTCAGATATAAAGGTACAAAAAATATCTCAGATTACCAACTTTTTATGCAACTTTCTTATCCCGAACTGACGTATATATTATTAAAGATAAGGTTTTTCAAAAATATTCCGTTTTTTTGACGCTTATTAGTCTGCCTCTGTACAGGCATCTGGTTTCTGCACACCGTCCTCAACCAGCTCCATCATATACGCTTTGATGCGCAATAGTCCGTCGCCGTCGGGTCTGGCATTGTGACCTTGCGACGAAATGATGCTACCGTCAGAGAAAACGGCATCGAAATGCCACATCGATCCGTCGCTGACATTAGTCAAGGGCTCATACGACTCCTTGTAGGCATACATCCGTTCCTCTTCGATAATTTGGCGGAACTTCTTCATCACCTCGGCATCAATGCGCTTCTCAAACAACGGTCCGTATTCCTCTTTCATGGCAGAAAGTACGAATACGCCGGTAGAATCCTGTTGCACGCGTCCTTCATACCGATAGCCTGCCGTCATCTCGTTCCGTGTGTATGACAATTTGATCAGTTCTCCGGCAGGCATCGATTTCTTGGGCGTACAGCCCACAAGGCTTAGCAGACCGCCCACCAAACAGGCAAAGACTCCTTTCTTCATTCAGGTTACTTCGCCTTCTTTGCCAGTTTCTCCGCCTTCTCGTGAGCCTTTGTCGCTTTGGCAAGAGCCTTGTCAGCAGCAGCCTTTTTCTTTGGGTCTGCAGGATCCATTGCAGCCTTCTCGGCAGCCTTCTGGGCTTTCTCAGAAGCCTTCTCAGCATCCTTCTGAGCCTCCTTGGCGCGCTTGACGGCCTCGTTGTGCTTCTTAGCGGCCTTCGCCTCCTTCTTGGCCTTCTTCTCTGCCTTCTTCTGGGCTTTCTGCTGTTTCTCCAAAGCCTTAGCCTGCTTCTTGGCTTCCTTCTGAGCCTGCAGTGTAGCCTTATCGACAATCTGCTGTTGCGTAGCTGTTACAACTTCCTGTGCCTGAGCGACACTTACCGAACACCAGCTGGCTAATACTATGACAGCCAGCATCATGAGCATTTTCTTCATAATCGTCTCTATTTTTTGATTTGATATTAATATGTCACTTTTATTTTCTGCAAAAATAGGCATTTTCTGTCAAATCACCAAATATTTTTACCAATGTTTCGTAGAATCAGAGTCAAAGGTACTTTGACGTTCGAGAAAACTCAAAATTCTTTTGGTTTTATTTTCAGTTATTCGTAATTTTGTAGCCACATGGCAACTCTATATTGCCGACACCTAAAACCTGAGAAAAAAATGAATGCACAGGAAATAATATCCTATATGGAGTCGCTGTACAATGACGGGCAGCGTAAGATACTGATGGGCTTCTTCAAGACAGCCCCCGGCGAGTATGGCTATGGCGACGAGTTCTTAGGGCTGAAGGTGCCGCAGACCCGCGAGGTAGTCCGGCTTGCAGGCCAGGACTTCCCTTTGGGCGAAGTCCCTACGCTGTTGATGAACCGCTGGCACGAGGTGAGGCTTTGCGGTCTTCTGATTCTCGTGGCGAAGTTCGAGAAACTATCCACCAAGCGTTTAGTGCATCAGGCAGACACCATCAGACAACGCGACGAGATAGTGACGATGTATCTGCAATATGCCGAGCAGGCCAACAACTGGGACTTGGTCGACCTCTCCGCGCCTAAGATTCTCGGCCACTGGCTGCTGTTGCCGTCGAATCTGGGCGACAAGGATTATAAGATTAAGGTATTAGACGGACTCGCTGCCAGCCCCTGCCTTTGGAAACAGCGCATGAGCATTGTCTCTTCGTGGAAGACCTCACAGGCCGGCGACCCCTCGTGGTGCCTCCGCTATGCCGAGATGCACCTCCGTCATCCCCACGACCTGATGCATAAAGCTACTGGCTGGATGCTCAGAGAGATGGGCAAGCGCGTCTCGATGGATCTACTCCGCGACTTCCTCCGCCAGCATGCTCACGAGATGCCTCGTACCATGCTGCGCTACGCCATCGAAAAGATGTCCGAGCCGGAACGCCAGGCGTGGATGAGTATTAAACAAGGAGTTGAGGAGTAAGGAGTTGAGGAATAAGGAGTTGGGGAGTAAGGAGATACTGACATCAGCATGGGTAAGATAGTTGTAGCAATAGATTCATTCAAGGGCTGTCTGACCTCTCGGGAGGCGAATCAGGCAGCAGCAGAGGGCATCAGGCGGGTTTCCCCTGACGCTGAGGTTGTGCAGGTGCCCGTCAGCGATGGTGGCGAGGGTTTCATGGAGGCCTTCTATGCGGCTATCGGTGGCACACTCTTCGAGGTTCCTGTGAGAGATCCGCTGATGCGCCCTGTGATGGCGAAGTATCTGCTTCACGGTGAAACGGCAGTCATTGAGATGGCTCAAGCCAGTGGACTGACGCTGTTGGCAACGGAGGAGCGTAATCCGATGGTGGTTACGACGTATGGCACAGGACAACTGGTGGCCGACGCTGTGCGCAAAGGAGCCAAACACATCATCGTCGGACTTGGTGGCAGTGCCACGAGTGATGCAGGCATAGGTATGCTGCGAGCCTTGACTGATGCCTTTGCTAAAGGAGGCTCCTGGGATGATATTCAGGAATTGAAGCCTGTCCGTTTTACCATTGCCTCTGATGTCAAGAACCCGCTTTGTGGCGAGAACGGGGCTGCCCACGTCTTTGGGATTCAAAAATTTGCGGCTGTCAATGAGTGCACGTCAAAAGACATCTTGACTTTGGACGAAAGAGCCCGCAAGTTTGCCGAGGTCTCTGCCAGGCACTTCGGCTATGACCGTTCCGGGATGGAAGGGGCTGGTGCCGCCGGTGGTCTTGGCTATGCCTTCCTGCAATATCTAGATGCAGATTGTAAGCCTGGTATACAACTCTTGCTTGATACCATCCGCTTCGACGAAATCATCAAGGATGCCAACCTCATCATCACAGGCGAAGGCTCTGCTGACCGCCAGACGCTGATGGGCAAGCTCCCTATGGGAATCCTCGCACAGTCGGCTGGTGTCCCCGTCTGTCTGATAGCAGGCCGCATCGGCGACCGCAAAGAGCTCCTGAAGGCAGGCTTCGCCCATGTGGCATGCATCAATCCTGTTGGTATCACCCTTGAGAAAGCCATGCGCAAGGAAGTCGCCACGCAGAACATCGCTGATACCGTATCGGCCGCTATTGACCAAATGCTTTAGTTGATTGCGTCCTGCACCACCAGACTTGCCAGCATGAAGCCGAAGATGGCGGTGATGTGGACAATGGTGCCGTTGCCTTTGTCGTTGGGGTCAACAGGTTTCTTGTTCTGCAACAGTTCGTCGGAATAGACGCACTGGAACTTTCGCTTAGGGAATGTCTTGTCGCGCTTGAAGCGGTTGCGGAGGGCGCGGGCTAGGGGGTCGCCAGTTACTTTCCAAAACTCGGCAATACGGATGCGCGTGGGGTCGAGCTTGAGGGCGGCACCCATCGACGAGAAGAGCTTGGGATACTTTCTGTCTTCCCCTGTTGATGGGAAGGATGTCGCCATAAGGATGAGCAGCGCCTTGTCCTTCAGCGAGTCGATGGCGTCGATGATGTAATCGTAGCTATCAAGCTGGAAACACTCGGCGGTCTCTGCGGTGAAGACCTGTTGCAGAGCGGTAATCTCCGCCAAGGGATTGATGGTGAGCAGACGCTCCTTGAGGACATCAACCTTCGGCTGACCTACAGTTTCCGTCGTCGCCATCAGCTGGCGGTTGACGTTGGTGATAGCTACACGGTCGGAGTCGACGATGGTCAACCGACGGATGCCGCTGCGCACCAAGCTCTCGGCACACCACGAGCCGACGCCGCCAACGCCGATGATGATGACACGTTTTTCTGCGATGCGCGCCATCGCCTCGTCGCCTAACAGGAGTTCTGCCCTGCGGAATATGGGTTGTTCTGTTGCCATCGTTAATAAAGATGAATAGTTTATCGCTTGCAAAGATAGTGAATAAAATTCAAATGTTGATGCTCCGCAGCAGAATTCTGATGCTGATGAGCAAAATTCTAATGGTCAGAATTCCAAGAATCAGCATCAGAATTTTAGTAATCAGCATCAACATACATGTGAGTAGTCTTCGTTGCCTTTTCGCGCGTGCGCACGTATATGATAGCTAAACAACTATTTATCCTTCACCCGCCGCACCTCCGACACCCAGATTGGGTGCGCCGGGTGTGGGAGGTGTGGGTTGTTTTTTTGTTACACAAATAGCATCATTTTTCTTTGATTTTGTGGGAAAAATCAATATCATGCCAATAATATGCTACTGCAATTATTCTATTTGCATAATTATGTTTGTATAAAATATATTTGAGAATCAATACAGTTTCTGGCCCTGGAGATTGTAGCGCTGGCCATCCTTGATGATAACGACACGGCCATTGCTGAGGTACTTGCGAATGCCCTTGTCAACGAGAGAACTGCTGACCACCGGGGTAATGCCGGTGGCGGCAGAAGAACGCTCGTAAGGACCGAGGTCGCGGGCAGTGCCTGTGATATTACGTTTCAAAAAGGGGAAGTCTTCAACGAGCTGTTTCCACACCTTGCCGACATTGCTGGTGACATCGTCTTCAAAAGAAGCATTGCCCTTGTCAATCATCTTACTATCTGATGCCAGACGGGCAAACTTGCGGGGCAGACCGCCATAGATGTCACGAGGTAGCATGGCATCGTCCTCGTCGAGCGAGAGATAGTCGTCAGCGCCCACGCCTGTCGTAAGATGATTGGTCCAGCCATTCTTCTGCATGGGAGAGGTAATACCATTGTAGTCATCAAAGCCCACGTCAATCTCCTGCTTACCGAGACATACATTATTATAATACTTGGTATTGGCATCAGAGCCGCCACTTTCAAACATATAGTCATAGCTGTTGTCAAAAGCCAGGCAACCTACCAGCACATGACCGCCCTTATGGTTGTTACAGTCGAAGCCCTTGACGGAGCTACCCTGATGATGACTGAAGGCGATGCAGTTAAAAACATAATGGATGCCCTTGGAAGAACCTCCAGTGCCGTTGCCGCCCAGCTTGATACCATTGCCATTGCCTGAGAACGACATAGAGCCGCTCTTGGTGATATAGTCCTTCACCCACAGGTGGTCGGAGGCAATACCGGCACTCCATGCCCAGCACTCTGCCAATACGACATCGTAATCCGTCTCGAAGAGATCCCAGGAATCATCACTGTTATGCCAGGCACGACAGCGGATAAAGCGGTTGCCGATACCATTGTGCATCTTGCAAGCAAAGCCATCGGCATCGCTACCGTAGTTGGCATCGTAGTCGCAGTTGTGGTGTGAGTCACAGTCGATGATGTCGTTATAGGCGCAGTAGCTGCCATCGTTCTGGCTGACACCGGGGAAGGTGTCGCTGAAGTTATGGCCAAAACCCAATTGGATGCCAGTATCGAGGTTATAGGAGAACTCGCAACGCTCAATGCGGTTGTGTGAGCCTTCCAGCTTGATGCCGTTATCAGCTGCATGGGTGATATGCAAGCCAAAGAGCCACCAATAGTTACCCGTCATCGTGATACCACGATCACCAACCATCTGGTCGTACAACTGATTGACAAAGTCGAATACAGGCTTCTCACCATCATAGCAACGGATGACGATGGGCTGTTCTGCCGTGCCACTATGCTTGATACGGACAGTATATTTGCCGTCGCTTTGCTTCTTGGGATAGTACGTGCCGCCACGGCAGATGATATGAGTACCCGGCGTTGCAGCATTGACGGCTGTCTGTAGGTCGTTCCAAGGACGTTCAAGTGTGCCGTCGCCATTAGGGTCGCCATCGGGAGCAATATAGATTTCCTTGGTGGCTGTAGGGAAAGGCTTGGTGGGAACCCAAGCGCCCTCGGTGATATAGGTGGGGTCATCAACAGGAGGTTCGACCGTGGCTGACTTGATCACGACCTTAGAGACATAAGTGTTGCTGGAGCTGCCTACGAAACGGAAACGCACGTTGGTTGTACCGTCAAGATTGGTCTTGGCGCTGTAGCTCTTGGCTCCCGAACCGCCAGAACTCTGCTGGATAAGCTCTTGCCATGTGCCACCGTCAACAGAATAACTGATAGTCAGTTTGTTGTTGCCGCCAGAGCCCCAGTTGACAGCAATCTTGCCAGGGTCATCAATAGCAGGAGTGATGAGATAAGAAGAACTGCCGCTGGTGAAGGTAAACTGCTTCACGCCACTATTCTCCTTGAGTTCCATCTTCAACGCCTTCCACTCACCAGAAGGGAGCGTCACTGACTGTTCACTGCTGGCGCCATACTTGGCCTTGGCCAGTGTGCTGAAGTCTTCTGTGACATCTGCTGCATGGGCCACGAAGGCACAGAGCAACAGAGTGATACACGATATTAGCTTTTTCATCATTTGAATGCTATAAGATTAGTAAAGTTTCTGACCCTGAAGATTGTAGCGCTGGCCATCCTTGATGATAATGACACGGCCATTCTCCATCATTTTCTCAGTGTGTTCGTTGCTGTTGGCTGTCTTCACCGTCGTGATATTGGTAGTAGAGGTATCAGGTACACGGACATACATGTCGTAAACCCGGGCACCGCCACCAGAGGCAGCATTCAACAGTTCGACGGTACGCATCTGCTTGGCCACATCTTCACTGATGCCAGCTTCCTCAATGAGATCCCACTCCAACAGGGTGGTCTTCTTCAGTTTGCCAGTAGAGTAAGATCCTGACTGACCATTGGCCAGCGTCCATTTGATATTGAAGGTACGGTCACCAGTGAAGTGGAGGTTAATCTTCAGTTGCAGCACGCCATCAGTCAGATTCCAACGGATACCGCCATTGTTCTTGCCAATATCAAAACCGCCTTTGGTGCATCCACCAGGAACGCTACCGTCGCTCTCTGTCTTCTCAGGGTCGTAAGACGTAGTATTGCTGCTGCCAGGAATCATCTCCAGCACGCCCTGCAGGTCGACAGGCAATGCATCCCAGGCATCCTGGAAGTGATACCAGTCACCCGTAAGCACTTTGAAGGGAGTTACCAGAACAATGCTACCCGTAGTGGTGTAGGGCTTCACGCCTTCTGCCTCATTACCTGTGGCGGTAAGCCTGAAGGTACATCCTGTAGCTGGTGTACCACTGATGGTCACCGTATGGCTGGCTGCATCGAAGACGTAAGAAAGTCCTGCGCCAAGTCCTTCAACGACAGCATCGGTTGCTACATCGTTCAGTTCGTAGACAATGTCCGCAATTGCCTGACCTTCGACAATCTCCTGTGAGGAGTTGGCGGTCTTGCACTTCACCTCAATCTTGTCGGGAATGACGAACGGGAATGGCATACCGTCCAGCTCGAAGGCTCCGAACTCGGGAGCGTCATCATTATAATGAATATAGATGTCATCTGCCGTAATATATTCGTTCAGTCCTTCGATATAAGAAAGACATTCTGTTTCTGTCATTTTGCGGGCAGGAGTAAAGCCGATAACAGGCATGCCTTTATCCTTGAAGATGCTGCCGGGCTTCAGACGGGCAAAGTTATTGTCGGGCAACGAGCCGTCGGGTTCACGGTCGGCCATGAAGTCAGCGACAGACAATGACAGGAACTCGCCGCTGTGGTCTTGCGTAGCAGGGGTATAGTCGCCACCGTCAGGCTTGTAGCTTTCCTTGATAGGACTACAGCCGTCTATCTCAATCCAGGAATTGTAGGTCGTACCGGCAGTAGGATCCTGATAGCCGGCTTTGTCGGGCGACAGGAACTCGTGGTTACCAATCTTCCTGCCACTCTTCTCTGCCGTGGCGCCCCAACCTATACAGTTGTGGATATCCATCGTGCCATATTTGAACTCTGTGGGGAAGCGATAGTTGAACTCATTGCCCCAGGCTACGCAGTTGAAAAGATACATGCCCTCGTATGCATTGTTCTGGTCGAAGCCCTTGTGCAGATTCTCGAAGGCCACACAGTTGGTAAGCACATGGGCACCCACCGAATGGTCGAAGTTGGCACCTCCGGCAGAGCCACCGCCACCGAGTTTGAAACCATTGCCGTTCTTACCCTCGCTGCCATTAGGCAGATAACCGGCATGCCATGCCCAGCAGTGGTCGATGACTACAGGATGATAAGTCATATAGAGGTCCCAGTTGTCATCGGAATTGGTCCATGCACGACAGCCATGAAACTCTGTGCCGGGACCCGGGAAAAGCTTCACGGCAAAGCCGTCGGCATCACCGCCATCATCACTGCCGCTATACGACTTCGTATCAGCATTCTCGTACGAGTCACAGTTGATGACCTTGTTATACCGGCAATAACTGAAATTGGGGTTAAAGGCCGGTTTCCCACTGATCGGAAACGACTTGGTCTCCTCAATGGAGAAGTCCTTGAACATGCCAATTTGCAGACCTGTGTCGTTATTCCAACGGAAAGTACAACGCTCCACGATGTTATAAGAGCCTTCTATCTTCATACCATTGTCCTTTGCATTCTGCAGCACCAAGCCGTAGAAGGTCCAGTAGTTGGCCTCGTGGTTGACATAGATACAACGTGACTGTTTGAATTCTATCTCTGACGAAGGATTCATGTTTGTGCCATCGATGATTACCTTGCCCACGGCATCTTCAGGCCAGGCACGCAGTTCACAACGGAGGTCAGGATTGGTATTCAGTGCTGGTATTTTGATACGCTTGGTAATCATATAGGTACCCTCATGTACCAAGATTCGGTCGCCAGGCTGCACGATTTCCATAGCCTTGTCGATGGTCAGCAACGGAGCATCCATCGTACCCTCATTATTGTTGTCGCCATTAGTGGCTACATGGATATCATTAGCCGAAACGGGCATCACTGTCAATGCCCACACACAGAGAAGAGCCGCTGTTTTCTTAAGTAAATGTAGTTTTTCCATCATTTGTAGTTCTTGTTTCTGCCCACAAAAGTACATATTTCTTGTCTTCCATGTCCCCCTCAATCTGTTTTTTAATACTCAAACGTTTACGTAAATAACTTTGGTGCAAAGGAAGCAGATAATCATTTATTTTTCGTATCTTTGCATATTACATATACTTAAATTTTCTAAGATAATAATTTAAACCGCTTTCCCCGTCGAGCGTCATATTAACAAACTACATAAAGACAAACATGAAGAAGATTCTATTGATGTTGCTGGCACTCGTACTGACCATCGGTGCAGAGGCACAGCGAGGAGACAGAAGACTATCGTTATTGCCGTGTCCCATCCTAGGTGGCGAGTTGAGTAATTCTGCCGCTACGTCGGTGGAGGACATTGACGAGGTGTTGCCACGAATGAAGACATTAGGACTGAACACAGTGCTTGTACCGGCCTATTGGGAACTAATGGAGCCTGCGGAGGGAAGGTTTGATTTCACACTGATCGACCGTACAATCGACGTGGCACGACGGGAGCAGCTACATGTCGTATTCCTTTGGTTCGGCGCGTGGAAAAACTCGATGTCGTGCTATACACCAAGCTGGTTTAAACAGGACACAAAGCGGTTTCCACGGGCGATGACTAAAGAGGGGAAGCAGATGGAGATGGCTTCGTGCTTCAGCGACAACGTATTGCAGGCTGATTTGAAAGCATTCTCCACACTGATGCGGCATATCAAGGAGCGCGACCCACAGCGCGAGGTGGTCGTCATGATGCAGATAGAAAACGAAATCGGCATGCTGGAGTCGGCACGCGACCATTCGCCGTTGGCTGAAAAGGCATACCTGAAAGAGAAGTGGGCAGAGCGTTACGGCACGGACGAATATGCCGACGAGAAGTTTATGGCACTGAGCTATGCCCGCTATGTGGAGCATTTGGCTAAGGCAGCCCGCGAGATCCATGATATGCCGCTCTATGTGAATGCCGCGATGAATAGTCGCGGACGCCGACCTGGCGAATATCCCTCTGCAGGGCCGTTGGCACACCTCATTGATTTCTGGCACGAGGGTGCTCCGAGCATTGACCTGCTAGCCCCCGACATCTACGACACTGGCTTCAAGTCGTGGTGTGCGCAGTATGCGATGCCATTGCGTCCACAGGATGGAGGAAAAATCAAAAATCGCCTTTTCATCCCAGAGAGCCGTTGCTGCGAGAATAGTGGTGTTCGTGCCCTTTATGCCTTCGGCGAGCATCAGGCTTTGGGCTTCTCACCCTTCGCCATTGACCAAGCCTGCTCAAAGGAAACGGAATCCGTGACTCAGGCCTACGCTCTCATAAAACAGTTGGCGGCAGCAAATTCTTCACTCTTCACTCTTCACTCTTCACTTAAGACTTGGGGATTCCTCTTCGACCAGAATGACCAAGAGCGCATCATTGACGATGACGGTGTAGTGATGACCTGCCGCCATTACTTCACCCTTCCTTGGGATCCCCGTGCTACCGACGGCACTACATGGCCAGAGGGCGGTGCCATGCTCATCCGTCTCGGCAAATTCGACTACCTGTTGGCTGGCAGCGGCGTAGTCATCGACTTCAAGACTCCTACAGAGAAGCAACAAGAGCAGCAAAAGACATTAGGCGAGGATGGCTTTGCAGAATCTGGCGGAGCAATGACCAATGGTAGATGGTCAATGTTCAATGGAAAACGCCTCGGTCTCCTTTCCGTCGATGAAGTATCAATCGCTGATGACGGTACAATGCAGTACCTCCGACGTCATAACGGTGACCAAACCCATCAAGGCCGTCACGCCCGCATCGGTGTTGGCGAGTGGAAACTATTACACGTTAAAATCTACGAATATTAACCGTCATGCTAAAACAATACCAAAAGAAATGAATATGGATTATACAGCACATTATGATTCTCCCCTGGGCGGTATAACATTGGCGTCAGACGGAAAGAGGCTCGCAGGACTTTGGTTCGACGGACAGAAATACTTCGCTGACGTTCTCGACAAAGAACATGAAGAAAAGCCAGATATAGATGTATTTGACAAAACCCGGAGATGGCTTGATGAGTATTTTTGTGGACGTGAGCCACAGTTTACTCCGCCGCTTGTTTTTCGTGGTAGCGACTTCCGTAAACGGGTGTGGCAGCGGCTGATGCAGATTCCCTACGGACACACGGAAACTTACGGTGACATCGCCCGGAGTCTTGGCTGTCATTCAGCGCAGGCTGTTGGTGGGGCCGTTGGCCATAACCCGCTGACGCTTATTGCTCCATGCCATCGAGTAATGGGCAGTGACGGTTCACTGACAGGCTATGCCGGCGGTATTGACAAGAAAATCCGCCTGTTGCAGTTGGAGGGTGGCAAGGAACCTGTGGAAATGACTCCCGGCATCGTCATGAGCTTCAAACCTGGTAATACACAAAATATCATAAATCCCAAGGCGTAATCAATATGCTTTGGGATTTTATTCGTACATTTGCGCCATAGTTTCACAAACTAAACAAATACGATTATGAATGATTCGATTAAGAGAGAGCAGAGTGATGCCAGCATCGACTCTGCCGAACGTGAGAATGATCGCACGAAGTGCAAGATTCTGATTTTACAAGGCTCTCCAAGAGCTAACGGGAACACCGCATGGATGGCGGAGGAGTACAGAAAAGTTGCCGAGGCTGCTGGTCATGAGGTAACACTGGTGAATGTGGCCAAGAAGAAGATTGCAGGTTGCTTGGCCTGTGAGTATTGTCACAATAAGGGCAACGGTGCCTGCATCCAGAAGGACGATATGCAGGAACTCTATCCTTTGATGAACGAAGCTGAGGTGCTGGTACTGGCTGCGCCCATCTACTACTTTACGCTCTGTGCCCAGATTCAGTCACCCATTCAGCGTATGTACTGCGTCAACAAGCCCACCAACGTGAAGAAGATGGCGCTGCTGATGTCATCCTATTCGCCTAACGTATATGACGGAGCCACAGCTGAGTTCCGTGACATCTGCAACTACTGGGAGGTAGAAAATATGGGCTTTGTCTCTGCCAAGATCGACGAACAGAAGACGGAGGAAACCAAGCAAAAGGTGATAGCACTCGCAAACAAATTGTAGGTAGATTATGTTAGGAAACTTTTTCTTACTACAATCCCCTTGTGGGCTCCGTTGAGCCATGTGGCGAACACTCTCCGAAAGAGCCCCGACCTGCAGAAATGCAAGCCGGGGTTTCTTGACCTTTGGTCGAGACTGCTCACGCTCGGAAATCTAAGCAAACTTGGTTTCCCTCGCTTAATCACAGCCTTGAATTATATATAGAATGGCAAACAGTTACACCACGAAGTGCTTGATGTTGCGGGCTGAAGTCTTGTTGGCATCGTAGCGGATAGTCAACTCACGAGTGCGGGGATTCCAGTTGGTGTCCATCACGCCCTTCATGTTCTCGACCTTGGCAATGACTTTCTTGTGAGAGTCGTGACGGCTTACCTTGATGGTAGTAGTCTTCACGTCAGGACGATAAGCGTGAGTCTTGTGAACATCGTTATGAGAGAGTGCCTTGTCTACCTTGTCAAAGTGGGACTCAGACTTGTGGTTATTCACTACAACGGCCTTGTCGTTCTTGCCATTGTGATGGTTCTTGTTACCTGCCATTGCCGGCATTGCTGTTGTGATCGCCATTAACATCATGGCTGCGACCACCTTATTAAACTTCTTCATAATCTTCATTTTTTATAAGTTAAACTTCTGTTCTTCGAAAGGCTTTACTAACCTTTTCACGATGCAAAGATAGGGAGAATCTATGGCATTTGAAAATGAAAATTCCTATAATGAAGGGGCGAGATTCCTAAAACTACGTAGGGATTTCCCCTTAACGAAAAAGAGCAGCATCACTATAATAGCGTTGCTGCTCCTTCTGAAAACAATCTTCTATTAGTTCTTTGTATTCAATTCATTACCATTCACGAACAGACGGTGACCGTTGGACTTGATTTGCGAGGCATCACCCGTGAATGATGTGATGTGGGTATCGGCAGTGAGATTCCAAGTGCAACCGCCACCCGGCGTTACATCTACCTTGCCCGTCTCGGTCGATACCAGCAATGCACATTCTTTACTTGATTTATGCAAATAATACCTTAGATGTTTGCTTCTACTTTGCCTCTACTAACCTTCTATCCTGCCTCTACAAACTAGTAAGTAATTGTTAACCTCAGGCTCAGTATTCATTCCCATGGTGGGAATGTCTTGTTAGCCCCAAGCAAACGCAAGGTTCCCATGGTGGGAACAATTTATTCCCATAATGGGAATATCGAATTCTCTTAATGAGAACCCTACCGCACTTTCTTTCTGTTGTGTAAATGTGTAGATGAATAATAGATAATAAGTAGAAGCAAAGTAGATGCAAAGTAGAGGTAAAGTAGAAGCAAGGTAGAAGCAGGAATGTACGCAAATATACTAATAAACAGCACTTTATGTACTTTTAGTAGAGACAACTTGTCCATGAAAAGTTTGTTCCTTATAGTTTATTTCTTGGAGGCTATTTGTCGTTATTCTTCTTAAAGTAGCGGAAATGCTTGGAGTAGCGAGGGCCAACTGAGCTCGTTCAGTATTGGCCGAGTCGCGTCAAGAATCAACTTTTGTTAATAATTGGGTATATAGGAAGCAAATATTCTCCGTTTTTTCGTACCTTTGCGAATAAATTCGCGAGAACGGGCTGCACCTCAGCATAAAGCAAGCTTTCTGCGTTCGGTTTGCACCGTCCTTGCCACGCAGAATTAATATGTTTTGTGATATGATAGACCAGATTATTGAATACAACATTATGAGTCCCCTGCTGGGGGACGGCTATAAAGCAGGGGGTATTGAGTCCATCAAGACCCATCCGCTGGTGCCAAAGGATATTGTGGTTCGTGGTTTTATCATTGATTCAGAGACAGGAGCGTTGGAAGAGATAGTATGACCATTGAGCCGATAACTTGGACGAAAGATGACGATTGATACGACAAACATGTGTTCGCACCTGCAGCGGAAGCTGTTTGAAAAGGATGGCATATATCATTCTCTATGGATAGCCATGCAGGATGATCCAGAACTGACAGCCGTAGTCCGATCGCGCCAGCTACATATCTACCGCAATGTCAAGAAGGCTGCGAGTAAGCGAGAGCAGAGTGATGCTCGCATCGACTCTGCCGAGCATGAGCAGGCTCGACAAAAGGTCAAGGTGCTAGTGCTGGCAGGTAAGTCTGCACCAAAGGTCATCAGGGAAGACCCGATTTGTGAGCTTTTACAAATTGAGCGAATCAAGTGGATGGAGCAACGCTTCAATAACGCCTTGGCTGCCATCAAAGATGAGTCTGCTGCTTCGTTGAAGGCTATCAAAAAGGATGTTGCCGAACTCAGCAAATACTATGGCAGTGAGTTGTGGCAACAGGACTTTGCAGCTGACGAAGCTGGGAAACTTCCCCAAGGCCTCAAACGTGGAGTACTATCAGAAGATGGTATTTGGAATTTGCTCTTTGACTATCGTGAGATTCAAAAGAAAAAGCAAAAATGATTCGCGACTTCATCGCCATAGATTTCGAGGCGGCCAATCGGCAGCCTGCTAACGCTCGGCAATCGATGCAAGCATCATTGCCCTCGCTTAATCGCAGCCTTGGAATATATAAAGATAGTAAGTCTATATCCCTCTCTCAGCCCAGTCGCTACGGTCGAGGTTACGATAGCCGATGGCTTCGGCGATATGATGGCTTTGTACTTTTTCTGAACCATCAAGGTCGGCGATGGTGCGGGAAACCTTTAATATACGGCTATAGGCACGAGCGGAGAGTTTCAGACGTTCCATGGCCATGCGGAGCATGTCGAGCGAGTCGGCATCGGGCTCGGCAAACTGGTGGAGCATCTTCTCCGTCATCATGGCGTTGCAGTGTATGCGGCCTCTCCCCCCGCCCTCCCCTGTAGGAAGGGAGCTGAAACGTTCTGTCTGGATGTTACGGGCATGGATGACGCGCTCACGAATGGTGGCTGACGGTTCGCCCGGCTGCATCTGTGAGAGTTGGGCAAACGGTACGGCTTGTATCTCGCAATGGATGTCGATGCGGTCGAGTAGGGGACCACTGATTTTGTTCATATAACGTTGTATCTGGCCTGGGGTGCAGACACAGTGGTGCGTGGGGTCGCCATAGTAACCGCAGGGACAGGGATTCATCGAGGCGACCAGCATGAACGAACAGGGATATTCCACAGTGTATTTGGCACGGCTGATGGAAATTTTTCGGTCTTCCAATGGTTGTCGCAGCACTTCAAGGACGGAGCGCGACAGTTCTGGCATCTCGTCGAGGAAGAGCACACCGTTGTGGGCCAGACTGATTTCGCCAGGCTGAGGGTTGGTACCGCCACCGACGAGGGCGACCTGTGAGATGGTGTGATGGGGTGCGCGGAACGGGCGTTGGCTGATGAGGCTGACGTCACGGCTGAGCTTGCCAGCCACGGAATGTATCTGCGTGGTTTCTAAGCTCTCGGCCAGTGACAGCGGCGGCAGAATGCTTGGCAGGCGCTTGGCAAGCATTGACTTGCCAGAGCCCGGCGGACCAATCATAATGAGGTTGTGACCACCAGCTGCGGCCACTTCTAAGGCGCGCTTGACGCTCTCTTGTCCCTTGACGTCCGAGAAGTCCAGATTGTAGTGGTTCTGCTGTTCAAAGAACTCGCGGCGAGTGTCGATGATGGTGGGTTCGTAACTGGTATCGCCATTCATAAAGTTGACGACATCCATCAGTGTCTCCATGCCGTAAACTTTTAACTGGTTGACGACGGCGGCTTCGCGGATGTTCTGCTGAGGTACGATGAGCCCCTTGAACTTCTCCTTACGGGCGCGGATGGCTATAGGTAGTGCACCGCGGATGGGTTGCAGACGGCCGTCGAGTCCCAATTCACCCACCAGCATATACTGGCCGAGCCGTTCGCTCTCTACCTTGCCGTTGGCCGCCATGATGCCGATGGCCAGTGGCAGGTCGTAGCCGGAACCTTCCTTTTTGATGTCGGCAGGCGACAGGTTGACGGTGATGTCCATCGTCGGCATTTTGAAGCCGTTATTGGTCATCGCAGCCTTGATACGGTCATAGCTTTCCTTGACAGCTGTATCTGCCAGTCCTGTCAGATGGAATTGTACACCACGGGTCATGCTCACCTCAACAGTGACAGTTGTCACTTCTAGTCCGTTGACGGCGGCGCAATAGGTTTTTACTAACATAGCCTCAGGTCTTTTTACTGCAAAGATACGAATTAGTCGACAAAAACGCAAAAGAATGATGTTTTTTCTTTTGGCTGATGAACGGTTTACGAGAAATATGCGTAACTTTGTATCCGAAACAGCGCTGATAGCGTAGATGATAAGCTATTAAAGGATATAGATGATGATGGTTAAGTTCATAAAGGATTGGACGTTGCCTGTGGCTATTGCCATAGGTTCGGTGTGCTATCTGGTGTTCTACTATGTGCCACAGCTCGATGAATTGGGCGACGAACTGGGTGTGGTGGTTGATGCCGTCTTTCCTTGGATGGTCTTCTCGACGCTTTTCTCCACCTTCTGCCGTATAGACTTCCACCAGATGCGCCCCCACCGCTGGCATGTTGGCATCATCGTCACCCAGCTGGTGCTGATAGCACTGAATGTCTGGCTCATCATGTGTGTGGAGGGCAACCTGTGGCAGAAGCTGCTGTTTGAAAGTCTGCTGACTTGCATCATCGGTCCTGCGGCAACGGCGGCTCCGGTGGTAACGGCAAAGATAGGCGGCAACATCAATACCATGACGGCCTTTGTGGTGCTTTCGTCATTTGTCTCGGCACTGACTATTCCTGCCGTGTTCCCGCTGTTGGAACGAGGTGCCGGTCTTGACTTCTGGAGTGCTTTCTTCATCATCCTGCAAAAGCTGACGATAGTGCTCATTCTGCCGTTGGTGTTAGGGTGGGTGATGCAGCATTTTGCCAAGCGGATATGTGCCTGGATAGTGTCTATCCCCGACCTGTCGTTCTACCTTTGGGCAGCCCAACTCAGTGTGACGTCGGGTGTTACGGTGCGTAACATCGTGCATAGCAGTGCGGGACTCTCGTTGCTGCTGATGATAGCCGTGCTGAGTCTCGTGCTCTGCTTTGTGTTGTTTGTCATAGGACGGATTGTTGGGCACCATCTGGGTGATGAGGTCAACAGCGGGCAGGCATCGTTCCAGAAGAATACGGCGCTGAGTATCTGGGTGGCCTATACTTATCTGAATCCGCTGTCTTCGGTGGGTGCGGGCTGTTATGTGCTATGGCAGAACATCATCAACTCGCTGGAGCTATGGCTCTATAGGAGAGATAAAGAAAAAATTTCCCGCACCAATCAATGATGCGGGAAATTTCGGTTATGAATAGTCCTCTTAGGGGAGGATATTACTCTGCAACGAGTGTGAAGCGCTTGAAGGCAACAATCTTCAGCTCCTTGTTCTGAGTAGCCAGCCACTGGTTGACGGTCTGTTTGTCACCATCGCCGAACTGGAACTCCTGATCAACGAGGCAGTTCTCCTTCTTGAACTTCTCAACGCGGCCCTTGGCAATGCCCTCAATCATAGGCATCTTCAGCTGAGCCTCACCCTCGGGCTTAGCCTCGGCAATGATCTTGCGAGCCTCGTCAGCCTGCTCCTTGGTGAGCCAACCCTTAGACATGTTGCTCTCGATGTGGTCCTCAGAGTCAACGAGGTTGGGGTTGATGCCAGCCTTCTTGATCTTCATGTCCACATACTTCTGAACCTGCTCGAGCTTGGTCTTCTCAACAGCGGTCTTGTACTCCTCGTCGAGAATTTTCGGGTCGATGCTCTGGGCATCCAGAGCAACAGGCTTCATGGCAGCTACCTGCATGGCCAGCTTGTGACCTACCTCAGGAGCATTGATGTTGGTCTGAACCATGGTGCACAGAGTGTGCTTGCCCATGTGGTCATAAACCTCGATGTTGTCACCCTCAAGAGTCAGGTAGCCGTCCAGCTCCATCTTCTCACCGGTGATACCCGAGCGCTGCGTGACAGCCTCCTGAGCGGTCTGACCGTTGATGACGAGAGCCTTGACAGCCTCAATGTCCTTAGCCTTGGCAGCAATAGCTGCGTCGAGGATGCTCTGTGTCAGGGCGATGAAGTCAGCACCGTTGGCCACAAAGTCAGTCTCGCACTTCAGGGCGATGGTGGCGGCGAAGCCGTCAATAGCCTTTACGAGTACACAACCATTGGAAGTCTCACGGTCGGAACGCTTGGCAGCGATGGCGAGGCCACGCTCGCGGAGCAGTTCCTTAGCCTTGTCGAAGTCGCCCTCGGCCTCGGTCAGAGCCTTCTTAACGTCAGCCAGACCAGCGCCGGTCATAGCGCGAAGCTTTTTGATATCGTCTATTGAAATAGCCATTGTTTATTGAATTTTTTCGTTATTACATTATGTTATTTCATTGCTGGGAGATTACTCTGCAGCGGGAGCCTCTTCAGCCTCCTCAGCGGCGGGAGCAGCCTCTTCGGCGGGAGCCTCTTCAGCATCCTTGCGGGGGCGGCGGGCCTGACGGCGGGGCTTGTTCTCCTCTTCCTCGGTCTCTGCCTGAGCCTCAGCAGCCTTCTCGTCAGCCTTCTCAACCTTGCGCTCCTCAAGACCTTCCTTGATAGCGTCGCAGCAAGCGGCGAGGATAACCTCTACAGAATCTTTGGCGTCGTCGTTGGCGGGAATCACGAAGTCAATGTTCTTGGGATCGCTGTTGGTATCGACGATACCGAACACGGGGATGCCCAGACGGTTGGCTTCGCGGACGGCAATCTGCTCCTTCAGCACGTCAACCACGAAGAGGGCAGAGGGCAGACGGGTCAGGTCGGCGATAGAACCCAGGTTCTTCTCCAGCTTGGCACGCTGGCGGGTCACCTGCAGCAGCTCGCGCTTCGACAGGTTGGCGTAGGTGCCGTCCTGCATCAGCTTGTCGATGTTAGCCATCTTCTTGACGGCCTTGCGGATGGTGGGGAAGTTGGTGAGCATACCGCCCGGCCAGCGCTCGATGACGTAAGGCATGCCTACGCTCTCGGCCTTCTCGGCGATAATCTCCTTGGTCTGTTTCTTAGTAGCAACGAAGAGTATTCTCTTGCCGCTCTTGGCTATCTGCTTCAGTGCGTCTGCAGCCTCGTCAATCTTGGCTACAGTCTTATGCAGGTCGATGATGTGGATGCCGTTGCGCTCGGTGTAGATGTAGGGAGCCATTGCGGGGTTCCACTTACGCTTCAGGTGGCCGAAGTGACAGCCTGCCTGCAGCAACTGATCAAAATTTGTTCTTGACATTTTGTTGTTTTCTTTTTAATTGTTTACTTTCTTTTTAATTCTTTTGTCCAGAATCAGCCCGATGGTAGTCCAAAGGAATCCAACGAGTTTAGATACTAAACGGTTCAGTATATTAACGCTTACTGAACTGGAAGCGACGACGTGCCTTCGGCTGACCGGGCTTCTTACGCTCAACCTCACGGGCATCGCGGGTCAGGAAACCGTGGTCCTTCAGGTTCTTCTTATCCTCGGCATTTACCTTGACAAGGGCGCGGGCGATGGCCAGACGCAGGGCCTGGCTCTGACCGGTGAAACCGCCACCGTCGAGGTTGGCCTTGATGTCGTATTTCTCAGCAACCTCCAACAGGTTCAGCGGCTGCTTCACCACATACTGCAGGATTGCAGAGGGGAAATATACTTCCAAATCCTTTTTGTTGATCGTGATCTTGCCAGAACCCTCTGACAGATAAACGCGAGCTACCGAGCTCTTGCGACGACCTATTGCATTGATGTATTCCATCGTTTTAATGTTTAATCTTTAATCTTTATTTACTTGTACTGGTTGATGTCGATAGCCTTTGGCTTCTGAGCCTCGTGCTTGTGCTCTGTACCCTCATAGACATAGAGGTTGTTAAGCAGGGCGCGACCAAGGGGACCTTTGGGCAGCATACCCTTTACGGCGTGCTTGATGATGCGCTCTACACCGAAAGGCTTCTTGCGGAGCTCAGCGGGTGTGTTGAAGCGCTGGCCACCGGGATAGCCAGTGTAACGGGTGTAAACTTTGTCAGTCTCCTTCTTGCCGGTGAAGATGACCTTCTGGGCGTTGATGATGATTACGTTGTCACCACAGTCCTGATTGGGAGTGAAGGTAGGCTTGTACTTTCCGCGGATAATCTTAGCTACTTTCGAAGCGAGGCGGCCTACTACCTGGTCGGTAGCATCGATAACCAGCCATTCCTTCTGCTCGCGGGCAGCTTCCTTGCTGACGGAAACGGTCTTGTAACTTAAAGTGTTCATTTCTTTTAAAAATTTACTACTAAAAAACAGTTTTATATTTAATTAATGTACGCGCATAAAACTCACATCCGAGGTCTAACCCCGGCTGTTAGTCTAACTTGCGCTCCCGCAGGGACTTGCCCTGGCAGGCCTTTCGAACCAGCGATTCACGAACCACCACGTCCGGCCAAAGACGCCGCTATTCACACCCTGATTCACGGGGATTCTAAGCCTCTCCCCAATAATCGGACTGCAAAGGTACTGCTTTTTTATTAATTACGCACGTAAACCGTTTATACAGAGGTTTATTTTATGATTATTTAACGGTTTCTCTGTAGTGAAATGAGAAAAAACGAAGGAATGCATGCGTAGAAGTGAAAAAGTGTGTGAAAAACTTGGCGGTTTGGTGAAATTGTTGTAACTTTGCACCCGCTTTTAATGGCACTATGCCTGAAGGCGTTAGAAACAGTAATAACATTATAAAAAATTAAAACCAAAAGACAAATGATTATTGTACCCGTAAAAGAAGGCGAGAACATCGAGAAGGCCCTCAAGAAGTTTAAGAGAAAGTTCGAAAAGACAGGTGTTGTTAAGGAGCTCCGTGCCCGTCAGCAGTTCGACAAGCCCTCTGTACTGAAGCGCCTCAAGATGGAGCACGCTATTTACGTACAGAAGCTGCGCGCTACTGAGGAGTAAAAGTGCGCTGAAATTGGCTGTGAGGTCAGTTTTTTGTTGCGGCGTAGCAGAAAAAACATGTTTTATGTGCATTTGCCGCTTCAAAATTTGGTGGTTTCGAGAATTTTCCGTAAATTCGTTGCCGAAATAGAGATGCAACGTATATGATAATAGAAGATTTTTTGAACTACCTGCGTTACGAGCGGAACCGTTCCGAGCTGACCGTAACCAGTTACGAGCGGAGCCTCAGGGCTTTCGAGTCGTACTTCAAAAATCGAGAAAGTCATCTCTCTTGGGAGTCGGTAGACTCGGACATCATCCGTGACTGGATGGAGAGCATGATGGATAAAGGCGACATGGCATCAACGGTGAATAACTGTTTGAGTGCCGTGCGTTCCTTTTTTCGTTATGCGCTGTCCAGAGGATTGGTGACGCATGACCCGGCCTATGCTGTGAAAGGTCCCAAGAAGCAGAAACCGTTGCCCTATTTCCTGCGTGAGGCGGAAATGGACCGTCTGATAGATCAGCCTCAGATGTGGGGTGATGATTATAATAATGTTCGCGCGCGTACCATTATTATATTATTCTATGAGACGGGAATCCGTCTGGCAGAACTGGTGTCTCTAGACTGCGGGGACGTTGACTTTGCCAACCACCAAGTGAAGGTGACAGGTAAGAGGAATAAGCAGCGCATTATTCCTTTCGGGGAAGAGTTGGAGAGCGTGCTCGCGGATTATATCCTTTTGCGCAATGAACAGCCACTACAGCAGGAACCTGCCCTCTTCTTGAATGACAAGGGGTGTCGGATATCCAGGACTCAGGTGCAGTCGCTGGTCAAAACACATCTCTCGCGGGTGACGACGCTGAAGAAACGCTCACCCCATGTGCTGCGCCACTCCTTTGCTACTGCCATGCTCAATAATGGCGCCGGACTCGAAAGTGTCCGCCGGTTGCTGGGACATGAGAGTGTTGCCACTACCGAGATCTATACGCACACCACGTTTGAACAACTGAAAAAAGTATATGACAATGCCCATCCGAGGGCATAACCTTATATTATTTACCCTTTAATTAAAAATAGGAGGTAACTATGGAAATTAAGATTCAGTCGATTCACTTCGACGCTACCGAGAAGTTAGAGGCGTTCATCGAAAAGAAGGTCGCCAAGTTGGAAAAAACGTTTGAAGATATTCAGAAAGTAGAGGTGCAGTGTAAAGTAGTGAAGCCCGCCACCGCACAGAACAAGGAAGTAAGCTTGACCGTCAACGTTCCTGGCTCGACGCTCTTTGTTGAGAAAGTGGGCGATACCTTTGAGGAAAGTACTGACCTTTGCGTGGATTCAATGCGCATCCAGCTGCAGAAATTCAAGGAAAAATTAAGAAATAGATAAAAAAAAGCTCGAAAAGTTTTGGTAATTCAAAAATAATGCCTACCTTTGCATCCGCTTTCCGACAGTAAGACTCCAATCGGGGAGCGGATGCTTGAGTAGCATGCCTCTTTAGCTCAGTTGGCCAGAGCACGTGATTTGTAATCTCGGGGTCGTTGGTTCGAATCCGACAAGAGGCTCTGACAATAGCTGAGAGAAAAACAAAATGGGTGGTTTCCAGAGCGGCCAAATGGGGCAGACTGTAAATCTGTTGTCTTTCGACTTCGGTGGTTCGAATCCATCACCACCCACTTCCTTGAAAGGAAGTTTTTCTGCGGAAATAGCTCAGTCGATAGAGCACTAGCCTTCCAAGCTGGGGGTCGCGGGTTTGAGCCCCGTTTTCCGCTCACGCTCGCTGTTATAGCTCAGTGGTAGAGCACTTCCTTGGTAAGGAAGAGGTCCTGAGTTCAAATCTCAGTAACAGCTCTTAGAGAAAACGATTTAAATCGGATAATTCATTATAAATAAAACAATAAAAAAGAAAAGCTATGGCTAAAGAACAATTTGTGCGCACCAAACCGCACGTTAACATCGGTACGATTGGTCACGTTGACCATGGTAAGACTACTCTGACTGCTGCTATTACCACTGTGCTGGCTAAGCAGGGTCTTTCTGAGGTTAAGTCTTTCGACCAGATTGACAATGCTCCCGAGGAGAAGGAGCGTGGTATCACTATCAACACTGCACACGTTGAGTACGAGACCGCTAAGCGTCACTATGCTCACGTGGACTGCCCGGGACACGCTGACTATGTGAAGAACATGGTTACTGGTGCTGCCCAGATGGACGGTGCTATCCTCGTGGTTGCTGCTACTGACGGTCCTATGCCTCAGACCCGTGAGCACGTTCTGCTCGCCCGTCAGGTAAACGTTCCCCGTCTGGTTGTGTTCCTGAACAAGTGCGATATGGTTGACGATGAGGAGATGCTGGAGCTCGTTGAGATGGAGGTCCGCGAGATTCTGGAGCAGTATGAGTTCGAGGAAGATACTCCTATCATCCGTGGTTCTGCCCTCGGTGCCCTGAACGGTGTTGCCAAGTGGGAAGAGAAGGTGATGGAGCTGATGAACACTTGCGACGAGTGGATTCAGGAGCCTCCCCGTGCTACCGACAAGCCCTTCCTGATGCCTGTTGAGGACGTGTTCTCAATCACAGGTCGTGGTACTGTTGCTACTGGCCGTATCGAGACTGGTGTCATCCACGTTGGTGACGAGGTTGAGCTGCTCGGTCTTGGTGAGGACAAGAAGTCAGTTGTTACCGGTGTTGAGATGTTCCGCAAGATTCTTGACGAAGGTCAGGCTGGTGATAACGTAGGTCTGCTGCTCCGCGGTATCGACAAGAACGAGATTAAGCGCGGTATGGTGCTCTGCCATCCGGGTCAGATCAAGCCCTTCAAGAAGTTCAAGGCTTCTATCTATGTCCTGAAGAAGGAAGAGGGTGGTCGTCACACTCCGTTCGGCAACAAGTATCGTCCTCAGTTCTACCTCCGCACCATGGACTGCACAGGTGAGATTACTCTGCCCGCAGGTGTTGAGATGGTGATGCCTGGTGATAACGTAGAGATTACTGTTGAGCTCATCTACGCTGTTGCTCTGAACAAGGGTCTGCGTTTCGCTATCCGCGAAGGTGGCCGCACCGTTGGTTCTGGTCAGATTACCGAGGTGTTCGAGGATTAATCCTCTAAAACCTCTAGACCATCTAGAATATCTAGAAACACTAGATAAACAAAGCCCCCGTTTTCGGGCGGGGGCTTCCTTACGGGAATAGCTCAGTTGGTAGAGCATCGGTCTCCAAAACCGAGGGTCGTGGGTTCGAGTCCTCCTTCCCGTGCTAAGAAAGAAGATAGTATGAACGTTATAAAGACATTTATCAATTATTGCAAGGCTTGCTATGAGGAACTTGCACACAAGGTAACGTGGCCGAGCCGTAAAGAGCTGACCCAGAGTGCCGTGGTGGTGCTCTCGGCTTCGTTGATCATTGCAGTAGTGGTATGGCTGATGGACGTTGTGTTCAAGGCAGTCATGAGTTCAATTTATCCTAACTAAACGGAACAATGTCGGATACTACAGGAATGAAGTGGTACGTACTGCGTGCCGTTAGTGGAAAAGAGGGCAAGGTAAAAGAGTACATCGATGCTGCCAAAAAGCACAACGATGTACTTGATGCTCATGTAGGTGAGGTTCTTCTTCCCACTGAGAAGTATGCTATGCTTCAGAACGGTAAGCGTGTCGTGAAGGAAAAGCTTTTCCTTCCGGGCTATGTACTTGTACAGGCTTCCTTGCAGGGCGAGGTCGCTCACATGCTTCGCTTTATTCCCAATGTATTAGGCTTCTTGGGCGGCATGGATAACCCTCAGGTTGTCCGCCAGTCCGAGATTAACCGTATCTTAGGTACTGCAGAGGAAACGACCATCGAGAGCGCCGAGCTCAATATCCCGTATGTCGTTGACGAGACGGTGAAGGTTACCGATGGTCCGTTCAGTGGCTTCCAGGGTGTTATCGAAGAGGTGAACACTGAGAAGCGGAAGTTGAAAGTGATGGTGAAGATCTTCGGTCGCAAGACGCCGTTAGAGCTCTCCTTTACACAAGTGGAGAAAGAATAGGGCGTAATTGTTACGGTACGCCTGTTCTATATACGGTCTGACGAGGCTTCCACTCCGAAGACTTATATAACAATCAATTAATATTTATAAACAGAAATGGCTAAAG
>Ga0310691_10002408_pt1 | contig 25003 bp, 18 predicted proteins | sample 176DNAGHGlowgp2_FD_203887 | JGI IMG/M metagenome (GOLD analysis project Ga0310691, IMG submission 203887) | Sheep rumen microbial communities from Palmerston North, Manawatu-Wanganui, New Zealand - 1766 DNA GHGlow gp2 (v2) (version 2) | ecosystem: Host-associated > Mammals > Digestive system >...
ATCTCCAAATAATTGATTTTGTAAGATTTCAGATTCTGTTACCATCTCATAAACATTTCCTCCTAATGTTTGTATAGTCGGAATGAAGTCCAAATGATTTCAATAATACACAAAGAAGTTTCATTTAGAATCCTGCAAAGTGAATTTTGGCTCTTCTCACAGAATATTTACTATATCCAATGTACCAAAATACTCTGTTGTACCAGAGAGAAAATCTACATTTCATCATACACTTACAGAATCAAAGCTATCAATCGTATTAGATGTATCCAAACTAGGTTCATCTGAAGAGTTCATTCAATTTGTCTGAGAGAAGTTTCATAAAGAAACTCAATCAGACATTGAAACAGAATTATTTATATCCTTGGAAGAGCTATCAGAATCTACTGTATTAAATCATGATTCAATCTGAGTTTGTGTGTATATATTTTCAGTTTTATTTGTAGATTTAAATATAACTTCTTTTTTTTGATAGGTCAACGAATATACTATTGACAGGGATAGGAACAGAACAATCAATGACCACGTTATTACTTTTTTGTTTTCTATCATGTTGTGAATATTGCTGATAAAAAGATTATTGAGCAATTTCCACAGTATCCATTCAAACTGTCATAGGTGTAAGCTGTCCAAGTAATTCAGTACTTATTGTCACTAGTCACTTCTCAGAATCGATTGAAATAATTTTTCACTCAGTTCATTTTAGCTCTCCTGACTTGATTTTTACTAAGTCTCACTTTTTGAAAGGAACTTTAACATCAAGAGAATCCTCAGAAGCTCTTACCTGTTGCATCATTTGATTAAATTCATCATCTGTAAGTGGAACTGGATGCGTATCTGCTCATACAATAAGTCTCACTCATGGTGTATTTCTAATAACATACCAAATTTTATCATTCATTCTAGATTTGAAGAACAAGTACCCTGGGTACAGTCTTTTTTGTTTAACAACTTTTTCTCATTTTTTACTTACAGAAACTTCGTTTATTTTCGGATTTAATATCTCTACAACATCTTCTTGAAGTCCTTGCCTAATTACTCTTTCTTTAAGATTTTCAAGAACGAGATCCTCCTGACCAGAATTTACACTTAGTACATATCGCCTAAGTGTGCGGTCTTCAATCTGTTTCTTAATTTCAACTGTATTTGTTTCTTGCATAATATTTCGTGAAGAGAATAAAAGTTTTCACCATTTCTTTAATGATTAGACAAACTATCCAATATTAAAGAGAACCAGTCATAGATTGGTAGAAAATTTGATATCCTTCGCTAAAGATATAGTCAACAAGTACAAAATATAATCCAGTCAAGATAACTACACCGAAAATTGCAGTAGTCAAAGTAAGGTACATTTTCTTGTTAGGGTGTTTTAGACTTTTTACTGTGTCTAAACTGTCATAAATAAAGTCAAGCATTCCATAATTTTACAACAATAAAAAACACGAACGTTTACAATAACCTATTTGTAAAAATTTTTATACAAAATGCAAGAGAAAACTGATTTTAGTTTATATTTTACTTGCTATCGAAAAACAAAATGCGGTGAGATAAGCTCACCGCACCGTTTGTTTGTCTAATTTAAGGAGATTAAATAGCGGAGGTTTCTCCCCTAAGTAATATTCTCCCAACATCTCCAATGAAAATTCCCAATACAGGAAGCATCATAGGGAATAGTCCTGAAATAAGTGCGAATCCTACACGTTGATTTATCACTTCAAGCCCAGTTCCGTAGATTATCGCAACTAATATTACTCCAGTTACAGCGGAGAATGTAAACCAGAACCAGCTAGAGTTCTGATTATAATAGGACTGATAGTGATAAGTTTTCATCATAGTCAGAACTAGGGCAAAAATTCCTAGTACAAAGTTTGCTACCATGAGAGGTGTTGGCATAGTGTCGAAAACATTCGCAAAGCACGAGAGTGTACTCATAACTACAAGAGCAATCCCAAATTTTTTGTCAAAATTTTCCATTTTTATTCATGATTTTTATTTTCTCTGTCATTATTAACATTACATATTAATATATAGATTTTGTTTATAATGTCAATATTTTGTAATCCTAAACTAATGTAAAGGATCTTAGGTATAACGCATAAGATTCTTCGTCGTCATTATATTCCTCCTCAGAATGACAGCTGAGATATACATTAAAATGTCAAGTGTGAGTAATTTTACTTGAAACTTCAAAAAAAAATCCTACACTCTTGCTGAAGAGAGAATAATTAGATTTTCTTGATTCTTTGTTAGTTTAAAAAATAATATTTATGGCAAAAAAGCAGTTCTCCATATGAGAAGTGAACAAAAAAAAGATTAAAATACCCCCCATACAATTTTTTATATATTCGCTATTGTTTTTAGTATTCTTTCGAATATTCAGTTTATACACAAATATTACAAAAATAATTTTTTGATGATCGACACTCGATATTTTTACTAGAGATTTACAGACGTTATCTACTTATTTCTTGCCAGTAGATAAAGAGCTTTCAAAAAAAATTTATATACTAGATACTATTGTTCAGTCATATCAAAAATGAGAAAATATTTTTAAAACCAAGAAATCTGAAATTGAAGAAGTTCGATACTATATTATAAATAATCAGAACTACCTTTCATCGGTATGATTTCAGCGTTATGAGTCCCTTATGAAATTTCTCTCGGACCTATATGAATACCGTGAAGAAACATATGCATTATTATGAGAAAACAATTCATACAATTACTTAATTCCACTTCAAAATTGAAATGAAAAACGTCCAAATGGATGATTTTTTGGTTCATTTGCATTTGTTACATTAAGTTGATGACATATAGAGAACTTAGAGGTTATAGATTCATATTTGGCGGATTATATTGCACCAAAATCTAGAATGAGTTTACCTTCGCGATATTCTCAATATTTTGGAGAATATCAGCTATGATTTGTAGCCTGAAATAAATTCTGATTTACAGATATGGATGGTAAAAATTTGAAAATAATGTATGAAAAAGCTTTCAACGAAGACTATGAAATGGATAAGGTAAGAGAAATGTATAGTGAACAGCAACGAACATTATTACATGATAAATATATAAAATGAGTAATTTTTATAGATTCAAATCTACTTACCGAATTATTACCGTGATTTAAAGATAAAATGAGAGAATGGCAGTTTATTAACGCATCAATCGATATAATTCGCGGAGAAGTGCGTGGAAATAAAAAGGAACTTTATATAGCAGAAGTGTTAGACTATTTCTTTAAAAATTCATCAACAATAGCAAAGAATCTGGTAAATAACCGAGATAAAGTATTGAACAAGAGATATATACAGATTTATCTTTCTGATATGTTTGTGAGCCAAGAATTTAGAGATATGGTAACTAGAAACAATTTGAATACGAGATTTCAGTGATGAAAAATCTATGCACGGGACGTTAATATAGCAAATAATAAATCTGATGATTTTCTCACGAAATGGTTGAAACTTTACTCGTCTACATGAGAATTAATCACTTTGCAACAGAATGAAGTGCTTTCACTTGAGTGATTGCCTGTAGGTGAATACCAGCTTGTGATTGATTACTACTTTTTTGTTCCAGAGAGTTATAGATCTTTTATTTATGGATTAGAACAAAAATATTGAATAGAAATCACTCCAAGAGAAGAGGGGATTTTAGTTTTGCGTCCAGTTAATCATAATGATTGAAAACCTGAGCGTATGTGGCGAGAAAAATGAATGGTTTACTATCCACGAAATATGGAAATTACTTCAGTTGGTGGAGATGTGGAGGATGTAAACTATTTTCAATCTGATTTTGCTCAATGATTGAATTATACATTGCGTACAGTAAAGACAGAGGACCAAAAGCAGGCTGTGATTAATTTTATGATTAAACCGTAGAATATTAGTTGACTTTTTGTTAATGTTTTCATATAAAAGTTTTGATAATATTTATTTTTTTGTAATTTTTTGAGTATGAAATTGCCTAAATTCTTGAAATAATTTTGAGCTAAAGAAAATGAGAAAAATAGTTTTCAATATAGAGAAAATGTTGTAGATAGTACAACAGTGGAAATTTGAAATATTATACATAGTTGAAATTATCAGTGAGAAAATTTTAATAAAGTTGTGGGATACATAGAAAGTATTATTGTGTGAATTCTTGAAAATGATGTAAAACTATTGAATTTGCAGCAAGTGTATCACGAAAAACAGTTGTCTCTTGCATTAGCTTTCCCCTTTTTCATATCTCCTGAAGATTTGGGAAAAGAAGATCCAGAAATTGGGGAAATGTATAATAAAAATCGTGTTATGAGAGTTTCTACAGATTCTTTGAGAAGGTATGTTGTTTTAAAAACTTTGGATGGAATACTAAAAATATCTTCTGCAGAAGAATTTGGAGAAAAATATTATAAAATATGAGATATAGAAGTTAATTCATTTGAAGATCTTGAGAAAAATAGGGGTAGTTTGCTGGAGATGTATGAAAAATGGAAAAATTATGATATTCCATGATATACAGAAGCGGTGGAATATGCAGCAAAAAATGGAATTAATGCTAAATTTTATTTATAGAATGCAGATTTTTATTAAAATATAAAATAATAAGCTATTGATATTGTGGTTGAATAATTTTTATGAGTGTTGTATTGTAATTTTTCTAAAATTTTATACTACTACAAAAGTAAATTTTATACTTTTTATGTATTGTAATGAAAAACAATATATTTAACTTTCTTATCAGTTTTATTTGGAGTAATGTTTTGATTAAGTTTCGCGACGTGAGATATTATAAAACCAAGTTTGAATACAATAAAGGAAACTACATATTGGGAGTATCCATATTGAGTAGATGGAGATAATATTGAGTATTTCAAAACACATGAATTTTATTCAATAATTTCAGGTATTGAGTAGCATATTTGGTATTTTGCGAACTTTTTATGATTATGTTTTGTTTTGTCTATTGCTTTTCTGTGTTTAATATTCAAAAAATGTGAGAAAAATGGTGGAAGGCTTTGGTTCCGTTCTATAATTTCTATATTTTATTAAAGTTTGTTTGAATTAAGAAAGTACATTTTTGACTAGTTTGGGTAAATATGCTTATTATCATTATATTTTGGTTTGCTTCTGTATTTACAAACTGTCATAATTGTACTTATTCTGCAGGAGAATATATTAATGATGACTGAACTTTTTTACTTCATCATTATTTTTATTTTTCATGGAGTAAATTATTGTCTGCAATGTTCAGATGTTTAGCATGATTATATTTTTCATTATTAATGTTTATAGTCTATTACCGTTTATTTAGAAAATTTGTCTGGAATAAATGATACTCAGTATTATGAGCATTATTCTTTCCATTATGAGCGTGTGCCTTATGATTTGGGAACTTTGAGCGTCAGTGAGAAATATTGGATAAAAAAGATGTAGATAATTAAAAAATGAATTCTTTTCTTGAATTCTGGACTTAAAAGTGTAATTTGTAATCAGATTTTTTTATCAATTACTTGAAATTATATGAAAATAGTTCAATGAGCAATTAAGACTCCAAAACAGATTGCAAATATTAGAGAAAGCTGAAAATATTTGAATGAAATGCTTTTAATTCTCAGAGAGAAAGCTAAGGCTTGAGTCGCATTGATAGAACTTGAGTTTGTAGCAGAACATTTTATACAGCAGCATCATTTAAGATGAGCATTTAAGTGATACGATGGATATCCTACAAATTTATGTTTGTCTGTAAATAATTGTGTGGTTCACTGAATCCCAGATGATTATATTCTAAAAAATGGAGATTTACTCAAAATCGATGCATGAGTAATTTATGAAAAATGATATTCTGATTCTGCGATTGCTGTTGTGATTTGATGAGAGATGGCTAACCCATTGGCTCATGAATTGATTACAGTAACTAAGACAGCATTAGATAGTGGAATAGCAACTATTCAGCCTTGAAAATCAATGTATGATTATGGAAATACGGTAGCTACAATAGTTCGTAATGCCTGATTTAAGGTTCTCAAGGATTTGACTGGACATGGATGTGGAAGTGCTGTACATGAGAGGCCATATGTTTTCAATTATGGGCACCCTGATATGAAGAAGCAATTTTTCACTCCAGGAATGGTACTTTGTTTCGAGCCAATTACTGCAGTGATGAGTGATGATTTCTACATGGAATATTGAGATGAATGAATGTATACTCAGCATTGAGATTTAGGTGCTCAGTGGGAGTATATGTTATTGATTACAGAAAATGGATATGAAATGATGAGTGGAATCACTGAGTGGGAGTAGAGTTGAAAAATTTTGATAAATATATAAATTAAAAAAGTCAGATTTTTATTCTCAGTTTTTGATTGAATGTCAGGAGAGACTCCAAAAAAAATCTTTCTTTTTACATGAGAGAATAGATATACACTAAATAAAGAACTGAAGAGATGGAAAGATATGTTTGCAGAAAAAAATGGGGCAGATAGTGTTTTTTCGTTTAATCGTGAAAACTGGGATTATGGTCAAATAAAACAGACGATTTTTAGTGGATGATTTTTTGTAACGAATAAATTAGTTATATTGTACGGAATCCCATTAGATACAGATAAATCTAACACACTCAAAGCTGATGAAATAGAAAAATTAACTGAAGATATTATGAATTATCAAATGCCTCCAGAGGTATTATTAATCTGTGTATCATATAAACCAGATAAACGTGGACGTTTTTATAAGCGATTTGATGGTAACGCAACAGTGAAGACTTTTGCTCCACTTTCAGAGCGTGAATTGCCCGATTTTGTAAAAGAAAATTCAAAAGATTTGAATCTAGATTCAAAAGTAATTCAGACTTTAATTCATAAAGTGTGAAATGATCAATTCCGTTTAGAGTCAGAAATAGATAAGTTACGTTACCGACAAAAATATTATAATGCTGAAATTACATCAAAGGTAGTAGATGAAGTATGTTTTTGAATGATAGAAGAAGATATTTTTCAGCTTTTAGATTTAGCATTGACTGATTCAAAATCTGCAGTAGAATTTATTCAATGACTACAAGACGACGGATTAGACCGAAATGCAATAAATGGTTCATTCGCATGGTGACTTAGGAATTATCTTTTTGTTCTAGATTATGCTGATCATTGAATTACAGATTCAAAACAAATAGCTAGTGAGCTGAAACAAAATCCGTGGGCGATAATGAATATAACAAAAAAACTTTCACTTCTAAAAGAAAAGAGAAATCTGATTCGGACTTTATTCAAAAGTATTGTAGATATAGATTATGATATAAAAAGTGGAAATGCTCAACCAGAAAGTTATTTCTTTACTATAAAAAAAGTCTTACTTCAAAATTAGTCCATTGTTTGATTTTTATGTGTAATTTATTATAAATTTGATGAATGTTTTTACTTGAAATGGAATGAATGCGTAAAATCTGACTATTAGTATTGGTAGTATGTATGACTTTGTTATCTAGTCAGACTTTTTGATATTTCGAAAATAAAGCATATTGTAGTTTTAAAGATAATAATGTAACAATTTCTATTAAAAAACAAGAGGGATCATCCAAATGTCAGACATATCTAAATACGATATACCAAATAGCTCTCAAGAAATACGATGAATTATCCACAATTCGCTCATATATCGCACAGTGAGAGGATATCTATTATCGAAGATGAGTTTTAGATGAAAAGAATACAGAATTTCTCAAGCTCATAAATTATAGAACTCAAATAAAGACAGCAATTGATAAATTTGAATGAGCATTGTTTGATAAATATCATAATCTTTTGCAAAAACCGATGCAGGTATATTATTCTGATTTAGAAGCTCAATATTATATATTAGCTAATCAGCATTCTTCAGCTAAAATACCAGATTATTCATTGAAGCTTGCACAATTGGAGCAACAAATGTGGAATGTAAATCATATTTTAAAAGCAGAGAAGCTTGATCATATAATGGAAGTTCTGTCTTCATATATTTATCTAAGAAGAGAAATAGAATGAAAGTAGGAATAATAAGTTCATGAATAGATACTCTTGCATTGTTTCAATTCTTGACTCGTTATAATAATGAATATTTAATTTATTGCGATCAAGCTAATTTTCCATATGGGGAAAAATCTATTGATTTTGTACTAAATAATATTGAAAAAGCTGGAGAGTTTTTAACTAAAAAGTGAGCTGAAGTAATTATTGTAGATCCAGTTTATGAGTTAGCATTAAAGTTTTCTGATAAAAAACTCTGATTTAAAATTTTGCCATTATTTCAAGAATATTTACACGAATATGCATTCAAATATTCATTAGTAGGTAAAATCTGAATTTTATCAGATTTTTGATCTTGTTGAAATGTTCAAAATTTATTTGAAAGAGAAGAGGAAGATTATAAACCAACAGATGAACAGAAATCAATCAAAAAATTTAGTTATCCATTTCATTATCGAGTAAAGTCTGCCAGTTCATGGGTGTATAATACAAATGATTTATGAGTACACAATCCATACTTAATCCGTAGTATGAAAAACGATTTGCGCTATTTTAAGGATGCATATGTAGATACAATTTTGCCTATGCATTATCATTATTTTCGTATGCAAAGAGCGATAAAATCATTTTTCAATTTCCATAAAATCAGATTTCATGACTTGTCTGTGCTTGAAGAATGTTTTCAAAATTTAGTAGAAAAATCTGATTGAAAATATTCAGTTTCAGTTTGGATTAATCAACCATCAAGGTTTTTGACTCGTAATAAACAGTTGATGTGGCTGATGCAGAGAGGAAAAAAAGAAGAATTAAAAACAAAAGAGATTTAGAAATCTCTAGAAACAACTATTATTTAATAATTTTATAGTATTTTACTCCTGGCCGGAATCGAACCAGCATCTAACCCTTAGGACGGGCCTATTCTATCCATTGAACTACAGGAGCATAAATCTAATATATCAATTTGCTAAGTAAAAAACAAGTAAAAGTTATGAATTATTTTTCTTTTTGTTTATTCCATCTGCACAGGCAAATCCACTAGTCCGACATCGCTGCAAATTGTATCATCAAGTTTTTCAAGTCACATTTACACATTCTCCTATGAAATAAAGTCACGGAATTGTCTTACACTCAAAATTTGTATTTAAACTTTTAGCTTTTATTCATCATCAGCAAACTTTAGCTTCATCTAATCAGCGAACGTTTACTATATCGGATGAAATAACATATTCTTTCAGTATATTCATACGAAATCATAAGAAGTTTAGCAATCTTTTAGTTACCTCTTTGTTAGAAATAGAAAATTTGACTTTATATCTAGAGTTGACTTTATTCAGATTCTCTCATACAAATAGAGAGGCGTTGAAAACTGTAGGACCGGAAATTCATCGATGTGTGAATAGAATTGGTCAGGATTCTTTATAAATTACTGTATTGTTTTTTAATAATTTTAGATTTCAAATTACCGAAGATCATGAAAGAGGAGAAAAATCTTGATTCGTTTCAAATCCAGTTAGAGCAGGATAAAAATTTGCTACATCTAGATTAAATTTTTTCGCAATATTTATAGCGACTTCAGTCGCTCATAATTTAGGGAAACTAGGTCATCATGTTGCGACAATGAAAGATTTTGTATAATAGTTTCAATTTGAAGTTATTATCTCAAAAAGTCATTCATTAGTTTTATTTATATCTAGAAATTCAGTGTTATATTTTATTTCAATTCATTTCTTTTCAGTCAATTCTAATAATTTTTTATGAAATTCTTTGGATTTGCCAGATTTTAATAAAATTCTTCAATTATTTTCTTCTTTTGTTTCAATTCATTCATTATTCAAAAATTCTAAAAAATCTTTAGTTCAAAATCTATCGAAAGTAGATTCTACAAAATTTAAGTCATCGCATACATAATCATTTTTTGGAACTATGCTAATATTTGTGATATTTCACCTTCATTTGGCAGACAATAATAATTTTTGGGCAGGTGAACTTGCTTTTTCCAAAATTAAAATATTTTTTCAATCATCAATTTTGATAGCACAAAAAATTCATGCAGATCATGCTCATAGTATAACTACGTCAAAAATACTATTTTTCATGCTCAATTTTTGATAAAATCACATAACGCTACTTTATAAAAAATTTATCGTGATATTCAAGAGGGTATGCCATTTTTTAGTCTAATCTATAATCAATTAAATCGAATAAATGAAAAAAGTCCGTTTTTTTTTGACTTTTTTAATATTTCTGAATATACTTATTTGTAAAAATTTTTTATTCATACAAAAATAAAATGTCAGAAAAAGATCAAAATTTAGAGTGAAACCTTGACATCTCTGAGTTATCATCCCTATCTTTAGATGATGATTCATTAATAAGCGAGGTTTTAGATGAAAAAAATGATGCTAATAATTTAGATCTTAGTGAATCCAGTATAGATTGACTTAATATGAATGATGAAAGTTCAGTATCAAGTTCAATCGACGAAAGTGTATTTTTAGACACATGAGATTCTGGAGTAAAGAAAAATGTTTTAAAAGATTGAGAGAATTTTTGAAGTTATTTAAGATGGTTCTTTTTTGCATCAATCCTCACGCTTCTCTGAATAATTGCTATTGTTTTATTTTATACTTTCAGTGGATATATAAAGGAAGCATCGCAAGTTAGAATAGATCCTGACAAACAAGAGTACATAGAAAAATATAAAGACAAATTTCAACGAGTGAAAAGTAAAATATGAATGAATAATTCGTATGTCGCTCCTGTAGTATGATCCGAGCAAGAGCAGTCAACAGTAAATGAGATAATAAATGCAGATGATATTGACTATATAGAAAAAAAAGATTTATTATCAAACTATGCAACAGACTTGATGCGTAGAACTAATGATAGAGCAGATTATGCAGAAAATTTAAAACAAGAAATAGCAAGACAATGATTTTTACCAGAGGAGTTAGAATGACTTCTATCAAAGGATCAAGCAATTGATACAATTCAAAGATCATTAAATGCACTAGAAGTAATAAAATTCTCTACAGCAACAAAAGTATTTTCTTATATGAATACAGCTCTTGCTACAATTTCGGAAATGATAAGAGTTGGATGAGCAAATGTGGAGAGTTTGCATGATCTTTTTGTTAAACTTAGTTCAAGATGAGAAAAAGATATATCATCGTATGTATATATGTGTTATCTAAATCCATTTGAAGTTGATGCAAATTGTGATGCAATATGAGATTTAGATTTATACTATAATATTATAAATGACAACTCTATAAATATCAAATTATTTAAAAATGCCATGAATGCAATCAGTCAATTATTAGAAAAATGAGATACATCGTTATTCTCAATCACATTTAATTGATTTAATGCGGAAGACAAAAATATTCAGTTTAATATCGAAGTCTATACAAACCAAGAAGATGAAAGATCTCTATTGCAGCAGGGAAAAAGAAATCCAAATATTTTCATTCTAACTAATATAATTAACTTATTGAAACAATCAAGTTTTATTATATGATCAGAGATAAATACAAAAGAAGTAAAAGTGGATACCAAAATAATAAATCAGGGAGGAATATCAAGAACAGTAAATTATTCTACTATGGATTTTACAGTTCCAATCCAAAAAGATACAGAAAGAGAAATTTTTGATTATATTGATTTAGAAAGTATGAAAAAATTACTTTCAGATAGATGATTTAAAGAAGATCTGGAAGAATCTGAGGAAAAAATAGATTCAAACTTAGAAGAAAATAATATTGTAACTATACAAGATGATAAGATGGGCGTAAATCAGGAAGATATAGAAAATTACCAAAAAATCGAAGAACAATTAGAAAATGAAGAACAGCTAGGAGAAGATATAAACGAAGAATTAAATTAAAGAATAAATCTTTTATTTCTATTAATGTTATAATATAATGACTAGTGAAAATCAAAATACAGTAAATTGAACACATGCCACAGAAGGGCAAAATAGTATTCTTTCAAAAATTAAATGATTCTTTTCAAAGTCTCAAGAGAATTCTTGAACACAAAAAAATCAACGTTTAACGAAAGCATTTCATCTTACCCGTAATGATTCCATTGTGGCAGTAGCTGTAGCTTTTGCAGTTGTTTGATTTGCAATATACTATGGTAAAGTTGTTTATGATCAATATTCTGATCTTAATAGTCGTACAGATGAACTAAAAGAATTCTCAACATATGATATTAAACCAGATGTAGATAAATTATCTCCATATGAAGAATGAAATAATATTAATACAATTAATTGAATAATATCCGTCAATGATAATATAGAAGAAGAGATAGTAAGTGATGAAATATTCAAACAGCAACAAAAAAGTTATTATGAAGTACTTTTGCAAAATATTTATCTTCCATCTCTAAATATATGGAAGGATCCGTATACAAAGGACTTTAATATGGGAATATTATGACAAAGATATCTAGAAACGGATAAATTTCAGGATTTATATTTGATTCAGTATTGGAGTGATTTTGCGAAATATGTCTGAAATGATGCAGATTATAATACGATAGATAACATAACAATTTGAGATAAAGTAGAAATGGAATGAAATCCTAATTATTTTTATACTCCAATAACTATCTCTTTTTCTTCTCCAAATAAGCGTTCATTCTTGTTGTTGGTAAATAAACTTTCAATGACATCAAACCAAAATAATATAGCATTGTTAAACGAATTCTTTTTCTACTTGTTAAGAAGTATTAGAGAAGAAAAATCGTCAGAATTAAATCAATTAATGAAAGAATATTGGGATATGTTTTCATCAAGTACAAAATGGGATTTAGCAGATTCATTTGAAGAACTTTCAGAATCTGAAGAACAATTATCTATTTATAGAGATAGAGTAATATGATATAATTTATATCATTGGATACTTGGAGATTTGACAGGAGAAGATACAATTAATTTAATTGATGATAATATTATCACAAGGACAATTAGAGATACAACATTGTGTACAGAGGCTGATGTAGATCAAAAATGTTTCTATAATTTTAGAGAAAAATATAGAAACTTACCATATTTAGCTTATAAAATCGGATTAGAAGAACAGAGTAATAGGACTGAATGATTGCATGAATTTTTGAAAGACTTGCCACCAGCAGTAGCTATTACAAGTTTCTGATTCGAAAAATATTCAAATTCAACATTTCTTAATAATAAAGAAGAAGAATATGAATGAAAAGTCACATTTAACGCATATTGAAGGAATATTACAGATGAAGAATTAGAAGAAGCCAGTGTAATGTTATGAAAATTGTGTTTTTGAAGCACTTCCGATCAAAAAATTTCTGCAGATTTAGCTTTATCACGTGTAAGTGAAACCATCACTTCATTATGAGGAAATCGTGAATATTCGAATGTATCCTCTTTGTGAGAATTACAAGCATTGTTTACAGAAATACAATCTGAATATGAATGATTAAATAAATATGAAAAGATGATTAGATTGTTTGAAATTCGAAGAATGATGAACGATGCAAATCTATGTAACAAATAGAGTATTTAAAAATTTATTTTTATACATAAAAAATAGCACTATTCAGTGCTATTTTTTTTGACTATAAATATTTTATCCGAATACACATTCACCATCAATCACTTCAGCCAATTCTGTTTCCTCTTCTACTCCTGCTTTTTCCATAAAGCATTTATTATAATACGAGTTTCCATCCTCACCACAAACTGTAACTTGAGGTTGCTCATAACATTCAGCTACATATTCTTGATATTCTCTTTCACCTTCATGCATGTCCTGAATATCTAACATATCTTGATAGAGTAAATCACATCCTCAATCCGTTACATCACTCATATAGCAAAACTCATCGTCACTAAGGATACATATATCTTCACCATCTTCAGTCTGAGAAATCTGACCATTATTATCTATACAAGCTTGCTCTGCATAAGGATACCCATCGTTAATAAGACTAATATCTCATTTTTTACAGCTTCATGATGCTAAATCTTCTAAATAACAAAAAGTCTTATCTTCAAAATAACAAAACGAATCTAAATCCTGTCATTCAACAGTTCATCACTGTTCTTCACACATATCTATTACCTCAGTAATCCATTCTCATCATTCTGCGACATCATCACCTCTTTCCATTCAAGACCAATCTATAATATCATTACATCATGAGAGAGTAATACTTCACAAAAATAAAAATCAGATTAAAAATAACTTTTTCATTAAAATATATGGATAAAAATTAAATAATATGGTTAGTTATCACAATAACTAGAGCTATGACAAAACATATCATCCAAGATTCATTGAACGTTTCCTTAAATGAAAAATTCTTTTTAGATTTCTTAGAGAATTTAATCTGAAAATATGATACAAGTTCATAGACAAATATGACAATTAAGAATTCAAGTAAAAGCTCAACGATAAAGTATAAGATTTGCATCAATGTGTTCATGATGATGTTATTACAAATATAAAATATTACATAATTGATACAATTTTCTCTTGAAATTACAATATCTTAAAAATAGAAATAAGCTAGATTTATCTATATATTAATCATGAAAAAACGTAATATACCAGTTATTAAAAACAAGAAGTTGAGAATTGCTTGAGCAATTACATGTATAATCGTTCTAATTTCATTCATTACGTGAGTAGTAATCTGAACTATTTGATGATATAAATACAATGTAACACAAATGAAAATATGAATTTGGATGAGTATAATCTCATGAATTTTTATGTGAATGCTACATATTCTCTATTTTAGGACTCCAAAAAAGTTTAGGAAAAAGTTATTCTGAGAATAAATCTACTGCTTGAAATTTTCACTCTAAACTATATTTTATATACAGATTTTTTTATCTTTTGTTCTCCAAAATTTGATGACTTGAGAAGCTACACAGGAAACTAGGATGCAGGCATATGAATTCGAATTACGTTGGAGAGCTTTCGCATGATTATCTAGAAGATTTAGGTATTCTTGGGAAGAAGAAACTATCGCAAATCTGGTAAAAAGAACAGATAAATGAAATCTGGAAACGGCTTTAAAGGATACTTCTCCAGACGATTTACATAAATTTACACTTCAAACTTATACTCAATATAAAAAAGATTTTATCCAAAAAAATCAGAACGAATTTCCGTGAAGAGATAAGAGATTTTCATTATGATATTACATTGACCGCTTGGAATATGAACTAAAGGTTATCAAGGAGATGTGATTCAATTCATACTTTCTAATCGTGTCAGAATACGTTCGTCGAGCCAAGGAACATCAAATCTCAGTTTGACCATGAAGATGATCTTGAGCATGATCTCTATTAGCATGGTTGATAGGTATTACGGAAGTGGATCCATTACCATTCGATTTACTTTTTGAGAGATTTTTGAATCCTGCTAGAGTTTCAATGCCAGACTTCGATATCGATTTTGAGGATTCTTTACGCCAAACCGTAATCGAACATTGTTATGATTTATATTGAGCTGAAAAAGTTTGCTCAATTTGAACATTCATGAAAATGGCTACGAAAGCCGCATTCAAGGATGTTGCTAGGACACTTTGAGTACCATTCGAAAAATCAAATCAGATTACAAATTTGCTTCAAGATAAAATTGCATTGTTATCACAGGTAGAGGATCCAGAATGTCCACCAGAGCTTAGAAATATTTATGATTCAGATGAAAAAATTCAGCAGGCTATAGAATATGGAGATAAACTTACATGAAATCTTCGTCAGATGTGAGTTCATGCCTGTTGAATTATTATTGCTCCAGAAAAAGTTACAACATACACACCGACACAGTATAACAAAGAAGAAGACCATACAATCGTTAGTCAGTATGATGGACCAACACTTGAATCAATCTGACTTCTTAAGATGGACTTTTTGTGACTTCGTAATCTTTCTATCATCAAGAACTGTGTAAAAATTATCAAAGCACGTGCAGATCAGAAATGAGAAAAAATTCCAGAAATGTTTGAAGAGTTCTTGGAAACTATGAGTCTGGATATACCAATTGATGATGAAGAAACATATAAATCAATTTTTCAGCAATGAGATACAACTTGAATATTTCAGTTCGAATCTGCATGAATGCGTCGCTATTTGATAGAACTAATTCCAGAAAAAATTGATAACTTAGTTGCTATGAACGCACTTTATCGTCCATGACCTATGGAATTTATCCCAAGTTATATTAATAGAAGACTAGGAAAAGAGGAGATCGAGTATATGTATCCAGAACTAAGAGCAGAATTGACAAAAAAATATTGAGCAGAAGTGGCGGAAGAAGAAAGAAGAAAGCTGATTGAAGATTTGGATCCATTCTTAAAAGAAACTTACGGAATCGCTGTTTATCAGGAACAGCTAATGTTTCTAGTACAAGCGATGGCATGATTCTCACTCTGAGAAGCTGACCTTCTTCGTCGTGGAGTTTGAAAAAAGAAAAAATATATTATCGAGCAACTAAAGAAAGAATTTCAAGAGCGTGGAGCTTCATATCATAATTATAAACCTGAAACTACGACTCAGATTTATGAGAGAATGATTGAGCCTGCTGCATCATATTCATTCAATAAATCGCATTCTGTTTGTTATGCTATGATTGCATATCAGACTGCTTATCTAAAAGTTCACTATCCAATCGAGTTCTCTGCGGCATTGATACGTTCTGTAGAGGAAGATACAGATACACAAAGTTTCTATTTCTCAGAAATTCAACAGAAATGAATTGATATTTTACAGCCAGATGTGAATGTATCATTTAACCATGTTGCAGCCATCGACCAAAGTGTAAGAATCTGATTTATTTCCATTAAATGAGTGTGATTCGATACATGAGAGGAAATTCAAGAGGAGAGAAAGTGATGATGAAAATTCACTTCCCTCGAAGATTTCTGCAAAAGATGTTCAAAAGTTTTGAATAGAAAGAGCCTTGAATGATTGATTAAATCATGAGCATTGGATCAATTTGAAGACCGTAAAGTTCTTTGGAATAATGTAGATGTAATTATTAACCGAATATCAAATTCAGCAAATGCAAGTCAGGGTTTATTCTGAGATTTGGAGAATAAAATCCCATTAAAAAAAGTGGAGAAATCTACCTTGATGGAAAGATTGATGATGGAACAGGAAGTTTTCAAGACTTTCATCTCATGAAATCCATTGGATTGAATGTACAAATTTATCAAAAAAAGGACTCTTCTTTCAAATATTAAGGACAAAACTGACGTTTGAAACTTTGAAATTGTGTGATATATAAAGGATATTCGTCGTGCAAAAAAGAAATGATTCTTCATAACTATTGAGGATATTTCAGATAATTTTGATATCTTTTTGTCTGAAACTTATGGTTTATCAAAATTTGATTTGGTCATTGTTTCATGACGAAAGAAGAATAGAATTCAGATTTCTAAAATTGTGAAAACTTCCCGTGAAAAACTGAAAGAATTGGCTTGAGGTTCATATGATGAAAAAGATACGGTTTCAGAGGTTAAAAAGGCTAGGGCAGGAGAACAGCAACAACTTAATATTGAACGTATAAAAGCAGAGATTAAAGCTGAGAATGAAAAGATGGTCGAAGAAAAGAAAGAAAATCAGACTAAAAATATTTCCATTGACGAGAACGGAGTTGTAGATGATGAGGAAGAAATCGCTGAAGTTGATGAAGAAATTAATGAGATGGAAGAAGAAACAGTTGATGAAGTTAGTAGAGAGGATGTTGATGATGAGGTAGCCGAAGACACTGAACAGCCATTATCAGAAGCCCAAAATGATGATAATTTGTCATCCTGAACCGAAGGTGAATGATCTGTGTGAGATGCTGATAATTCTCAAGATTCTTCGTCGCAAGCTCCTCAGAATGATGATAATTTAGAGAAAAGCGAAACATCTTCTTTGCTAGGCTCAGAATGACAAACTAATTCTGAAATTGAAGAAATATTTACTATCACATCTGAGAATCTCCCATTTTCAAAAATGAAGCAACTAATGACTATAATTTCTTGAAATCCATGAGATATAACAATTCAAGTTCTGTGAAATGAAATGAAGGTCTCAGAAAAATGACTTAATGAACTTAAAAAATTAATCCAATAATAATTTATAAATTACGTAAAAATAATGCAGTGAGAAGAATTAAAACTTAAGCTAGAGCAAGCACAAAATATTGCAATTTTTGGGCATCAATCAATTGACGGAGATGCTATATGATCTATGTTCGGAGTTTGACTACAGTTAGAAAAATTATGAAAGAATATTGCATATTTTACTCCAGATGCACCGAGCAGTATTTTTTCTTTTTTACCAATTCAGAATTTGCAAACAGAATTTGATTATTGAAATTATGATTTAATTGTATTTGTAGATTTTTCTACATATAATATGATTAGAAAATTTACAGAGTGACATGAAGATTATTTCGATTGACAGCAAAAAGTTATCATAGATCATCACATCTTTTCAAAGAAGCTCCCAAATTCAATTGAATTTCGTGATGATAGCTCAATCAGTGCTGCTCAATTAGTTTTTGAACTTACGCAGCAATGGCGACCAGATTTGATTGACTGGCAGATTGCTACATTTATGCTTACATGAATAATGACGGACAGTTGAAATTTTCGTTTCGACGAGTGAGAAGAATCTATTCGTGTTTCTAGAAATAATTTAGCATTATTGGAAAAATGAGCAAAGAAAAAGCTGATTATCGATAATATTTTTCGTAGTAAAAGTTTTGAAGACCTGGAGTTTATGCAGATTATTCTCTGAAGAATGCAGAAAATTGATGATTTTGTCTATTCGTGGTATGCACAGTCAGAGTTAGAAGAATTTTGATTACATCCAGATAGTGCAGATTATGCTTTATATCTAATTTGAGATATAAAAGATCAACAGTTAGTTATTCTTGGAAAGGAGAAAGATGATTGTATAAAGATTAGTCTTCGTGGAAAATGAAAATATAATTGTAGAGATATAGCGTCTCATTTTGGTTGATGATGACATGCGAATGCTGCCTGATGCAGTATTGAAAAGTCTTGAGATTTAGGAAAAGATATATTAGATTTCGTGAATCAAGTGAGAAAATTTATAAAGTAGTATGGTTATCCAAATTTCTTATAATAAAAAGCAATCGTATTTCAGATTGCTTTTTTATTGTTCTTTTATATTTAATTATCTTAATTCAACTCAAGAGCAATAACCTGACTTCATCATGTAACGCTAGTCAATAATAAGTTTTGAACTTGAGAAGAAATTCAACTTTCTCATCACTGTTTATATCACATATACAAATTCAAATAAGTAACTAGCACAGTCCTTTCATCTTGAGTTAATTCACTAATATTTCATTCTCAAATTTTATTATTTATGTACATAGATGCAGTATTTGCAACTTTATCACTATCAATTTCTAATCAATAAATGTTTGCAATGTCTTCGACTCATCATTTCGTATCATTTATAATCCTTGATAAAAAGATTCAAGCAATTGAAGAAAATATAGAATTAGCATCATCGAAATATTGTAATATTGCCATCTTTCATCTTGCTAAAATAAGTTCATCATCAGTTAAGTTCGCTCCGAAGTAATTTCTAATCACACTATCATCCATAGTAAAAGCATATTTAGATCCCAAATTGTTTGTGCTAAGCAATTTTAGATATCAATTTTGAGCTAGTCTAATCAATGTTATTATAGTTCCATCTATTTCAACTTTCGACTTATCGCTACTTAATTTACCGAAGAATCTATAGAATAAAGTTTCGTTTCACTCTCACATAGTAACAGTTCATATATTTGGATCAATAATTAAGTAACGTGTATTATCCTTTTTAAGTCTTCGATAAGTTTTACATAAGTCTCAATCTGAAGCATTCTTTCGGAAATCATTTAACATTCAATCTCATTTAATATTTCGCTGATTTCATAAGAAGTATTGTATGTAAGTTCATGCAATAATTACTCAATCTTTATCATCACGGTCAGCTAAAGCATTAATAATTGGATTATATTGTGGAAATTGTAAATTAAAAATATTCTTCCAAGTATATCAACGTTTTGTTTTTGTAGCAGGCTGTAAATTATCGTCAATTGTCTGTGTATTACCAACATTTCATTTGTATCGCACAAATACAGAATTTGCTCATTGAGAAGCAATTCTTAAGAAATTGAAAAGAATCTGAATTCAGAAGAATATTCAAACAATAACAATCAAAACATAAGGTATAATTTTAAGATTTTTCTCTTTTCTATTAAGTATACTGTCCCACATTAAAGCAAGAGTAATCATTGTCCGAGAGATTAATGCAGTTCCATACCATAATATTGATGATCAAATAATCCACCGAATTCACCATCAAATTAATGTAGTCAAAGCAATAGATGTCAAAATTTTATCTTTTTTTATAATAGCATATGGCAGAGCAATAAGCAAGAACACGTATACAATAATCCAGAAGAAACCAATATCGGTATAATAACTACTTAAATTCTGTAGAGACCAGTTGAAAGAAATATTTAATGGTACTAAATATCTATAAGGAATATTTATAGATTCTTCGGTAGAAGAAATGCTATGGGATTGGTAATATTGTCTTAATTTAACTATTTCATCATGAAATATAGCTGTGTTAGAAGTTCAGATTCAGAGTCTTCATTCAGATTTTGCTTCATCATAAGCATCAATAGCATCTCTTAAAAGAAGTCCAGCTTCTCATTCTTTATTCTTTATTCAATTTTCATAAATCGCACGCAAATCATCAATTTTAAATTGGTCAATCACAGATGCATTGTTGCATAAAACTTTAGCATCATGATTAAATCCATAACAAGTATCACTCGTTGGCCATAATATTCTCATCAGTCAATATATTAGATTTTTTTCACATATAATGTTATCGGAATTAGTCAATCATTCACATTTATCTGATTTAGGCCACAAAGACTTGAAAATTTTAAACCATCATTTATTTGCAGTATCTTCATCTACACTAAATGTATTTACATTTTTAAACTCTTTCCATCAATATCAAATATATCTTCATAAATCTTCTCATCATCATCATCCATTAAGTTCTTGTAATCATTCACTTAATTCTTCTTCAGAATATATATCTCCAGCTGAAGAACATTGAGCAAATGTTCTATCATTTCTTAAATTTAAACTGGAATTATCAATTAAATTCTGTTCATCTACAGAATTTGCTACGTTAGAATCTGATACTTCATTGGAATTGTCCGTTGTATCGGCTTCTGCATTCTGAACTAATAATTTATCAATATTAACTTTTTGAGAATTATTATTAATACCAAGCAGTACAGCTTTTAAAGAATTTCAAACTGAATAATTATCAGTTTTTATTTGGCTAATCGTAGTTCGTGGTAATTTTAGGAAAATTAAAGGAATTAAAAAGCTCAATCAGAATACCATTAAATGGATACAAGACCTTCAGAATTCTTTTCTATTTGAACGTTTAAATAGATGAATAAATAATCATATAATTGTAACTGCAGCTCAAAGAATTATAAACCAGGTTGCATTCGTGTCGGTTAACATAACAGAAGATGTTAAAACATTAAATTTTCTAACGAATCACATTACCATCATTCATAATCATAAGCTTGTTATAGGAGTAAACCATAATCCAACAAGCAATAAACCAAATAATACAAAATCTACAAATGCTGTAATTTTTGCTAATGCGGCAAAACCAAAAAATAATCCAGCAATTATAATATATTTTAAAATCTCTTTCTTATCAGATGAAAATTTTCTGTTTTGTAAAAATATTAATCCAGCGAGTAATGCAAGTAAAGAAAGAGCCATAACTCATAAATCCGTTTTATTATCCACAATTACTAGAAATGCTCACATTCAGCCAGTTAGCCATAAAAGCAAAATATACCATCACATAGTTACTCAATTTCAATTCTTAATCTCAGTCTCAACAATAGTTTTATTTCATTTTTTTAAATCAAGATTTTCTTCACGATTTTCTCTTTTATTATTAATGAGTGAGAAAATTTGAAAAATAATAGCAATTCAGAATAAAAGCACAAAAGTGGCACTTATATTATTCATAGAAATAGCAATGTTGTCAGCAGATAATCCAAACCATCAATTCGTGCAACCAGTTAAAGAAAAGACGAAAGTCAAAAATTGATGCCAAAATCATGGCATATTATTTGCAACAGTATTTCATCGATAAATTCCAGCATTTTCAGCTAAAATTTTAGGGACATACATATACTCATGGTTAGCATCCCAGGCAGTAGAGTAAGGAGTAAATGCATTCTGAATTCACATATATAAATATGCTAAAGAGAGAAGTATTGGTAAAGATATGGCTAGAAGTCAGATTTTCTTTGAACTCCAAAAACTTTTTGAATTTAGGTTTCGTTCTCAGGAGATAATTCACATTTTATAGTCTTCCAAAATATTTCAAATAATATCTCATCGTTTTGAAAGCTCTTTTCTTTCATATCGTATCATAAATCATAATCATAAGAATAATAACCAGCTTACAATTCAATATAGAAGTCCAATTCACAACAAAATCTGAACAATGATAACGAAACTACAAAATCATATTCAAAAACTTAAGAATAATTCTTGTCGACGAAATTGCTTAAATTTTATCCATTTTCTTTCAATCCAACTTCATATAGCTGAGAATCAAAGCATTAGATAAATTCATAGAGATACAAGCAATACGGTATTAAATACTGTAATAATATGTCCAATTCAAATCGGGTCTCACTTGATATTGCTATGAATTAATCCAAAAATTCAAGCTCAAACTACAAATCGCATAATCAACTTTCGAATCTTAATCTTTGAACTTGCAAATAGATATAATATGGGGAATAATCCAGCACAAACTAGAGCAGAAATAATAATCCATCGATTTTGACTTGAAGATAACATTCAGAAGTAGTAAGTATGCTCCGCAAGATAAGCAAAAAGAGACTGATATCATAGCCAACCAATGACTAAAATTAAAGCAGTAATACCAATCAACGATAAATACTTTTTCATAATATAAAAAAATGAAATAAAAAACTCAATCCTAGTTTATTTTTTAGATAGCTTTTTTCAAACAAAAAAAGTCCCCAAAAATTTGACATTTTTTTATTTTTAGAATATAATATGATGTATAATTTATTTACACAAAAATTAAAATGGCAAAACGATCTGGTTATGAAAAGGCATATCAAAGATTTAATACAGCTCTTTGAAAGAGAATTATTTCTCATAATCATAGATGAAGAAGAGTAGAAAAACTTTATAATGCAGTGAATACTTGTTCTCGTTGGTGGATGTATGCATGAGAAGCTGTTTTAGCATTCTTGTTCATTTGATGGGCAACTATGCGATGATCATGAGACAATCTAAAAAATAATACCAGCCTTGTTTATCCTTTGTTTCAGGTTTCTACACTAGAATGTAGAACATTTGAACGAAATTCTATGCCAGATTCTTGTAAAATTAATTTGCCAATAATTCATAATGCTGATTATACTACATATGTAAATGAAAAAGTTTATACTGATATCTATACTACACTTTGGTGAGGTTCATATCAAGAAGAGTGGAATCAATGAGCATGAGCTCACTACGGAGTGGATATAGCAACGGCAAAATGAACTCCGCTTTATGCAATTGCAGACTGAGAAGTTTATTCAGCTTGATATAATTCTGCATATGGAAATGTGGTAAAGATTAAGTTTAAATTTAATTGAGAAATTCTATTCGCTACATATGCACATATGAATAGTATTTCAGTGAAAGCATGAGATACTGTAACAAGAGGACAACAAATCTGAGAAGTATGAAATACAGGAAATACATTCTGAGCATTAGGATGATATCATGTTCACTTTGAAATTGATAAAAATAGTGGAGGAAGACCTGCCTATGCATTCGCATGATGTCCAGATTTATCAAAATGACATTCTGAAATTATTGCTAAATGACTTTGTAGAATCCAACTATTTGAAAATACAAAAGATCCAATTGCATTACTTGAATCAGTAGATGCACCATATCCAAATCAAACCGCAGAAAAGACAGAAACTAAACCTGAAGTAAAACCAGAAGTGAAAAATAATGATGAAAATCATTGAGTAGCGACATGAGAAATAGTTTTATCATGAGAAGTTAAAGATTCTACTTGATGAACTGCAAAAATAGAATTACCAGAAGCTAAATCTATTGAACAAAAACCATTAGCACAAAATGAAAAGAAAAATCTGATTGAATTGAATTTTGATAATCTCGATGCTAAATGAAAAGAATTTGTGAATAAATGGAATATTGAAATTGAAAAATGATTTGATGATTCAATAATGATAGAAAAATCTACTCAAATCACTATCCGTGTGACAAATAAAGTTTCATGAGCTAAATATAATGGAGCATTAAATATTCCATTCACAGCAATTGCTAGTAATACAAATGTTTCATTAAATCCAGTATCGGTAATGCTAGTTCAAGATGGAGAAGCTAAAATTACTATCACTCCAGTTAAGATGTGAAATACATATATCGCTCTTAATCTTGGAAATGCAAAGATTTGAGGAACAACAATCTCAGTTAAGTAATACACATAATATTATATAGTAAGAAATCTGATTCAAATTGAGTCAGATTTTTTTTAATTTTCTACTTGCATTACTTTAAATTAATCATACTACTAAAAACAGTTTTACTATTTTCTCATCAAAAAATGAAATACTTTCCAAAAATATCACGAGGTAAGGTTTACCTTTCGCCAATTCATACTGACGATTATGAAATATTCACAAAATGGATGAATGATAGCAGAATTACAGACTGAATTACCACTTGACCAAAAATATTTTCCTTGGAGTGAGAAAAAGCTTGGTTAGAAAATGTTGCTAAAAGTTGAGATTGTAATTTAGCAATTATAAAAAAAGATGGAGATAAGCTTCTCTGAACTGTATGATTATTCCATATCGATCATATAAATCAGTCTGC
>Ga0310691_10002409_pt1 | contig 24997 bp, 41 predicted proteins | sample 176DNAGHGlowgp2_FD_203887 | JGI IMG/M metagenome (GOLD analysis project Ga0310691, IMG submission 203887) | Sheep rumen microbial communities from Palmerston North, Manawatu-Wanganui, New Zealand - 1766 DNA GHGlow gp2 (v2) (version 2) | ecosystem: Host-associated > Mammals > Digestive system >...
CCTTTTACAACATTCAGAATGTTATTAACACGTCTATCAATCGCTTCCGGTGTACCGTACTGCAGAAAAGGCTGATTTCCGAGCTTCATAACGAGGCCGTCACCTTCACCGATAACCTTGACAATCTTCGTCTGTGCGTCGACATAGGAAACGAAATCATAATATGAATTGAAGTCAGAGATCTCCGTTCCTGACATTCTCCTGGCTTTCGGGATGCTGATAACAGAAACGTTATCAAAAGACTTAAGCTTCCAGTTTCCGTTTCGGTCCGCATATGCAAAGCCACCAACCATCTGAGCCAGAGCACTCATCAGGTCTCGGAACGTGGTCATGTCATTATCTTCATAAGGAGATATGACCTCGGTACCATTAGGAAGAGCTTCGCACTCTTCTTGTGACATTCCGAAGTGAGCTCCGGTCTCGGATTCGATGTACTTACAAAAATAAAAGAGTGTTCCGCTCGTCTGGTCGATCGTGAGATTCTTGTCAGTCTTTGAAAGAACATCGTAAGCGGTTATATCTATTCCTGCAGCTGTTCTCACAGCCTCAGCGATATAGAATACTCCGACAGGAACGTCTTCAAAGACATCCTCACCGGATTCCTCTTCAATCTTCAGACCGTCATAGATCAAGATCTTCTTTCCGTAGTAGTCACCACGATCGAGAAGGTCGACCAGGAACGTGAGCTTCAAGACACCGATATTAACAGATCCCAGAGCTACATTTTTCTGAGAACACTGATTCTTATAGGAAACACCTATGACATCAGCTTCCGTGAATGAATACGCATCGTCCAGGAGGCCCACAAGACGGTGAGTCTGTACCTGGTCGAGCATTTTCGCTTTGTATGCGTCTGAGACTGAATACATATCTTAAAACTCCGTAACTGTAACTGAACACTCGAATAAACCATTGACGGAACTGAGCCACTCAGAACCCTCAACGGTGTTTTCTGTGAAATCTCTTACTCTTACTCGATAAGTCTTTCCCTGATAAAGCATCATTGTCGACTCGTCGTGAGTAAGTCCCTCGAGGATCTCCTTCTTTGCAGGAGACAGGTCGAAGCTGAAGCTCCACGAGTTCTTCGCAGGACGGACCACTGTGACGAGGTCCGTACCTGCTTCGCTCTGTGAAACATTTTCAATGGTCTTCGATGTTCTCGAAGGTGTTTTAGGATTCGGGAAGACTTCATTATTAAACTTCAAGTAGTTTCCTAACATTAGTGTCCTCCTGTTGTATAGTTATTCCTGTCGATAGCATCCAGAACAACTGTGTCGACGTGGTCTCCTCCGATATAGATCGGGAATACCCATGTCGCACCGTCACCCGAAGCAACTGCAGGACCTGCAGCGTTCATGATGGCCTTTTCGATCCTCGAAAGACCTCCGCTATAGTCGACAGTCTGATGTGCTTCGCTTCTTGTTACTACCTCGTAGGAATCATTCATTCCTGAATCGATGATACCTGCAGTCTTATAGAGTGCTTTCTCAAGCTCTCCCTGCTGCTTATTCATCGAGTCGATGAAACTCTGGATCATGTCACCGCCTGACTCGTTAAAGTCTGAGAGCGGTCCCATATCAGGCTCAGAGAAGTGTAAGAAGTCAGCAACTTTCTTAGCTGCTCCCTTCGCAGCTTCACCGAGCTTTCCAAACATCGACTTAATACCCGAAATGAAGTTGGATATCATGTCAGAGCCCCAACCTTTTGCACCGTTGATAATACCGTCAAAGGCTGCCTGGAAGCTCTTGAGAATGTCAACAGCTCCATCACCTGTGATGTATTTACCCATCTCGATGACCAGTGTGACCAGAGCCTCGATAATGGCTGCGATGATTTTCGGCATATCTCCGATGATGGCCGTGATAAGAGTGAATCCAGCCTCAATGATGTCAGGTAAAGCGTCACCGGTCAGGAATCTTACGATTCCCATGATTATCTCAGGGAGACGTTCAATCAGCTTAGGGAGATAGTCGACCAGACTTGAAGCCAGAGTGACTATCAAGGTCAGAGCTGCAGATATGATCTGTTCCAAGCATCCACTGGAAAGGAGCGTATCGACCAGAGTCAATATAGCTTCGATCGCAGCAGGTATCAGAACAGGAAGGGCTTCAGTCAGTCCACTGAGTAATCCGGTGATAATAGCTGTCGCTGCTGACAGGATCTGCTCAATACTCTCGGGAGAGAGCAGATTCTCTGCAAGCGTCATGATAATGGCCAGAGCTGAATCAAGAAGCAAAGGTGCATACTCGATTAACGAGTTGACCAGAGTCATGATGAGATCGATCGCCAGCGGTACCAGGACCGGAAGGAGTGTGACAGCTGAATCTACGACGGACTCGAACAGTGAGCTGAACGCAGAAATAAATAAATCTGCGTTTTCGGCTATCGAGCTCGAGAGCGTTTCGATAAGCCGTCCTGCCATCTCTATGAGCTGAGGTGCGACTGACATCGCAACCGGGAGAAGGGCCGATAAAACGGACTCAACGACCGTCAGGATCTTCGGGATATAGGTCTCGACTATCTGTACGGCCCGAGGTGCGAATTCTTCGATGATGCCGGCTATAGCGTCAATATCTCCACCTGTCTCTGAGAGAGCACCGGAGAAATCACCGAGAAGGTCGACTGCATCTCCGCTCATGTCAGTGAGCAGAGGAAGAAGAACCTGTCCGAAAGACTGTTCTACTGCCTGAGCTCCGTTCGTGAGCCTCTGCATATTATCATCGAGAGCACCGAAAGCGTCGATCGTTTCGGAATCCATGACATAACCGACCTTGTGGGCCTCGTCAGCAAGGCTTCTGAAGGTATCGGAACCTGCCAGGATGAGCGGATTTAATTCCTTCGCTGACTTCCCGAAGAGGGACATGGCAGCGATATCACGCTCACTCTCGTTCTCGATCTGGCCCAGAGCATCCACAGCCTCCCAGAAGACCTCTTCAGCGTCCCGGACATTACCATTCGAATCCTTGAATGATATTCCGAGAGCCTTGAAGCTCTCCTGAGCTGACTTGGATCCTGACATCGCAGATCCGAGAGTCTTTTCTAATTTTGTTATGGATCCTGTGACTGTTGAAGTATCAACGTCCAGGAGTTCTGCAGCGTAGTTTAATTCCTGCAGAGTGTCAGTTGAAAGACCTGTAGTCTTCGACAGAGTGTCAAGCTCGTCAGCGAGCTTTGATGTCTCCATCGTAGTATTTGCGAGAGCGGTACCAGTCGCAACGATAGCGGTCCCGACAGCTGCACCAACTGCAGCAGCAGCGGCCACGACAGCTTCGAGAGACTTAACTGCGACCTCACCGGCTACCTCAGCAGCTTCACCAAGTCCTTCAAAGGACTCAGAAGACTTCTCGACTTCGGTACCTGCCTGATCCGCAGAGTCTCCGACTTCTTCGAGATCGCCTGAAGCGTTATCAGCTTCCCCGGATAACTCTGTGAGAGTTGCTCCAGTAGTTGCTATCTCCGCTTCAAGCTCTGCCATCTGTGAGGCTGTGAGCTGTGCGTTCTCGGGAAGATCTGTCAGAGCGTCCTGCTGGACCTGCTGTAAGATGTCCATCTTCTGAGTGACGAGATTAGTCTTCTCAGCAAGGACCTGTTCTTTTGCAGCAAGTAAGTCGACATTCGTAGGATCGAGCTTGAGAGCTTTGTCCAAGTTCTTAAGGGCTGCATCGTCCTTCTTGATCTGGCTCTCTACGTCCTGAAGCGACTTGACCAGTCCGCTGGTCTTTCCTTCAATTTGAATGGTAATACCTTTAATTGTACTTGCCATTTTTACTTACCTCGTCTGTCAACGAGGGAAAAGAGCATCGATATCAGCTTGAGTGGCTATCTTCGGCCAGTCAAAGTTATCATTCGATCTCTCGGTCAGAATTCCAAAAATCTGGCCGCATGAATAGAACCTTAGATCTTGTTTTCGAATTCCAAGTTCTAAAGCTCTAAGCTGGAACAAACTCGTCGTCATCGGACGAATTGTCGCTGCGGCCTTTACTCGTTTTTTACCGAGTCAGGGACCTTCTGGTCGAGGTTTACCTTTTCCCAGATTGCACTCATTACTTCGTTCTGAATGAAAGCACCGGGCTCCTGTGTGGCAAGCCACGCATAGTAATCCTCTTTGCTTCCGTTGTATTTCTTCTTGAAGAGAAGTGATCCGATATAAGCGATTCTCGAAGTGTATTTCCTCATAAGGAGACCGACTGAGATGTTATAGTCGGTAATTTCCTTCTGTTCGTCTTCGTCGAGGAGTGAATAGTCCTTAATGGCCTTTTCAACTGTCTCTCCGTTCTCATCCTGTTCCTTGACGAGCTTTGTAGCTCTGGATCTCAAAGCCTGGATCCTTCCATTCGGTCTGACTTTAGCCAGGACACTGAAGAAATCCTCACCGAATACGGATTCGAAAACTTCGTAAAATGCTGCGTTAATTTCAATTTTATTTACATCAAACATATGCTTTCTCCTTTTATTCAATAGAAAGGGGAAGCTCCGTGTAAGAGCTTCCCCTCTTTAACCCTTATTAGTAGACCTGTTATCAGGACTCACCGCTGAAGCTGGGCTCGGGAACTGCTGTGTAGAAGTTAGCGTAAGCCTGTGCATCAGTATTCTTTCCTGTGCAAGCCTTAATGAGATGCTTCTCAACTCCGTCAATGTTGACTGCGTCAGTTCTGGGAACAGCTCTGAAGGAAACTGTCTCAGTCTTGACTTCGAGATCACCATTAACGTCTACAGTGTTAGAAGCAACTGCAGGACGAGAAGCGAGACAAACCTTGTAGAAGCAATATCTACGAGCGGAAATGTCTGTCTGAAACTCGAACATGAGAGCGAAATAAGAGATCTGGTCCTTATCAGTCTCAACGATAAGGCCATTATCATCCTCTGTCTCTCCGAGTGTGTCGATCTTGATGTCTTCCGGGATCATAGCAGACTCGAAATCGCCCTCATAACCACGGTTATTAGCCAGGGCATAGTAAGCGATGTTATCTGCTGAGAAGAAAGTAGGATTGCCGGAAGGATCGAGCTGCATATTAACAGCTCCGGGCCACTTCTTAGGTACGCCGTAAGATGTTACGACATTACCCTGTTCGTCAGTGGTCTCTGTGAGCGGTGCATAATGCACATTTGAAAGGCCGTAAAAGACCTTTGCTTCCTTTTTCTCAGGCATTTAAGATTCCTCCTAAAAACGTAATGTCAAAATAGGTCTCCGTGACTTGCTCATCAGAGTCATCGACGTAGGTCACGCTATAAGGAAGCGAGTTCTCGTCGAGGATCCTCTTCAGAGTCGCATGAAGAGACCAGTTGCGGACCTCACTCTCGACCAGATTGAGTCTGAGTGAAGTAGTTTCTGTGTATGTTTTATTATCTGCTGCGAAGTTCGGATTCGTGACATCTCTGAACACGATATAAGGACAAGCGGTACCATCAGGAGCAACACCGAGATTAACATTGAAGCCATTTGTCTCAAGTAATGTCTTAAGTGAACTAATCGTCATAATTTACTCTCCAATTCCTTGATAATGTCTTCCGTGACCATCTCTTCTACAGGCTTGATATGAGGTCTTCCCTGGACTCTTCCGACTTTCTTTCCGTCTCGAATGATGTCGTGACCATTTTCGAGGAGATGTGTCAGTCCGGGCTTCTTGTTGTAGACGATATATCGACCTTTTTCTTTCTTCACGGCCCACGACTTAGCATATCTTCCTGTGTCTGCAGGTGATAATTGCGTCAGAGCCTTTTTAGCCTGTTGAGCTCCGTTCTTCATGACCTCGTCGACCGTCTGATTTACATCTGACGTATATTGAGCGAGTACATGATTGATCTGAGCTGTGAGACTATCCATTTCCAACCCTCGAACCGTAATATAGTTCTATCCAGTCGTTATCAGGCTCAAAAGTACGATAAATCGAATATACTGTCATATTCTGATTTGCGTCTTTGAATCCGAGAAGCTTCTCTCCGTGATAGTCTGCAGAATTCATCTTGATCGAACCCTGCGGTCTTAATCCGGCCTGATCTGCCTGGAAGAACTCATTCTGATAAGTGCTGCTCTGGATCCCGATCGCTTCGATCTCTGTCTTGGTGGTCACTGTCTGACCTGTTGCGTCTTTTGTCCTTGTTTCTCCCAAAAGGAAGAACGAAACATCTCGAGCCATTTTTCCTTACCTCAGCAAACAATATTAAGATCCAGAACCACTCGGAGTCGCTCTTCCAAACGCTCTGCAGTTCAAGCGGTATTTAAGGGAAGCCGGCATCGCTGTCGGCTCCCTTCTTGATAACCACTGCCAGCGAGCGTAGTCGATAACGAGCTCTGAGTCTATGTCTGATGATGTATCGACATCTTCACCAACGAACTTACTGACTTCTTTTTCAGCGACTGTCAGGAGACTTGTAAGTCTTTCATCGTAAGCTGTCGAATTGATAATTCCGATGTCGATCTTTAATCTCTTCAAGAGGACGTTATCATTAACTTCACTCATGGTCTGATCTCCTTAAATATCAGGATTCAGGATCGTCCTGTCCGGGGAAATTTACGGATGTAGTAGGAGCTGCACCGTAACCGATAGCACCGAAAGCCTTAACAACTGCAGGCTTACCGTCAGCTCTCATCGTTCCCTTGATAACTGTCTGATCCTCGATGAACTTAGCCTCAGTAGAAACTGCGACTGTCATCTCCTTCTTGATGAGAGCAGCATAGAGATCGAGATAACCGAAAGCGATGTTGTTATCAGGTACGAAGTCGAGAACAACAACGTCACCACCGTCGACGGGCATTGTACCGTCAACACCGGAAACGAGAGCACCAGCAGCATTAAAAGCGAGTGCCTCAGCCTTGAGTGTACGATACATCTTGTCGTTCATGATCCATGTGATACGGCCACGGCTCTTCTTACCGTCTGCAACACCACCAGCTGTGATGATGTCAGCGAAGAGGTCCTTACCCTTCTTAGAAGAAGCGATAGTAACGAGCTGAGAAGCTGTGGAAGCGATAGCTGTTACGAAGCCTGTAGGCATCTTGGTACCTGTACCGTAAACGAAAGCCTTATCGAGTGCATAGCCGATAGCCTGCATCAAAGCGTCAGCGAATACGTCGAGGAGATCGATGTCGGAATCTTCGATTCTAGCGTTGCAGATAGCGAAGAAGCCACCGACCTTGTATGTGTCGAGCTCAACAGAACCGAAGGAAAGATCGAGTTCGTTAAGTGTTGCACAAGCCTCTGTCCAGATAGCCTCGGGAATAGCACCCTCGACAGGCTGTCTGCCGTTGTTCTTTGTGAAAGCAGCTCTTACTCTGCCATAGAGCTTGGAATACTCGATGACATTGTCACGGATGAGGTCGAAGATGGAAACTCCGATGAATACGTCAGCACCTGTGACGGTTCTCTTCTCAGAGATAAGCTGTCTTACTCCCTCGAGAGTCTTCTTAACATCCTCACGCTGAACGAACTCAGCTCTCTGGATGTCTGTCATTCTGTTAAGTGATCTTGTCTTAAACATCTTGTTCATGTTCCTTTCTGTGAAATTAACTCCTTCGGGAGTCTGTGTAACTGTGGTCTCAGTTGCCTGTGCAGCAACCTTCTGTGAAGCTCTCTGCTGATCTTCGACATCTTCGAGTTCCTTTTCCATCTCGGAAACTTCACCTTCGAGGTCAGCGATCTTCTGATCGTTCTCAGCCTTTTCAGAATCAAGAGCAGCCTTATCAGCTTCGATCGCAGCGATATTCTCTTCAACGACCTGCTTCTCTTCCTCTGTCTGAGCCTCTTCGATTGCCTGAGCTGTGTCATCCGTTCTCTTCTGGATATCTGCAGCTCTGGTCTCAAAGTCGGATTCCTTAGCTCTTAAAGCTTCGAGGTCCTTCTTTGCATCGTTGATCTTCTTACGAAGCATCAATGCTCTAAGCATGACTTATTCCTCCTTAGTTGAGATTTTCTTGAGACGTTCATTCATCTGCATCTTCCACGCTTCAGAAGCTCTTTTCTTGAGCTCTTCTGCATCTCTGTGGCGAGCTGAAATTCCTGTCTCCTCATATGCAGGGAACGTACAAACAGAAACTTCGAAAAGTTCTACATCCGTAATCGTCCAATGAATCTCACCAGCGTCAGAGAAATCGGTTTCTTCTTTCCTGATGATGAATCCAATCGAACACTGATCCACATCGCCACGCTTAACTCTCTCGTATGTGTTCATAGCGTCAGAGTCTTTCGGATTGACCTTGATGCTTCCCCACAAACCATGAGAGTCAGACTTCAGCTCTAATGTGTTCGCCTTAGTACGGCCGAGCACGAGCGTCGTGTCGTGATTTGTCAGTGCTCTGATGTCACCTGCAAGGGAACTATCAAAAGCTCCCGGAGCGATGGACTCGGATGCACCTTCCCACATTTCATAGTTGCTATTGTAAACAGCGAAGTAACCTTCAATAATCAGGTCTTCACTGTCTTCCCTCGTCTTAAACTCTCCCGATCTGAGCTGTAAAACTCTCATTTCGGGATGCTCTTCAAAAATTGATTTAAGCATTTATCAATTACCTCCGATTAACTTGCTCTGGTTTCCGGACATATCAGCCGGAATGTAATTCTCAAGAACCTTAAGTTCGTCGAGTCCTTCCTTCGGCTCGAGATTGATACGGTCACGAGCTTCGTTACCAGTAACCCATCCACGATCACCCATAGCCGTGAAGACTGAAGTGATCTGCTGCAGATCCCAGTCGAGCAGAGCCCATACATTTCCCTTGATATACCAATCAGGTGAAAGGATAAGGCCCTTCGTGAGTGTCTGCTGAATCTTCTCGACTATCTCCTTGACCTTCGTCTGGATGAAGTTGTTATATTCATCCTTTTTGAAATCACCGACACCGACCAAGAAAGCAGGGACTCCAACAATGGCCGCTGCTGTCTCTTTGTTCATCTTGACCGTGTCAGAAATAGCGAGGTCCTGAAGTGTAAGCGGTTTAACTGATGTGACGTTCATCTGCTCCGCTGGAATTATCCAGGGCTCACCGGCTTTCGAAGTCTTCAGATAATCTTCAGCGATCTTGTCTCGACCTTCCTTGCTCTGGAACTCTTCACCCATCGCATTTACATTAACGATGAGCGGAGGCTTAAATTCTGAAGATAAGTAAGCGTTTTCGGTGTGAGCTGCCTGTTTCAAGTTATTAGCGACATCCTTGATCGCTACCTTGATTCCTGTACCCTTCCAGGGCTGATTCTTATCAGGATGAAGCCTGAAGTGGAGAAGATCTCTCGGATCGTACTTGATTCCGTCAATGTAGATCCAATATCCATATCCAAGCGGATTATCCGGAACGAAAGAAACACGGTCCATCGGGACTACTTCGAGATCACGAAGATAACCATCTTCAGTGTGAGGTCTTACGACTGCATTTCCGTTTCCGTAGAGCAGCATATTCATAGCGATTGCTTCAAAAAAGTCTGCTCTGGTGAGGAAGCTGTTCGGGTTGATGTCGATCTTCCTTGACAGCTCGTTCTTTATTCTCCGGTCTCCGTTCTTTGTGTTCTCCATGATATGCCAGGAGACCAGACCGACGAGAGCAGCGATAGCCTGACAAGCCGTAATGATCGTCGGATCCTGATCGAGTGAAGTATATCCTGCACATTTCAGATCCCCATCATGTATCAGCTGAAGGATCTGACTGTTGACCTGCTTCTTGACTTCATTCTTCAGAGCTTCGGTATCGGTCTCTCGCTTTTTAATTGTCGGAATTTTTAATTTCATTTACTTCCTCCAAACCAAGTAGAAACCACATTCGGTTTTTCTAAGTCGTTCAAATATCGGACGCAAGCAAATACTGAAGCATCGAAGAGGTCGATTCTCATGTTCCTCTCGATCTTCTCGAACTGGATCATGTCGTCACTCTTCTCGATAGCTTTGACATTCGCTACGCAATATTCAAAAGCCTCGGAATGGAGATAATAAAGTCTCTTATCCTTAGCCGATTTTTCTATATGTCTGAATCCTTCAGACTTGACGTAATAATACTGAGGCTGGTCTACGACATTGAATCCAGCTTTTTTCATTCCGATAACGTACTCTCGAGCGAACTTCCGGTCATGTCCGACCTGGACGATCTTGAATCCTTTGTTCCTCATTTCGATGAACCACTTAACGACATCGTCAGTGTTGACGGTCGGACTATTAGTCATCGTGAGCCATCCGTCATCCTTCCAACCGAATAACGGTATCTGGTCCTCTTCAGCTTTTTGAGCTGCAGCTGTGACCGGGAAGAATCCGTGAGTGATGATGATATCCAGATTCTCTTTCTTGTAGTGACCGAAGAGAGCTGCGGCCGTGAGATCGTGGAGCTTTGACAGGTCCGCTCCTCCGTACCACTTGATCGGTAACTTTGCGAGCTCTTCAAGACTGAAATTATATTGAGCGTCCGAAGTCTGGAACTCCTCAATGTTGAAGTAAGCCTTTTGAGCCGTTGTGTAGATGTTCAGGGACCTCGATAAGAAGTCCTTACGCTGTTGAGGATCATTCTGAGCCTGTAAAGCGTCGTGCATCATGTCTTCAGGTCTGATCGTGACACCGTATGACGGATTCGCAAGCTCGTGTTGTTTCGGATCGAGATAATCGACATCTCCGTTTTCATCTTTCTGTGCTTTCGAAACAAAACAGAACAGCGTGTCATCCTTGACGGTACCATCGAGGACCTTCTCAGCATATTGAAGTCGACCATAGCAGAACGAGTTGACGTTATCGCCAGCGGTCGTAATTCCAATCATCAGCTTATTTGTATAAGCTTTCATGGCTTCCTTAAATCGATTATATTGAGCTGCTTTCTTATAAGCGTGAATCTCGTCAGCGATGCAGATATTACATCCAAACGAGTCCTGGTTATCAGGATTCGCAGCCATAGCCTCGATATAAAGCGAGCCTGTCGGAGTTCCGTTTGCATCCAGGAACTGTTTCTGGATGGAGTGCTCCGCATTGTTATCAAGAACACGAAACTCGTCGAGGATTCCCCGGACCTTCATCGTGTAAGTGATCTTATTAAAAGCTTCCCTTGACTGCTTAAGTGAAGCAGCCGTGATATAAATTGTGGATCCCGATCTTCTCTCGAGGAATCCGAGAGCCAGAGCGAGGGCTCCAACAAAAAGAGACTTTCCTGATTTTCGTGGGACGAAAATGAAAGCCTCTTTGAATCTTCTCTCGTTGGTTCCTTTCTTAAAGAACCCGAGCAAATTGTAAACAATAAAGATCTGCCAGTCCTGAAGCAGTAGCGGTTTATTTTTGAGTGGAGTTCCGTCGAGAGCTTCACCCTTTTCGTGAACGAAGATCTGTTCAATGAATCCGCAAACGAAGTCTGCATCTTTTTTCTTCAGAGTCAGATCATCTCGTTTCAGATCAGCCAGGAACCTTACACACTCTCGGAAGTTATTCCCGGCTTTACGCTTTCCGGCTACTACGTCACGAGCATAATCGACAGCTCTTTGGTAATAGCTTTTAGCTTTCATGACTTCACCTCATTACTTTTTCCCTGCCTTTGTCGTTTTTGGCTTTGCTTTGCTTTTTGTCTTCGTAACAGTTTTCTTAACTGTTCTCTTCTGTGTTTTCGGTTCGCTTCCTTTTTCAAGATTAGCGAGCACCTTATCAAGCGGACTCTGTTCTGCCGGCTTCATGGAATCCTCATTCAGTTTCTTAAGTCCTGCAGGAGTGAGACCGAGTTCTCTCCAGTAGACCAGAGCATCACGGTTCATGTTCTGCCATTCCTTAAGAAGCGGATTGATAATCATGTTCTCCTGGCCACGATCGGAAATATAAAGGACCATGACCTCAGAACCTTCGTCCTGATATTGTTTGTAAAGCTTGTCTCGCTGCTCAAGAATCTCAGCAAGAGTCTGAATCACGTTACCGAATCCGGAAGTTTCGACACCTTTGAGCGTCATCTGCTTTTTTATTTCAGTTATCCAGCTCTTAGATGTCATATTGCCTCCAATTTTTGGGGGAGGAACCTTAAAAACCCCCACGCAGTTAGAAAAACCCCTCCTCGCCGTGCCTCCCTGGGAAAAAATCAAAATTCAAACCCGGGGGGATTAGGTCAGGAGATCCCGAAGACCTTCAGGAATCTCGATTCCATTCTTCCTCGCAGTCCTCACGAGAAGCTCCCAACCTTTCGCTGTGAGCTTATGAGAGTCTCTGACGTGGAGTTCGTTGTGCGTCTTGTGTGAGACGCTTATGAGGTTCCATGCCTCATATGTATATTGCGGAAAGAACTCACGAGGAAAGATGTGGTGAACCACCTGAGCCTCGATTCTCTTTCCATACCTCAGAGCAACCTGATCGAGAAACTTATCTCGACGCAGCACATATGCTCTCAGGTTAGTCCATCTGGTTATATTCAATTCGTGTACTGACATAGTCTTAAATTAAAAACCCTGACAAGCTGCAACTCGTCAGGGCAAATCCAAAAAGGCAGTTTTATGAAAGAACTTTACGCATCAATTCCTCGATAACATATTATCACTTTAGGAAAGACAAAAAAGTCCAATTAGGTCTATTCTTTTATCGGCCAGCCCGAATGATAAGTCGTATCATCACCAACAAATTTATAAGTTTTTCCGAGACACCACGACTTAATTCCATAAGTAGTCACGAAGTGAATCTGGTCTTTGTTTTCCAAAATGATGACCGGAATTGCTCGATGTCTTCTGACCTCAGATATTCGATCCTTGTATTCTTTAATGTAGCTTCGAACTACGTCCTGAGCGTCACGATAATTGATGCACTTAACGCAGTAGATCATTTCTTCTTCTCCTTATCCTTAAGACCGAGCCAGTAAAGGACCACTACAGTGAGACAAATGATTGTTGTTATGATTATCGCTTTCATGTGTTCTCCCCCTCAGTAACAATCAGCTCAGAGATTTCGTAAGTTATCATCGGAGCTTCACCTCTATGGCCGTGAATGGTTATCTTCATATCAGTGATGCAGTCGGTGTTATCCAGGACCTTATCAAGCTTTCTTACTATTGCCTTATTCAAGTTATCTGCTTTAATGCTCATTTCCTTACCTCCTAAACAACAAACAGCCGACGAGGACTCCGACTATGATTCCCACTATTGCAGCGTAGATTCTTATCCTTGTGTCTCTTTTCATTTTGTCTGCCTCCTGACCGTGTTATTCTTACTGAGTAGGTCCGACCGTTCATATACCAGGTCTCCGATCTCCCACTTGTCCGGAGTGACGTTCTGAAAGTAGCAGCCTTTTCCGTGAGCGTTATGGAGCGGACATTCCTTCGAACACTTCTCGAACTGGAGACAGAAACTTCTAATCGTATCAGCTGCTATCTGAACAGGGACGAGACAAAGGACCGGTTCCATCTTTTCTTTGACTAATGCACTCTTAGAAGTCTTCTCTTTCATTTTCGATGACCTCCTTCGGAATGTATGGATAGATCTGTTCCAGAGCCTTAAGGTGAAATTCCTTGATGCTGCTCTCAGCATAGTGGAAGTCTTCAGCTATCTTCCTGATCGTCTTACGGTTTACATACTTTGCGTAAAGGATCCCCCTAAGCTTCGGATCAGTAAGATGCTGGATGATGTTAAAGGTCCTGGTGTTCTCGTAGTGAAGTTCGTTCCTCTTCTTCTCGATCTCGAACATCAAAGTCGAGTATTCGATATTCTTGGTCTCGGTCGGATTAGGATCTGAACCACCGGGAATCTTCTCTGCGTCATATGCAGGAATCTTCGCTCCGAGGATCTCTTCAGCTTGCTGCTCATACTCTTTGACCTCTTCGGCCTTGTTCCACATTCTCTGGAGCCATTTCTTAGCGTAATACTGATTATCAGTCATCTTCGTGGCCCTCCGATTCAGCTTCAGCTGCAGCTATCTTTGTATTGAGATCGAAGTCTTTCTTTCCTGCTTCATAACCTGCATCAAATCCACTTTCATAGGCTTTTGAATTACAATCCATGCAAATTGTAGGAATCGGTCCATCTGCAGCTTCGCTTGAGGTTTCTCTTGTTGCATTAAGAATAGGCTTAAAATTGCTATTCTGGATAATTGCCTCATAAGCAAAACATTTAGCCTCCAGTTGAGAATATTTGATGTTCAGCTCTCCGAGTTCTTGAATAAGAATAGTTCTTAATGCTGGAAGGGCTTCTTTATCAATAATTGCCTTGTTGATATAGTCATACTCTCTGGAATATGACTTCGCTCTATATGTTTCCGTTGATACTCGGTCAACAATTCTTTCGATCTCACTATTATTCATTACTCTGCTCCTCCGATATCTGTTCCTCCGATAATGGCTCGTCGAAGCTTCCGTTCCAGACAGGCCATGTGTCCGTCTGCTTCACACCAGGCTTGAACCTGAATAGCTTTCTAATCATGTCGGAGACTTTAATCTGATTAGTTCTGCGAGGGAGAATGATACGAGCCTCTTCATCGAACTCAATACTGAAGCTCTCAATGATCGTCACTATCTCCGGAACAGTGAAGTTCTTAACCATTACGGTGTGCTCGAAGTGGTGGATCAGCTTGTCTGCATTAGCTATCTTCATGACGTACCTCCGATTAGTTCTTCAGATCCAACTTGATCTGTATGTCGAGAACAGCGAGAGATGCTTCCTTAGCGAGCTTAGAAAGTTCTTCAGGATCCTCGACCTTTCCTTCTTCCAGTTCCGCTTTGATTCTTTCGAGAGTGGCATTGACCACTCTAATACTTTCGAGCTGCAGCATCTCACTTGTCCTCCTTCATATAGAGCTCTGATGTTCCGTCCAGAACAGGCTTCCATTCTTCCTTGATGCGGAAACCATCAATGTCTTTCAGAATGTTGCAGAATGACTTGTGAGCTTCGAGGATCTCTTTCTTCGGTCTGCAGTCATAATCTTCAAAGTAGTTATACGAGGAAGCGAGTGACCACCAGATGTTAGTCAGGAGCTGAAATAAAGGTGTCCACGATTCGAAGTCTTTGAAATATTCCTCTTTGTCGTAACCTTTCAAGGTGAGCTTATCGTGAAGCTGATATCTGACTTTCTCTGATGTGAGCATATAGAGCGTGACACCCATTTCAAACTCTCTGCAGAGATCCAGAAGCAGATATACATATCCGAGTTCCTTATTAGGATCCTTCAGCTCGACCTTTGAGTTCTGAATGAAGTCCATGTAAGCATCGCAGATGTCAGCCCTGATCTCTTTTAAAGCTGCCTTGTTCTTCTTTTTGAGCTTTTCGGCCTCTTTTCTGGCCTTTTCCCTATCTTCTTCACCCTTTTTCGCTTTAGGTGCTTTGTAAGTGGCCACTCTGATGCAGTCACAATTCAAGCTGAAGTGTACTTCTCCCTTGACCTCCGAAATGATCTTCTTAAGTTCCGCTTCAGGAATGAGCTTATAATCACGATTACTAAGTTTTGAATGGTCCTGAAACTTTCCCATAACTTCGGTATAACCTTCCCGATAGTAGAACCAGCTGTCTCTCTTGGTCTCATCGATCCATCCTGCCTCTTCAAAGAACTTCTTGTAGTATGCGAAGTATTCTGCGACCTGAACGTCCTCAAGATACTCATCAACACTTTCCTGGATATCATTTGAATTAGCAGCTGATTCAAGGATCTCGTTTCTCTTATCTATATCCTTAACCTTCTCCAAAGCGATAAAGTCTGAAAGTGTCGGCTGGAACCACTTCTTTGCTTCTTCGATGGCTTTAGGATTCAGTTCGTTGATAGCGAGTCTGTGTTTAACTGTGGCCTTAGAGAAACCTGTCTTCTCTGATATGGTCTCGATCGTATCTCCGAGGTCCATCATCATCTGAAAGCCGTGAGCCTGTTCCAGATATGTGAGGTCTGAACGCTGCATATTCTCACAGAGCATGATTCCGACCTGTTCTCTATCAGTGAGACCTTTAGCGACTACGCAAGGAAGCTCGTCAAGAACACCCTCCGACGCAGCGAATCTTCTGTGGCCGATCAGGATCTTATATCCGTCTCCGTCGCCCTCGTCAGGAACTACAGTGAGATTCTGCATGATTCCGTGTTCAGCGATCGAGTCTGCCAGCTCCTTAAGATCTCCGAGATCCTTTCTCGGGTTATCCGGATGAGCGTGAAGCAGTGATCTCGGTATCATTACGATTTTGTTATTATCCTTCATTTTCTGTCTCCTTTTGGATTGTTTTCATGGGATTTTTCAATATGGCTTCTTCCGTTCGGTTCGTAGCAGTAGTATGTTCCGTGTCTCTTGTCGACCAGAAATCTGGTCTGCTCTGTCTTAGGCTTATCCATCTTCGAGTTCCTCCATCCTGATGAAAATCGTTCCCTTCTCTGCGAAGTATTTAACTACTCGGAGGTCTACGACTTGGTTATCGTCTTTCCAGAACTTCAGGAGAGTCATAACGTCTTTGATCTCCTTAACGTAGTTATCACAGTCGGGCTTCGTGGTCTTATACGTTCCCCAGAGCTTCTTCGGAGCTTTGATGTCGAAGTAGAGAATGACTGTCAGTCTGATCGGCTTCTCGGAGGTCTGTTCAGGACGGTATCTCTTCATCCTCAGCGTGAGCTCATTCCTTAATGCCTGGACGTTAGGCTTTCTGTAATGATCGATGTAAGGAAGGATCTTTCCGTTCACCTTCTTGTATCTGATCGCCTCGCCTTTCTGCTGGGCTGTCGCTCTTGGAAGACCTTCCGGGAAGTGTAAATAAAATTCGGTTTTCATTTGATAACCTCCGATTAAGTCTCATAAGGGAGAGCAGCTGATCCGAGTGCTTTGTTATCGCCCTGGGAGATCGCTAACCCTAAGAACTTGTTGACTGCAGATGTAGCACTTTCCCTTAATCGCTCCTCATAAACTTTTCTGAACCTTTCAGCTGTATAAGGATCGTTAGCGGACATTGTCCTTAAGGTGTCCTCAAATTCCTTAACTACGACATAAAGGGTACGAAATCGCCTCAATTTTGAGTAAATATCCTTCTTTCCGTATTCCCAGCCTCCGCAGTAGGTAACAATATCACGGACATAAGCCAGGGCCTTTTCGGGAGGAATATTTGCGAGCTTCACCTGTTTGTCGACATAAATGTCCGTCAGGTTCTTGATGCACTTAGGCGGATATTCGTTCTTCGCTATGTATTCCTTAACAAGTAAAATGAATTGGTCATCAGTAAGATTCTTAAATGCTGAATACCAAAGTTTGACCTGCATCTCATCCTTTGTGTCGAACTGCCAGCCGATAAAGCACTTCCGCAGCATCTCTATGCCTGTCATAAATGATTGAACTGATAACATCTTTTCCCCCTTTAAAATAAGAACTTCTCGTAATTCTGCTTGACCGTCTCATTGATCTTCGCTTGAGTCTCGTCGATCTCGCTTACGGTGAGCCAGCGTTCCTGGTGGATATAAGTAGTCGGATTCGGAATGAACTGTCCGTGATTCTTAGTCCACTGCTCTGATTCTTTTTGGATCTCGAGAGCTTTGAGGATCCCCGGAAACACTTCTTTCAACTTCGGGATATTCTTAAAAGCTCGAAATGAGCCTTTTTTATCCACTTTTTTGGGGTAAATCGCCCAGAACTGAAGAAACATCGATTCAACTTCAGAAAGCACACCGCCTTGTTGTTTGTTTTCTTTAGTTATTTGTTTATTTAGTTCTTTGTTTATATTAGTTATTTGTATAGAGGCGGTTTTACCACATGTGGTGGAGCCACTATCTGGTTCAGCCACCATCTGGTTTTCACCACATCTGGTAATTTCAACTTGTGGTGATTTCAACATCTGGACTTTTTTACCTGTTTCATAGATATCCCAAGTCCATTTCGTGACTTTTCCCCGAGCGTTTGTATGCCTTGTGAGGACCACATAACCTTCAATCTGAAGTTCTTTTACCAGACGTTTGATCGTGTGCTCAGTTGCTCCGGTCTGCTTTACCAGTCCTTTGATTGAAAAGCTCCAATCATCCGGGAGCGAAAGAAGATAACATAAGAATCCACGAGCTTCCCATGAGAGATTCACGTTTCTCAGAACAGCGTTGCTGACCTGAGTGAATCCTTCATTATGTTCTTCTCTATGGACCATCTTCTTCTCCTTCCTCTTCGTCTTTTCTATAAGGGACTACCTGCAGGATTCCCTCGTTTCCGAAATGGTCATAACCGTATAAGATCTTCGCTGACTCATCGATTATGCTGTCATCCGTGTCGACCTGTTCTGTAGGCACGACTCTGGCCATATACCAGTCGGGAGTAGGTCCGTCCTTGTTTTCTGTATTGATTCCTGAAGCTTTGGTGATGATCGTGAGCTTCAGGACCATCGAGTCCTTTGAGTAGTGTCTCAGCTCCTTGCTGCAGCCCTCAATAAGCCTCGATAAATTTGCTCTAAGAACCTTGTCTTTCATTTTCTGCACCTCCGATAACCTTAGTCGGAATCTTGTAGTAAGTTCCGAACAGTCCTGCGTTCTTCAGGATGTGATTGATCTGAGTGATCGAGTCTCTGACCGAGACCAGCTTGTCATCAATCTGAACGAGTGACTTCGCTCCGGACTCCTTATAGGCTGCATACTTAGAATCATCGGTGATTTCCTGAAAGGCTCTGACGTGCTCTATATTTATCAGGAGCCGAGCACCCTTAACTCCATGTAACTGAATAAACATTGTTAATTTCCTCCGAATTGATTAGCGTATTCGGTCTGCTTTTCCATTCGCTTCTCGTAAAGCTCTCCACGCAGCTCCGGATGATCGTGCTGGATCTTCTGTCTGGTCCTTCTTATCGTCTCGAATGAGGGAAGATTGAGCTTGCTGTGGTTCCATAACGTCTGACCGAATGTAAGGTGCATCGCTTCAGGATTGAGAGCCTTGACCACATGACCTATTACCTTGAAATCATCGTCACGAGCGTCCTTATGCTCTGTGAGGATCTGCTTGACTAATCCGCTTAAGTCTTTCATCTCTTCTCTCCTTCCTTCCAGTGCTTGCAGCTGCTTGTCTTCTTTACGAACTGAGGCTTCGAGGGAACCAGATAGCACACACCGTCATATAAGAAGACCTTCTTCTTATTGCCTTTGTATGAGTGGCAAGTCTCACAGTTTTTACTGGCTTCCATAATCAGTCTCCGAACTTGATGTCCTGATAAGGATCCGAGAAGTCTAAGATCTCGAGGACCTTCTTACTGATCGCTGGCTGAGTCTTCAGCTCCTTCTTAGCTTCATGGAGTTTCTTCTTAAGTCTGATGTTCTCTCCGTTAAGAGCGACGATGCGAGCGTGGTCAAACTTCCTGGTCTCCATGTTGTAGATCGCCTCGAATGTCATTCCGATGACCATACCAACTGCGAGACAGGCCAAAATGATTAAGATATTCATATGAAAATTCCTTTCTAACTGTCTTTTGGGATTCCAAAGGGAAAACTGACTCTGTAAACTTGCTTGTAACCGGTATATGAATTGAGTTTCTTCATATCAGGTTCGTAGAGATCGAGATGTCTTCTCTTTACTGCGGATCCTGTGTCCTCGATGCGATAGAGGCCATAATCCTCAACGTAGACGTAATCACCGAACTTGAAGTAACCACCCCAAACGTCTGCAGCAGCTGTCGTTATTGTTCCTTTATGGACCTTCCCACCTGATGCTGTGAGCTTCGAACCTGTTTCGATGTGCGAGTAAGCGGTTATGTAGTAACGGCCTATCGGTTCGATCTCGAAGATAACAGCTGACATCTCAACGATTTCTTCAAGTTCACCTGCGTAAGTCTCTTTAATCGGACCGATATCAATATCAGGAATGATCTGGGGAAGTTCTCTCTCGGGGATCTCTCTTATGATTTCTTCTTCAGGTACCGGTTCCGTCACCTTGATGAAGACCAGGGTAACTCCGAAGACAATCAGGAGAGCTGCAACATGAAGCAATACGTCGACAGCGTTTACGGTCTGCTTGTTCATCTGACGTAAGTGATTACGTTTACTGGCTTTGCTCCGAATATACCTTCAGATAATTCGAGATAGAGTTCTCCATTCCAGATATATCCTTCAGCAATCTGAAGATGTGCAGCAGAGCATCTGAAAAATCTCCTACTGAAATCAATCAGATCATAGAACTGTTTTTCACTGATATTGAGATCTGAAACGATGTACTTCTTCTTCCTCTTGGTGAAACCTTCATAGATCTCAAACTTTGCTTTCTTAGCCATTTGCTTTTTCCTTTCTATATTCAGTATCGAAATTTCCCTTCCAAGCCCGAACTGCTTTCTCAAGCTCTGCGTAGTCAAAACTCGGTCTGTCCATGATCCTGACTACGATGTTCGCTGCGATGGCTTTCTTTTCTGCTCTGGTGAACTCCTTTTCTCCTGTGAGGCAGGACCAGAGCCTTACTCGTGACATACATCCTGCGTGAGCGAGCTCCGTCTGATTCTCGAAGTATTTGTTTAACGACGGATAAAGAGTTCCTTGCATTTTGTCCACGCTCACTGGACACACTCCGCAAAAAAAATGGCGTCTCTTTCTTCGCTGGTCATCTTCAATGCTTTTGAGATAACCTGAGCATCAGTAAGCGATATCTTTGATTTACCATTGATTTTGTCTGATGTTGCCTGTCTTGAAATCCCTAACTCTATGGCTAACTTGTTGACCTCAAGACCTCTTTCGACCATAAGACCTTTCAGTTTTGCGTAATTGGTCATCTTTAAACCTCCTTTGCTTAGTGTCATGTCTTGCTTGACAATGTTAATGTACTTCTTTTCCATTTTCTTGTCAAGCACAAATTTACACAGGTCAATGGAATATTGCAAAAATGTAATAATCAACCTATAATCAAAGTAAAGAAAGGGGAATAAAATGGAAGAACAAAGGCTGAAAAGATTAGGGGAATATATAAGGCTGCTTAGGGAATCCGAAGGGCTTTCTCAGGACGAGCTCGCAAAAAAGTCAGGCTTTTCTGGTCGACAAGCTATTAGTGCAATAGAAAAAGGGAAAAATAACATTTCAATCGAAAGACTTCCTGATCTTGCTCTGGCTCTTCATACGACACCGGGGAAGTTAATGGATGTACTGGTAGAAACTAACGAAGAATCAATCACTGACGGACTGTCTGCAGAAAGCATCTCAAAGCTGAAAAGCTATGCTGAATACTTAAGATCACAAGAAGGAACAAAATGACATCACCTAAGTGGGACGGAAAAAGATGGAGAATAAGAGTAATGCAAGAAGGAAGATCCTTTTCCTTCTCTTCTTCCGTTCCCGGTGCGAAAGGCCGTAAGGAAGTCCAGCAGAAATATGACCAGTGGTTCTACGGTGAAGCTTCAGGATCCAAAACTGTGGGCCGTGTCGCTCAGGAGTTTCTGGAAGATGTAAAAGCTCGTCGTGGAGAGAACTCGGAAGCCTATTCTCAGTACGAGCGTTATATAAGGCTCTATATAGCCCCTAGAATCGCTTCTGTAAAAATATGTAAAGTTACCCTCCGAGATTGGCAGAGCGTCATTAACGAAGCGTCAGGACGTCACAAGGCACTTTCAGAGAAAACTTTGAAAAACCTCCGAGGAATTATCAAGGGAATCATCAAGTTCGGATATGAAGATTATCAGTGCGAGCTCCTCCGAGGGAATCTGTATATCCCGAAGGGCCACTCTAAGAAAGAAAAGGAAATCCTGCAGAAAGATGATGCCAGGAGACTGCTTGAAGAGTCCGATTTATGGTATCATCCGCTCTTCTGCTTTCTGCTGCTGACAGGTATGCGACCAGGTGAGGCTTTAGGCTTACAAGTTGATGATGTAAAACAAAACATTGTCACTATCAAAAGATCCGTTAATGCTGCAGGTCAGATCACCGAGGGAAAGAACGAAAATGCTCGTCGTGTGGTCCCGATCGGGAACATGACTAGAGCGATCCTGGATAAAACCATTCAGAGGAATGATGAATATAAGCTGCACACGAAGTGGATCTTCTGCAGTCCTGATGGTTCAATGGGAAATCAGTCGACCATGAGAAATCACTGGGAGAAGCTGAAGAAAGAACGGAATCTTCCGGGAACGGTTTATTCCCTTCGCCATACATTTATATCGATGATGAAGAATGTTCTCCCGGAGCAGAGTATCAAGGACATCGTTGGACACTCTGTCTCGATGACCACATTCGAGACATACGGACACTTTGTGGACGGAGATCAGCAGAGAGCAGCTGAAATCATCGACCTCACCTTTGGGCAAAATTTGGGACAAAATGAGTCCACAACTGATGGACTTTAGGCAGTAAATAACACGAAAGTCCACGTCTGGCGGTCATTTTGTTCACTGGTGAACAAATCTCAAGGAGTTCGATTCTCCTCATCTCCACCATTTAGAACCGCTCAACCGCAAGGGTTTTGCGGTTTTTTCATTTTTCTTTGGACAAATTTTGGTCAAATGTTATAATGAAATTGCATACTGATATCGGTTGAGTCCTCAACCGACTGGCCTCCCGAGCTGATAGCCCCCGGGAGGTTTTTTATGCTATAATGAAGCGACCTTATTTGAAGGATTCTTGCATCTTTCATTTTGTCAACATTCAAGCAAAAGAAAGCCCCCAGCCAATCGACTGAGGGTTTTCTTTTTTCGGGCATAAGAAAAACCCCTCCGACAAAAATCGAAGGGGCTTTTCAGGAGGGTTATTAACAATGAGATTAACTCATCTTTTTGTCTTTAAGTCCCAGCCCCCGAAGGAGCTGAGACCTTGAATAAGGGAAAAAGCACGACAAGTGTCTATTTCAAATAAGCTTTCGAACACCAGAGATCCCCGGATATCTTTATCCAGTTTCCTGATTCTTCGACAGCTGTCACGATCGCACCGTTAAAGAGCCGGCCAACCTCATCGTAACTGGTACCGGGACCGGTACGCAGCGAGAGATAGGTGTTTACTTTAACAGTATAAGTATTACCTGCAGGAGTCGGAGTAGGCTCAGGAGCAGGTGGATCTGGCTGAGGCTCCGGTGTCGGCTCAGGATCTGGAAGCGTCGGAGTCGGTGACAGATAATATCCTGACACATATCCTCCTGCAGTTCCTACCCAGACCTTGCAGCCTTTCACGTCTTCACCTTCAACGATGTTTGTAGAGACAAAAGAAGATCCCTTAGGAAGCTCGTCAATCTTGTCTGACTTCGATGTAGGCTGTTTGCGGACAGTGAGAGGATCGTACTGCGTAGCGACAGTATAGAGATCCTTAACAGGAGCAGAATCATACTTGATAAGATGACACTTACCCCAATAGTCCCAGCTGCTTGCTTTTGAGTTTTTAACAACTCCGTAAGCATGGCCACGAGCATCGACTACGGTGCCAGCCTGGTCGACAATAACTCCCATGTGAGTCTTTGTGGTGTCGTTTCCGTTGAAGACACAGATTCCGATCTTATTTGCAGGAAGAGAGCTGATCTTACCCTTCGAAGTACACTTATTATAAAAAGACGTAGCTCCGAAGTCTTCTGAGGCTTTATAAGTCGGTGACTTATCATCCATGCTCTTAGCCCATAAGAACCACTTCAAAAGACCTGCACAGTCCGTGACTCGCTTTCCGTAGTCATCGGTGAAGGTGCTCTTTGACCAGGAGTCATAATACTTCTTATTTTGAGGCTCGCTGCGTTTGGAGTTGTATAATGCCTCCGATGCTACGTTTCCATAGCAAGCGAACCAGTACGGAGCTCCCACGACGCTGAGACAGAACGTCGCCAGGTTTGCAGCTGTCCTGTCTATTGCCATGATTAAATTCCTCCGAGATAGCTCTTCATAACCCACTGATCGTAGCCGATCCTGACGAAGCCATCCTTCTCTTCGAGAACGTCGACTTCGGTACCTGCAGGAATCTTCACTCCTGCGTATTTGTCAAAATCAACACCGGGGCCTTTTCTGATCTTCAAGCCCTCTGCAGGGAGAACAGTGGCGGTCTTCAGAGAAACTACGATCTCAGGCTTAATCTCAGCTATAAGTGCAGTCTTCTCCGATTTCTTAGATGTTCTCTTTGCTGTGCTCTTCTTGGGAGTTGTTTTCTTTTCTTCAGCCATTAGTTTCACCGCCTTTGTCATTTATCATCAATTTAAGTTTCTTAACAACCTGATTTACACCTGTTGCGGATAATCCACTAAAACCGCCTATAACAGCTGCAGCAAGCCAGTCAGACGCTGGAACGAGATCAGGTATCGTGTAGAACGATACAAGGCCGAGCACAATACCGATCACAATGCAGATGCCAGGAATGAAGTCATTCAGCTTCTCGTTCTTGAATAACTTAACAAGATAGCCGATGAGATAGCAAAAACCCACGATGACTGGGACTGTTACGATTTCTGTAATGTTCATTTCTCTTTCTCCTTTACTTTGATTGTGTCACAGATCCTATGACTAATTTTCATATCGGATTTCTCCGTCCTCGTCATAGATTTCCTTAATTGTTTCCACTAATGTGTTTCTTTCATATTTCGAAGGACTAGCGAAGTAAGCTCTTAAAAACTCACCGACTTTTCCCTTAGAAAACGAATCGTCTGTTGTGGAGATGTAAGCTGTGTCCGGTACCGTTTCCAGATCGTAGATCTTAACGTCTCTCATGAAGCTGCAGTCTATTCCGTAATAATTTCCATAGAAAGAGCGGAACATCTTTGTTCCCGGATATTCTTCGAAGAGCTTCTCCGCTTTCACACGGTTAATCAAGAACGGAATGTGAAGAGCAAAACATAGAGTGTCTTTATTCATATTGAATAAAGATGCTCTTAATGACTCGAGGCTCCGGATATAACCAGAGCCCCGAGGATGTTTCTGTTTCATTTCTATGATCTGTCTTTCAAGTGATCCGCTGAAGTAATTCACATCGGATCTGACAGGATCCATTATGAAGAAGTCGTCATTGAAGAGCCAGATATCCTCTGTCAACTCATCATTATCAAGGACCAACTGCAGCGAGTGCATCGATCGCTCCCACTTAGTCGTTCCTTCCTGAAGATCAGGAATATAGATGTCCGGCTTGATGTCCTTCGGGCATCCACCGACGAAGACGAGCTTCCGATAAGGAAAGTTTTGAACGACTGACCTTATCGAATATCTAAGCTCTTCAGAATCATAATCATTCTTCAAGA
>Ga0310691_10002411_pt1 | contig 24989 bp, 20 predicted proteins | sample 176DNAGHGlowgp2_FD_203887 | JGI IMG/M metagenome (GOLD analysis project Ga0310691, IMG submission 203887) | Sheep rumen microbial communities from Palmerston North, Manawatu-Wanganui, New Zealand - 1766 DNA GHGlow gp2 (v2) (version 2) | ecosystem: Host-associated > Mammals > Digestive system >...
CTGAAGAAACAAGGGAAGGAGTGGAACAATGGGCGGAAGGAATACCCAGTAGTCGCTCGGCAGGTGGCGCACCTCGGGAAAGAAATAACCCTCGCACATTACCAGCATCTGCAGTGAGAACACAAGTACGGAGAAGGTATTGACGTAAAGCAGCGCGTCCGCCTGACCGATATTCAGCAGGTAAGGCAGTTCCAAAACCTGCAGCAGATAGAGCCATCCCACTGCTCGCTGTGCTGGAAACAAGCGCAGAAAATCCTCGTTGTATGCCTTCGGTTTGTAGAACCACTTCAGCAGCCATCCGTACACATTGGTAAGGATGAATGCCAGATTGGCGGTGAACAGGAGCAGATAGTCAGTGGGCATGTGAAGGGGTGTTTAGTTTGTCGCTCATCATACAGATGTTATATGGATTGCGGTGGCAAAGATACAAAAAAAATTCTGAATCATAGCTAACTTCGCCCTTAAATGTGCAAAAAGGTTTCCTTCCACCATCAGTTTTTCCATATTTATTTTGTCATCTCAGTTTTTATTCTTATTTTTGCAGCAGAATTATTGGCACTTGCGCAACGCAAGCCCGACAAACACCGTGTAAAACTGACAGGACAGCAGATGAAATCATTGAAATATCTCATGCTTGTAATAGCCCTTGGCATCTGCGGGCAGATGAGGGCACAAGGAAGCGTGATCTCTCTTATCAAAAAAGTAGGAACCCTGATTGACACCATGTCGGTAAGAGGTGTCGACCGAAGCTATATAGATGCGCCGGAGAGGGCGGGGCAGCTGATCGTGAAAGGCAACGTGAGCCAGACCATCGTGAGCATGAGTACCCAGGGGAGCTTCGCAGGAGAGGTGTACAACGCCAAGCCGTCGCTCAGGACCGTACCGGCGCAGTATGTCGGCCTGTGGGCGGGATACAGGGGCTACGGTTTCGGCTACACGGTGAACGTGGGCGGCGACAAGGGCAGCTATCTGACGCTGGGAGCCACTGGCGGCGCCTTTGGCATCAACCTGCGCATCCACTCGTTTGAAAACAGCACCCCGAACTTTAACCTCGACAGCGACCTGATTCCCGAGGAGGCCAAGGATACGTGGAGGGAAGTGCTGCTGACAGACCCCATCCACGTCAACACGCTCATCGCCGACGGATACTATATGTTCAACGGCAAGAAATTCTCATACGCCGCCGCCTACGACCAGTCGGTGATACAGAAGCGCTCGGCGGGGTCGGTCATGGCCGGACTCATGTACAACTATACCCACATCGACTATTCCTCAGACTCCAACGGCGACCTGATATACCTGATGGAAGGGCTGGGGCGCGTGAAGCTATGGCAGGGCAGTGTGGGCGTGGGCTATACCTACAACTGGGTGCCGGCCCGCGGACTGCTCGTCAACGTGATGGCCATGCCCATGCTGACCTTCGTCAACAGGCTCAAGGCTTACGGCTACGCGACCAATATAGAGGAGATGATGGAGGACCCTACCTTCTGGAGCCCCGACATATCCAACGAGGACTGGGACAGGTGGTTCTACGGGAATCTGCGCGTCACCCCCATGGGCGACAGGGCTTTCAACAGCGGCATGACCCTGAGCTTCGATGCCCGCGTGTCGCTGACCTACAACCTGGGGCGCTGCTTCTTCAATGCCTACGGACAGTTTAATAATATCCGCTATCATCACAACAGCACCAAGGGCTATCTGAACGACTGGTTCGTCAACACGGCTATTGGCATACGGTTATAACAATCTCACTCCTGTCAGAACTCATATCCGAGATTCAGGAAGAAGTAGGCCTTCTTCGTATGGTTGCTATAGCCGAGGGCGGCTCCTACGGGGCCGAACATCGTATGATAGTAGTAGGCACCCTGTACACCGATCAGCGTGCGGTAGTCGAACAGCGCCTTGGCCTTGGGAGCCTGCTGGGCTCCGGCCACGCGGAGAAGCACGTAGCTGTTTCTGCCGATGCGCTCCTGCGCCTGGAGCTGTGCGGCCACAAACTGCTGCCTAGCATACTCCATGCGGCCTATACCGGCGAATGGCATCTGCTGCTCAACATAGTGGCCGAACCATTCGCCGCCGATGGTGTTTCCATAGACGGCAGGGATGACGGAGCCGAAGAGCAGGCGCCCATAGAGCATGGGCTGGAGGGTGAAGCGCTCGCCGATAGTGAGCGACGTGCGCCAGTTGGCACTCACATCGCTCATGCCGGATTTCCTGTCGACGATGCTGCCGTCGGCGCCCCGCTCGTCGATCTTGGTAAGGTTGTTGGTCACATAGGCATACTCGGCCTTGAAGCGGGAACCGCGCGTGGGGAAGTACCAGTTGTCTTCGCTATTATAGTTCAGTCGTGCGCGGTAGCTGAAGAAGTGCTCATTCTTGAGCGTCACCTGGGGCGAGTCGTCCGTTCCGAGCTTGTTGCGGTAATGCATGAAGTCCCAGCGCAAGCCCAGCTGAAGGTTGAAGTTCTTCAGGTTGAAGTTGAAGGGTGTCAGTTCTGCCATCGACTGGTTGTAGAGGATGGTGTAGGCCTGCTTGCCCTCCATGCAGACATCCACGTCGTTGCGCGAGAATTCGTAGCTGACGGTAGGGCGGTTGAAGCTGCGTGGATGGACGGTAAGGTCGGCTCTTGCCTTCATGCGCTTGCCCAGTCGCAGCGTCACATCCGTGCTGACGGGTACGGCCGTCTTCAGCGGGATGCCGAGTCCCAGCTGTACGGTGGCATACTCCTCTATGTCGTAACGGAAACCGGCATGCAGCTGCACCGACTTCCGGTTGCCTGCCGACAGGATGACATGCACCCCGTCGCCATTGGGCACCAGTCGGCATTCGGCAGTCTGATAGAACAAGTCGACGCGCATGGTGGTCGTCATCTGCTGCTCCAGTCTGGCATCGATGCTGTCGATCCTGTTGAGATGATGCTTCTGGCGGATGAAGCGCTCTGCCTGTGGTGTCATGTTTTCAAACGTAAAGCCCGTCACCCGCCGTTTCTCGGTCAGCACCTGCGGGCGCAGGGGGTGGAGGATGGTGGGGCGGAACGACTCGTCGATGCCGATACGCCGCTTCAGGGCGATGATTTCATCCCAGTGGCGCATGGCCTCCTCCTCGCCGCGACGGATCAGGGTGTCGATGGCCTCCGGCGTAAAGCTGGCAGAGCCATAACCCTTCGTGTTCACGGGGAAGTGGAGGTCGGTGACGGCCAGGTTCTCATCATACTTGTTCTTACAGTTGACGTCTACAATCTGGCTGATGATGCTCATCGCACCGCCCATATCCTCAGCCACTTTCGGCGGTCCCTGCACGGTGACGCCGATGATGATGTCGGCTCCCATCTCACGGGCAATGTCGGCGGGATAGTTGTTCTTCAGACCGCCGTCGACCAGCACCATGTCGCCGATCCTGACGGGCGAGAAGGCGGCGGGGATGGCCATTGAGGCGCGCATGGCCTGTGGCAGGCGTCCGCTGTGGAAATCATACTCCGAGTTGTCGATAATATTCGTAGCCACACAGGCAAAAGGTATGCGCAGGTCACGGGAAAAGTCGAGCGAGTCGGTAAAGCCCGTACAGAGATTCTGAAACAGTTCGGCGAGGTTCTTACCCTTGATGAAACCTCCGGCACTCATGTCTTTCCTGCCAATGGTCATACCCGTAGTGAAGAAATAGGTGTTCTGCTTCTTGCGGTCACTAAGGTTCTGACGGCTCATGTCCTCACGGTCGCTGATGACATAGCCCCAGTCCTGTACCCTTACCATCGAGTCGAGGGCATTGGCATTGTAGCCGATGGAATACAGTCCGCCAATGATGCTGCCCATCGACGTGCCTGTGACGACGTCAATGGGAATGCCAGCCTTTTCCAAGACCTTCAGCACCCCAATGTGGGCCATGCCTTTCGCTCCGCCACCGCTAAGTACCAAGCCGACTCTCTTCCTCTTGACAGCCGTGCTGTCGGTATGAGCAGTGGCAATGCCGCTCATCCACATGGCTACCAATATCAATACAATCCTTTTCATTTCCCTTTTAAATGCCATATTCATGATGTTGCTCATACACAAATTCCCCATTTTACTTGCAAATTTAGGGATAATTACGGAATAAACACACATCAGCGCGTTTTTTTTGAGATTTATTTTCATTTCATTTGTAAGACTCAGTTTTTTTTCGTATCTTTGTAGCCTGAATCGAATTAATAACCATTATCAACATGAAGAGACTATTTATTTGTACAACCATCGCACTGGCCTTTGCCACCGGAGCAATGGCGGAGGGGAAAGTAGAGGCAACCATCCATGCCGACAAGGCAGGAGCCAAAATCAACAAAGAGATCTACGGTCAGTTTTCGGAACATCTGGGCACCTGTATCTATGGTGGCCTCTGGGTGGGCGAGAACTCGAAGATTCCCAACATCAACGGCTACCGCAAGGATGTGTTCGAGGCCCTGAAAGCGCTGAAGGTGCCCGTGCTGCGCTGGCCTGGCGGCTGCTTCGCCGACGACTACCACTGGATGGACGGCATCGGACCGAAGGACAAGCGTCCCTCGCTGCGCAACAACAACTGGGGCGGCACCATCGAGGACAACTCGTTTGGTACGCATGAGTTCCTGAACCTCTGCGAGATGCTGGGCTGTGAACCCTATATCAGCGGCAACGTGGGCTCGGGAACGGTGAAGGAGATGGCCCAGTGGGTGGAGTACATGACCAGCGACGGTGACACCCCGATGGCCCGTCTGCGCCGTCAGAACGGCCGGGAGAAGGCCTGGCACGTGAAATACTTCGGCATCGGCAACGAGGCCTGGGGCTGCGGCGGCAACATGACACCGGAATATTACAGTGACGAGTTCCGCAAGTTCAATACCTACCTGCGCGACTATACAGGCAACAAGCTCTACCGCATCGGCTCAGGAGCCAGCGATTATGACTACAACTGGACGGAGGTGCTGATGGACAAGATCGGCGACAGAATGCAGGGTGTGAGCCTACATTATTATACCTGTTCGGGATGGGAAGGCTCGAAGGGCTCAGCCACGAAGTTCGACAAAGACCAATACTACTGGGCACTGGGCAAATGTCTGGAAATCGAGGAGGTCATCCAGAAGCACAAGGCCATCATGGACAAAAAGGACCCGAAGGGAAAAGTGGGTCTGCTCGTAGATGAGTGGGGCACCTGGTGGGATGAGGAGCCCGGTACCATTGCCGGACACCTGTATCAGCAGAACGCCCTGCGCGACGCCTTCGTGGCCTCACTGAGCCTGAACGTATTCCATAAATATACGGATCGCGTAAAGATGGCCAACATCGCACAGGTGGTGAATGTGCTGCAGTCGATGATCCTCACCGACCAAGAGGGTACGGGCCACATGGTGCTCACACCGACCTACCACGTGTTTGAGATGTACACACCGTTCCAGGAGGCTACCTATCTGCCCGTTGATCTCGAAAGCGAGGTGATGGCAGTGAGCAAGGGCTATTTCAAGGAGAAGAAGGAAGCCAAGGATCAAGGTTATCGCCCCTGCCCCATGCTCTCAGCCTCAGCTGCCAAGACCATAGACGGCAACCTGGTGCTGGCCGTTACCAACGTGAGCCTCGACAAGGACCAGACCATCGACTTTGCCATCAACGGCTATCATGCCAAGAGCGTGAGCGGCCGCATCCTCACCTCGAAGGACGTGGCCGACTTCAACGACTTCCAACACCCCTCTGTGGTGGCTCCCGCAGATTTCAAGGATGCGAAGCTCGCCAAAGGCGTGCTGACGGTGAAGATACCTGCGAAATCGATTGTTGTGCTGAACATCAAATAAATGAGTTAAGGGGCCTCAGTTTTGAGACCCCTTAACTTATTTCAGGATGATGCCGCCCATGGGTTGGACGGTGACTTTCGCCTGACCTTTCTTGTCGAACTTCAGCTGACGGAGCTGGGGTTCTTTTGTTTTCGCATCGTCGACATAATAATCGACTGTTTTGCCAGCCCACTCCTTCATGGTAACGGTCAGTGTCTTGGGCTGCGGCTCTGCGTTCAGGCCTGCCACATACCACGCCTCGCCATGTTTACGCGCCAGCATCACATACCTACCGGGATAACCGTCGAGGAAACGGGTATCGTTCCACGATGTCGGAACTGTTCTAAGGAAGTCGAGTTCGAACTGCGGCAGTTCGCTGAGGTTATTAGGCTGGATGGCGATGCACTGGATGGGCGTCTGGTTGGTAATAGCGGCAGCCATCTCAAAGATATCAGTGGTATAGCGGCGATGACGGCTCTTATTGTCGCGCGAGAGATACTTATTCATAATCGTACCGCCCCAGTCCATCGTGCCCACAGCATTGCGGATAAACGGATGCAGACAGAGTTCGAAAGCCTCGGATTTGGCGTGGCCCTCACTGAAGAAGACATTCTCGGAGGCGAGTACAGCCTCGGAGGCCACATAGTTGGGATACATGATTTCCCAGCCACGAGGGATGGTGCACCCATGGAAGATGACCTGCAGGCCATAACGGGCAGCATCGAAGAGGATATCCTCATAAAGCTGCATGGTACACTGCTTGTCACCACCGAAGAAATCAACCTTGATGCCCTTCACGCCAATCTTCTGCAACCACGCCATCTCGTTGTCGCGGGCAATGGCTGTCGACATGCAGTCACGGGGTGTCTGCGGGGCATCGTTTTCATAGCCATTGGAATTGTACCACAGCATCAACGAGACGCCCTTCGACTGGGCATACTTCGAGAGTTCCTCGATCTTGTCGCGGCCGATGCGCTGATCCCACCAGTTGTCAACGAGACAGTACTCATAGCCCATCGCAGCAGCGAGGTCAACGAACTGCACCTGATCATCATAATTGATGCTCTCATCCTGCCAGATCAGCCACGACCATGTATAACGCCCAGCCTTGCTATCCGCTATTAAGGTATATTTAGGTTCAACCAGGTCATAGGGTATAGTTGTCTCTACGATAGGCTTCAAAGAGGCACCAACGGTAATGGTGCGCCAGGGGGTAGTATAGGGCAAAGGGATGCCTGCCTCGGCAGAGCCGATGCCATTATTCTCGCCAGGCTGCGGGAAAGCAATGGTGTAGCCTGTCTCCGGGGCATAGTCACTCAAGTGAGAACCGACATAACTGCCGTCAACGCCTGCCTCGGAGACCAACACCCAAACGTTGTCCCCCTGATTCACCTGCACACGAAACAAACACGGGAAGGTATAGCCCTGGCCAAAGCGCGACTTCTTCGACATCGGAGCATCAGCCTCATAATCCTCTTCATAGCTGGGCTTGGTACGCTCCCACCCCGTCATAGGACCTATCTGCGGACAAAGAAATGTGTGGGTATTCTCAGGAAAGTTGAACGATGACACCTCACGGCGCACAACGCCACACTTCGGGTTTTCGCCTGGACGGGGTATCTCGTAACGGAAAGCGAGGTTATTGTCCGACAGCATAAACAAAATTTTCATCTGCTGACCTTTGGCGTTCTTAAACGGAATACTATATGTGGGAATCCATTTCTCGAGACACGGCTTCTTTAATTTCTGACACTTTAGACTGATATGCTTGTTCGTCACCGTCATCTCCGACTTATTCATCTTCAAACCTTTCGTAAAGTCGCCGAAATCTGCCTCAAAGCCCAAGCGCGAAGGCTCCAGCACCTGTACACCATCATAAAAGACAGTATATGTGGCCAGACCATCCAGATTGTCAATCTTTACCTCGAGCCGACCGTCTGGTGAACTCAGATTAATCGTCTGCGCCATCGTCATAGCGCAGATCTGCAGGAACAGGAACAATAGTTTCTTTCTCATTTTATAAAGTTTTGAGTTTTGTGTGCAAAGATAATTATTTTTTAGAAGAAACATACGTTTATTCCGAAATATTTTGTATCTTTGCACGCAAATTTTCTATTGATTAATTAATTATTCATTATGAACGACAACAAAGTTATGAACATGGCAGCGGATAACATCCGTATCCTGGCTGCTTCAATGGTTGAAAAAGCAAAGTCGGGTCACCCCGGCGGTGCTATGGGTGGTGCAGATTTCATCAACACCCTGTACAGTGAGTTCCTCGTTTACGACCCTGAGAATCCCGCATGGGAAGGAAGAGACCGTTTCTTCCTCGACCCCGGCCACATGGCTCCGATGCTCTACAGCCAGCTCTGCCTCATCGGCAAGTACACGCTGGAGGATCTGCAGAACCTGCGTCAGTGGGGTTCAGTGACTCCTGGTCACCCAGAGCGCGAGATTGAGCGTGGCATCGAGAACACCTCCGGTCCTCTCGGACAGGGTCACTGCTTCGCCGTTGGTGCAGCTATCGCCGCTAAGTTTCTGAAGGCTCGTCTAGGCAGCGTAATGAACCAGACCATCTATGCCTACATCTCCGACGGTGGTGTACAAGAGGAAATCTCTCAGGGTGCAGGCCGCATCGCCGGTAACCTCGGACTTGACAACCTGATCATGTTCTACGATGCTAACGATATCCAGCTCTCTACAAAGACCGAGGTGGTGACCACTGAGGACACTGCCAAGAAGTATGAGGCTTGGGGGTGGTACGTACAGAAGATCAACGGTAACGACGTTGATCAGATTCGTGAGGCCATCAAGAAGGCTCAAGCCGAGAAAGAACGTCCAAGCCTCATTATCGGCCATTGTGTGATGGGCAAGGGTGCCCGCAAGGCTGACAACAGCTCATATGAGAGCAACTGCGCTACCCACGGTGCACCTCTTGGAGGCGACGCTTATATCAACACAATGAAGAACCTGGGTGCTGATCCTGAGAATCCATTCCAGATTTTCCCGGAGGTGAAGGAGATGTATGCCAAGCGTGCTGAGGAACTGAAGAAGATTTGCGCTGAGCGCTATGCCGAGAAAGCTGAATGGGCTAAGGGACATCCTGAGCAGGCCAAGCAGCTGGAGGAGTGGTTCAGCGGCAAGGCTCCGAAGATTGACTGGAGCAAGGTTGAACAAAAGGCTGGTGCCGCAACACGTAGCGCTTCGGCTACCGTTCTGTCTGTTCTCGCCGAACAGGTTCCTAACATGATCTGCGCATCTGCCGACCTTTCTAACTCAGACAAGACCGATGGTTTCCTGAAGAAGACACACGACATCGTTCGCGGTGACTTCAGCGGTGCCTTCTTCCAGGCTGGCGTAGCTGAGCTGACGATGGCATGCTGCTGTATCGGTATGGCCCTGCACGGTGGTGTGATTCCCGCATGCGGTACCTTCTTCGTATTCTCTGACTACATGAAACCCGCTGTTCGCATGGCTGCCCTGATGGAACTGCCCGTGAAGTTCATCTGGACACACGATGCCTTCCGTGTTGGTGAGGACGGACCTACCCACGAGCCCGTTGAGCAGGAAGCACAGATCCGCCTGATGGAGAAGTTGAAGAACCATCACGGTAAGAACTCCGTATTGGTTGTTCGCCCTGCCGATGCAGAGGAAACCACTGTTTGCTGGCGCATGGCTATGGAGAACGTTGATACGCCTACCGCCCTGATCTTCTCTCGTCAGAACATCGAGATGCTGCCAGAGGGCAACGACTACAATCAGGCCACTAAAGGTGCTTACGTAGTAGCTGGCTCTGATGAGAACTACGACGTAATCCTGCTAGCTTCTGGTTCTGAGGTCTCTACCCTCGAGGCTGGTGCCAAGTTGCTCCGCGAGGACGGCGTGAAGGTACGCATTGTGAGCGTTCCTTCTGAGGGTCTGTTCCGCAGTCAGAGCAAGGAGTATCAGCAGAGTGTGCTGCCCGTTGGCAAGAAAAAGTTCGGTCTGACCGCCGGTCTGCCCGTGAACCTCGAAGGTTTGGTTGGTGCTGACGGATGCGTATGGGGTCTGGAGAGCTTCGGATTCTCTGCTCCTTACAAGGTGCTTGACGAGAAGCTCGGCTTCACTGGCCAGAACGTTTATGATCAGGTAAAGAAATTGCTGGCATAATGGAAGTAAAGACTGTTGGTGTAGCCTGTGACCATGCAGGCTACCCTTTGAAAAAGTTCGTGCTCGAATATCTCGAGGAGAAAGGCTATCCCTATAAGGACTATGGTACCTGGAGCGATGCCTCAGTAGACTATCCCGACTTTGGTCATGCATTGGCTGAAGGTATCGAGAGTGGCGAAGTGTATCCCGGTATCGCTATCTGTGGTTCTGGCGAAGGCATCAGCATTACGCTGAACAAGCACCAGCAGGTGCGTGCCGGATTGTGTTGGATTCCTGAGATAGCCCACTTGATTCGTCAGCACAACGATGCCAATGTACTTGTGATGCCAGGTCGTTTTATCGACAATAATATGGCACGTAAGATTATGGACGAATTCTTTACAGCCACTTTCGAAGGCGGACGCCATCAGAAGCGCGTGGACAAAATTCCCGTTCAGCCCAAATAAAGAAATCCCTGGCTTGTTGGCCAGGGATTTTTATTGTACATCGAAGCCCCTCACCCACTCTTTCAATTCAATAACAGCATCCTCATGCTCTGGATAATAGCGTAGGATAACTGTCACCAGACGGGTAGAGTCTTCAATCACTTTGGCATAATATTCCCACTTGTCGTCGACACCACCCAAGATGGAATAACGGTCTGTGACCTCTATCAGATCGGCCCCCATCCCCATCAGCTGCTGCCCAGGACTGCGCAACATCCTGTCGACATGCTCTGACATCACCGATACCGACACATCGTCCATCATGAACACCTCCTGATGTCCTGCTACCTCTGGCAATTCCTGATGGACCAGATATGAGGGGTAATTGATGCTGAATCCCAAACGGTCGCTATAATACTTCAATAGGGAGAACTGGCCCATCCGAATTGACACACTATCAGCACTTGTCAGCTCACTCACATAAGCATGAGGCTGCTGACGACTACTGCATCCGAACAACATCCCCGCAGTGACAACTATCACAAAAAATAGATTATACTTCATACAATAATACTGATTTCAGCCACAAAGATACAAAAAAGGGGGAAATAAATTATCAAAAATCATAAAATTCGAAAAAAAACTGGGAAATATTTTTGTAATCGACTGAAAATTAGTAACTTTGCAGTCCAAAATTGAGAAAAAACAGATATTCACATTATTAATATATAGAATAAGAGAAATATGACTAAGGCAGAAATCATCAACAAAATTGCTGAAGAGACAGGCATTCCCAAGAAGGATGTAGCCGCTACGGTGGAGGCATTCATGGAAGAGATCCGTGTAAGCCTGGCGGATAACAAGGAGAATGTCTACCTGCGCGGATTCGGCACTTTTACCGTTAAGCATCGTGCCGCCAAGACAGCTCGGAATATCTCCAAGAACACGACGCTGGTCATTGATGCTCACGACTTCCCCGCATTCAAGCCCTCGAAGAGCTTTATTGAGAAGATGAAGAACTAAAAGATTAGAATTTTAACAATAAAAACATTTAAGAATTATGCCAAACGGAAAGAAGAAGAAGGGCCACAAGATGGCTACTCACAAGCGTAAGAAGAGACTGCGCAAGAATCGTCACAAGAGCAAGTAATCACAGATTATTGCCCGCGACGGCAAGACGTAGCAAAAGAAATGAAAGGAGTGTGTCTGCAAATCCGACAAGGATTGCGACACACCCCTTTGAGTTAAAACCCATTATCAAGACAAGCAAAAAACAATGACAAGCGAAGTTATCATTGATGTGCAACCGAAGGACATCTCGATCGCACTGCTCGAAGACAAGACACTGGTGGAATACCAGAAAGAGCAGCGGTCGGCATCATTCTCCGTTGGCAACATCTACGTGGCAAAAGTGAAGAAGCTGATGCCCGGACTGAACGCCTGTTTCGTGGATGTCGGCTCCGAGCGAGTCGCATTCCTGCATTATCTTGACCTTGGCACTCAATTTTGCTCATACGAGAAATACCTGAAACAGGTTGTCAGCGACCGCAAGAAACTCTATCCAATCCAAAAGGCCACCATCCAGCCGACACTGCCAAAAGATGGCAGCATTGCCAATACGCTGAAAGTGGGTCAAGAAATTCTGGTACAGATCGTCAAGGAACCCATCAACACGAAAGGACCGCGTTTGACCTGTGAGCTCAGTTTTGCAGGACGCTATCTTGTGCTGATGCCCTTTGACAACAGCGTATCCGTATCGACAAAGATCAAGAAAGGTGAAGAAAGAAGTCGTCTGAAACAACTCATCCAAAGTATCAAGCCCAAGAACTTCGGCGTGATCGTACGAACCGTAGCAGAAGGCAAGCGGGCAGCAGAACTGGATGCAGAGTTGAAAATCCTACTCAAGCGCTGGGAAGATACCATCACAAAGGTACAGAAGACCGTAGAAAGGCCTGTACTCTGTTTTGAGGAACAAAGCCGTGCTGTTGCCTTGTTGCGCGACTTGTTCAATCCCACCTACGACAGCATTCAAGTAAACGACGAGGTCATCTGCAATCAGATTCGCGACTACCTCGGCATGATTGCTCCGGAGAAAAAAGACATCGTGAAGCTATACAACGGCACGGTGCCTATTTTTGACAATTTCAGTGTCACCAAGCAGCTTAAGTCAGGATTCGGACGAACAGTGAACTACAAACATGGAGCCTATCTGATTATAGAACATACGGAAGCTATGCATGTGGTAGACGTGAACAGCGGCACTCGCGTAAAGAAGGAAAACGGCCAGGAAGCCAATGCACTGGAGACAAACCTCGGTGCTGCAGACGAGTTGGCCCGTCAGTTAAGGCTTCGAGACATGGGAGGTATCATCGTGGTGGATTTCGTGGACATGAAGCTGGCAGAAGACCGCCAGATTCTTTATGAGCGCATGTGCAAGAACATGCAGAAGGACCGTGCCCGCCACAATATCCTGCCACTGTCGAAGTTCGGACTGATGCAGATTACCCGCCAGCGCGTCCGCCCTGCGATGGATGTGAACGTGGAGGAAACCTGCCCCACCTGTCACGGTTCTGGGAAGATCAAGTCGAGTATCCTATTTACAGACCAGTTAGAGAGCAAAATTGACCGCATGGTCAACAAGATAGGCATTAAGAAGTTCTATTTGCATGTTCACCCCTATGTGGCAGCCTATATCAACAAGGGCGTCTTCAGCTTGAAGATGCAATGGCAACTGAAGTACGGGCTGGGCGTGCATATCGTTCCTTCACAGAAACTGGCATTCCTGCAGTATGAGTTCTATGACACCAAGCAGCAGTTCATTGACATGCAGGAAGAAATTGAATCAACATTACAGTAGTAATTACTCTCATCTATGCTGACACTAAAGATTTTGTTCTGGCTATGCCTGTGTATTGTATTCTACACTTATATGGGATATGGTATACTGCTTTACCTGATCATCCGCCTGAAAAGGCTGCTGAAAGGGAAACCCAAGACGACAGCAATGCCCACAGACGATGAGTTACCCACCATGACACTCATGATCTGTGCCTACAATGAACAAGACGTTGTGGCAGAAAAGATGCAAAACACCCACGCCCTGGACTATCCTAAGGATAAGTTCAGGGTGATGTGGGTTACAGACGGTACAACAGACAACACCAATGAGTTGCTGAAAGCATATCCAGATATTGAACTGGTGTTCAGCCCTGAGCGCAAGGGCAAGACCGCAGCCCTCAAACATGGTCTTCGTGAGGTAAAAACGGAACTCGTATCCTTCACCGATGCCAACACGATGATCAATAGCGGTGCCATGCGGGAAATCGCCAGACAGTTTAAGGACAAGACTGTCGGCTGTGTGAGTGGCGAGAAGCGTGTGGCCTCGCGCAATGGAGAGATGGCCGCAGAAGGCGAAGGCCTCTACTGGCGCTATGAGAGTACACTGAAGAAATGGGACAGTGAACTTTATTCAGCGATGGGAGCTGCAGGTGAATTGTATGCCATCCGCCCAGAGCTCTGTAGAGAGGTGCCAGACAATGCCCTGTTGGATGACTTTATGATGTCGATGCTTATTGTCGATGATGGTCACCGCATCGCCTATGCCCCAGAGGCTTATGCCCTCGAATACGGTTCTGCTAATATCGCTGAAGAATCAAAGCGCAAGCGCCGCATCGCCGCAGGTGGCCTACAAAGTATCTGGTGGCTCCGCAAGATGCTCAATCCCCTGCGCCAACCATTAGTAACTTTTCAATACATCAGCCATCGTGTGCTCCGATGGAGCCTCACACCTGTCGCACTGATGATTCTTGCCATCATCAACATCGTACTCGTATGGATGGGAGCAGGCTTTATATATACAGTACTGCTGGCATTGCAGACAGTCTTTTATCTGACAGCACTGCTGGGATGGATGCTCAACAAATGTGGACACCGCAATAAACTGTTGTACACCGCCTACTATTTCCTGTTTATGAACTTGAATGTATTCCAGGGAATGGCCTATCTGAAAAAACATTCCCATAGTGGTGCATGGGAAAAAGCAAAAAGAAGTTGATTTTTTCTCAGCTTTTCTTGCAAGTTTGAAAAAATGTTACTACCTTTGTACCCTAAATAGGTAAAAAGTTCCAAATTCGGTTTGAAAGGTAATGGGAGATAACGAAAGAGACATTCTATTACAGAAACTTGCTAATGCAACACGGCAGCTCAGATTAGTATCTGAGCAGCTAGAGATAGCCAACAAAAAACTAAAGGAATATGAAGAGAAAGCGCAGAAGGCAGAAAAAGCCAGTCAGATGAAATCTCTCTTCCTTGCTAACATGAGCCATGAAATTCGCACCCCATTGAATGCAATAGAAGGTTTTTCGCGTGTCATCGTTGAGACGGACTCCGAAGAGGAGCGTATGAAATACTATCAGATTGTTGAAAGCAACAACCAGCGTCTGTCGAGTCTAATCAACGAGATCCTCGACCTTTCCAGAGTTGAATCGGGTGAGATACAGATGAAGATGTCGATGACCGACCTCAACCAAATGTGCGAAAATATCAAGCAACTATTTAAATTCCGTTGCCCTGAATCGCTAAAGTTGGAATTTGAGAAACCTATGATGACCGTGGTGATGAATACCGATGCCAATCGTCTGATACAGGTATTCTCCAATCTGATCAGCAATGCCCTGAAACATACCACGTCGGGAAGCATCACCTACGGATTCCGCGTCATCAATGAGATGAAGGAGATAGAATTCTTCGTGAAGGATACAGGTACTGGCATTGCTCCAGAATTTCTCGACAAGCTTTTCAATATCTACGCCTCGCAGGATGCGGAACAACAGCAAGGCTTTGGTCTGGGACTCGCTCTCTGCAAGATTATCGTGGAGAAACTGGGAGGGAATATTCGCGTGGATTCCACTGTCAACATCGGTACCACCTTCACTTTCGTGCTCCCCTTCGAGGGCAACGTAGGAGGGATGAACCAAGATCATATCTCGACAACAACCAATGTGCGTACCATCCGCGTAAGTGCCCGCTCTGACATGAAGCAGAAGACAATTCTCGTTGCAGAGGACGAAGACAGCAACTATGAATTGGTAAAGATTGTACTACTGAAGCGTTACCGACTGATACGTGCCCATAATGGCATTGAGGCCGTCAATATCAATGAGGACGAAAGGCCCGATTTGATTCTGATGGATATCCGCATGCCAGAGATGAACGGTCTGGACGCCACACGTATCATTAAGGAAGTCAACCACGACACCCCTGTTATTGCCCTTAGTGCCTATGCTTTCGAAGAGAATATCCGTGAAGCCAAGATGGCTGGCTGCGACGAGTTCATGGCGAAGCCTTTCAGAGTAGAGAACCTCATTGAGGTAGTCAAGAAATACCTTGATAACTAACATCAATTCTAATCATAATCCTATGGGGAAACTTGCAGTTCAGAAATATTTTTCTTTCATGATGCTCATCATCACTGTGATGATGATGATATTTACCATTGTAGGCCTTTTCGGAGGTAATGCCAACCCATCGGGCAATATGGCACGCGCACTTCTTGTTTACGTGCTTCCCCTACTGATTGCAGGCAATATCATCCTACTGATCTACTGGCTGCTCTTACGCCGATGGCACTGGGCCTTGCTACCATTGATTACATTGCTTTGCTGCATCCCTTATGTCGGAACGCTCTATCAGTTTGGAGGCACCGATGAGAATGCAGACAAACAGGCAGGATTGAAGGTGTCTACCTATAATGTGGCTAATTTTGGCGGTGATGCATCCGGCTTCATCGCACAGGATGTACTTGCAGAAATGAAGAAACAGAAAGTGGACATATTCTGCATACAAGAATACAGCGAAAGTAGTGGCGACAAGAATAACACTGAAAGCTACAAGGAATACTTTCCCTATATGAAATATGGCATTAACGGACACATGGCCCTCTTCAGCCGCTACCCCATCAAGGCCAGCGGCCCCATTGAGTTCCCTGCCAGTGTCAACGGTGCTATGTGGGCAGACATTGATGTCAACGGACAGATGTTCCGAGTCTACAACGTACACCTGGAAACAGCTGGCGCACATCACGTGTATTATCGCGCTAATAAGATGGAAGAAGACGGCTACAACGTGCAGGGCAACCGTCTGCTTGAGGCCATCTATGGCAGTTACACTGTAGGTATGATCAAGCGTGCCGGACAAGCCAATATCCTTGCGGATCATATGCGTAATTGCGAGTATCCCATCATCTTGGCCGGTGACTGCGTTGATGTCCCCTACTCTTATGTGTACAACACTTTAAGAGGTGAACTGAATGATGGTTTCAAGGATTGTGGAAGTGGATGGATGCATACTCTTCGCGGCAAAACGCCCCTGAGAATTGATTACGTCTTTTACGACAAAGACCATGAGGGACTTTCCTATTATATGAAGGAACTCAGCTATTCTGACCATTATCCCGTATTTGCAAAAATAGCACTCAAATAAACAAAGAAGCCCGGCTTTAATTGTCGGGCATTCTCATGAATTATAGAATTTTGAATTACACGATTTTAAACCTCACACGGAAGGAACGTTCCTGTTCATCCCAATTGGTACCAAGCATCTCAAAGCGCCCTATTTGAGAGGTACTTCGAACATGCTTGCCAATACATGGGCAGACGTCATAATCGCCAATACGCACCAGCCGGATGGTTTCAGATGCATCTTCGGGCAGACGATCTGTAGAGACTTCATCTGGGAGATTTTCACGGGTGACAAACTCAAAGGTCACAGGCAGATCTTCGTCAATCAACTCATTCATCTTACGCTCAATCTCCTTCTCCTCCTGACGTGAAGGCTTGTAGTCAAGATGGAAGCTCATCTTACTCTTCTTCCGCTCAATATGCGCATTATAAGACCGCTCGCAACCAAACAGCCGAATCATGGTCTGATTTAAAAGATGCTCCGCCGTGTGCGCAGGAGGGAACTCTTCCTTGTTGTGGTCATTAAGAATAGGATCCATATACTTATGCTTTAAACTTCAACACAACAGCACTATTGCCCTCCACCTGAATGACAACGGTCTCATCACGCTTCAGGGAGAGTTTCTGCTTCTCACCCGAAAGCAGATCCGTTGCCTGTACAGTCTTCTCCTTCAGCTTGAGGAAATCAAAGGCATGTTCAGGAATCATCACACCCATAGTCTGTGACGTTTCTGCAAAGTTGGCCACCACCAACAACACCTCTGCCCCAGCCTTACGGATAAAGGCATATTGACGAACTAACTGCCCATTGACATACATCAAATCAAATGACACACCACTGGCAACTGATTTCTCTGTGGCAGCAATACGAATCACTTTGTCATAGACTGATTTCAGTTTTTTCTCCTGAACAGTGAGTTTTCGCTGGGCAGCACGTACAACAGTATTCACACACCAATAGTCAAAGATGGTGGTACGACCATCATGGCCACTGAAGCCCTCCTTATCCATACCTCGTTCACCATACTCCTGACCGAAATAAATCATCAGCGGATTCTGTTGGAGAAGGGCCGACACCACTAATCCAGGAACCCCCTTCTGGGCATCACCTGCGAAGAAGCTGCTGGCAATACGCTGTTCATCGTGATTCTCCAGAAAATAGAGCATATGGCCACGGATATCATCGGTAGCCTGCCAGGCACCTGTAATAGATGAAGTAGGCTGATGACCCCGCATCACTTCGCGCAGGGTGTCATACATACCAACCTTGTCGTAGAGATAGTCAAAACCTGCAGCCAAATAGTTGCGATACTCTGCCGGATTATAGACCTCACCAATAAATAATATCTGCGGATAGGCAAACTTCACCTTGTCGGTAGCCCACTGCCAGAAAGCCGCTGGCACCATCTCCGCCATATCACAGCGGAAACCATCAATACCCTTCTTAGCCCAGAAGAGAAGGATATCCGTCATCTTACTCCAAGTATTGGGAATGGGGTTGAAATGACTAATACGACCAGCAAAATAGTCGAGGCCATAGTTCAGTTTCACCGTCTCATACCAGTCGTTAGTGCCTGGCGCATTGTGAAAGCAGTCATTGCCTGTAGCCTTGGCGGGTTCCTCCAGATAAGGTTCAATCTCCCCATGATAGAGATCAAAGTAAGGCGTAAAGCGCTCACCCGGACAATAATAAAAATTATTCTGAGGATCAAAGCCCATCTGAGGATTGTCTTCTTCCCCCAAGTCCTTCACACCCTCAGGCTTGCAAATGCTGTGATACTGACGAGCTACATGATTAGGCACAAAATCGATAATCACCTTCATGCCAGCCTTATGAGTACGCTCAATCAACTGTTCAAACTCCTGCATGCGATGATTGACATTCACAGCCAAATCAGGGTCTACATCATAATAGTCTGTGATGGCATAAGGAGAGCCGGCCTTACCCTTGACGATGGCAGGATGATTCTTGGGAATACCATAGTCTGTATAGTCCGTCTGAGTAGCATGACGAATGATACCCGTATACCAAATATGGCTCACGCCCATGTCCCTGATATGTTTCAGGGCTGTGGGCGTGAAGTCATTCATCTTTCCGCAACCATTATCTTCAATCGTTCCACCCTCTTTGCAAGTAGTGTTGCGATTGCCATACAGGCGCGTAAATACCTGATATAGTATTACCTTTTCACTATTCAATGCCATGAGTAGCAACATCTTTATTAATCTTGGCAATCATGCCCTGCAAAGCCTTACCAGGCCCACACTCCGTAAAGTCGTCGGCACCATCGGCTATCATATTCTCCACGCTCTGAGCCCAACGCACACTACTGGTCAGCTGCGCAATCAAGTTAGCCTTGATCTCTGCAGGGGCAGTATGAGGCTTGCCATCGACATTCTGATAGACTGGGCACTTAGGAGCCCTTATCTCCGTCTTCTCAATAGCAGCCTGAAGTTCATCCTTGGCTGGCTGCATCAGAGGAGAGTGGAAAGCGCCACCAACCTTCAACGGTAATGCACGCTTGGCACCTGCGGCCTTCAGCAGCTCACAAGCCTCATCAATAGCCTCAATAGTTCCAGAGATGACGAGCTGTCCAGGACAGTTATAATTAGCAGGCACCACAACGCCCTTACCCAGCTTGCTCACTTCTGCACAAACTTCCTCAATCTTCTCGAAAGGCAGGGCTATGATGGCAGCCATCGTTGAAGGCTGAGCCTCACAAGCCTTCTGCATAGCCATCGCACGGGCGTAGACCAACTTCAGGCCATCCTCAAAACTCAGTGCACCAGCAGCGGTCAGAGCAGAGAACTCACCCAAAGAATGACCAGCTACCATTTCCGGTTCAAAGGCCTCACCCATACAGAGGGCAGAAATCACACTGTGCAGGAAGACTGCTGGCTGGGTTACCTTAGTCTGCTTCAGTTCCTCGTCAGTCCCATCAAACATAATATCTGTGATACGGTAGCCAAGAATATCATTGGCTTTCTCAAAAAGATCCTTTGCGAGTGGGTTGTTATCATACAAATCCTTACCCATACCAACAAACTGTGCTCCCTGTCCGGGAAAAACAAATGCTTTCATTTCTCTAAACTATAAACTTTAAACTACAAACTTATATACTATATTTCTCTTTTCGGGGTGCAAAATTAAGCTTTTTTTCTGAAAGATGGCCCATAAAAGACAAATTTTTCGATAAAGAGGGCAGAATATCGGATTTTTGGTGTAATTTTGCACATCAGAAAGAGTCGAGACTGAAGAAATGAAGTTAATCGTAATGACAAAACCCACGTTTTTCGTGGAAGAAGACAAGATTCTTACCAACCTTTTCGAGGAGGGGATGGACAATCTGCACTTGCACAAACCAGGTTCCTCACCCATGTATTCTGAGCGCCTGCTTACTCTCCTTGGCGAAGACATTGCAGGAAAGACAACAGTCCACAACCATTTCTACCTGAAAGAAGAATATCGTCTGCACGGCATTCATATCGACGATGCTTATACCGAGCCTCCTATGGGCTACAAGGGAAATATCAGTCGCACTTGCCATGCATTGTCGGAACTCAAGGATACCAAGAAGCTCTGCAATTATGTGTTCCTACACCCCATCTTCGACAGCCAGACCATCAAGGAAGAAAAGTCAGGCTTTACAATGGAAGAGTTGAGAAACGCCTCCCGTCAGGGGTTGATAGACAAGAAAGTATATGCACTCGGTGGCATGAACATCGACAACATCAAGGTGGCACGAGATCTTGGATTTGGTGGTGTGGTCATCTGTGGTGACCTCTGGAACCGTTTCGATATCCACAATGAGTTGGATTACAAGGAGCTGCTGCTGCATTTTGCACGCCTCAAGAAAGCAATAGACTAATAAAACATATTCAGAAAAATGAGCACAACAAACTCTTACATGGTTTTCTCAGGTACCGCCACGAAGTACCTCGCAGAAAAGATCTGCCAAAGCCTGGACTGCCCTCTGGGACAACTGCAAATCACCAAATTCTCTGATGGCGAGTTTGCCGTCAGTTATGAGGAAAGCATCCGTGGGCGTGACATTTTCCTCGTACAGAGCACTTTCCCCAATAGTGATAACCTCATGGAGCTACTACTGATGATTGATGCTGCCAAGCGAGCTTCTGCCCGTACCATTAATGCCGTTATCCCCTACTTCGGCTGGGCTCGTCAGGATCGCAAGGATAAGCCCCGTGTCAGCATCGGTGCTAAGTTGGTGGCTGATCTGCTCAGTGTGGCAGGTGTAAACCGTGTGATAACAATGGACCTGCATGCAGACCAGATCCAGGGCTTCTTCAACGTGCCTGTTGATCATCTCTATGGCTCTAGCGTCATCCTGCCCTACCTACAAAGCCTGAAACTTGAAGACCTTGTGATAGCCTCGCCCGATGTAGGTGGTTCCAAGCGTGCCAATACCTATGCCAAGTTTCTGGGGTGTCCTCTCGTGCTCTGCAACAAGACCAGAGCCCGTGCCAACGTGATAGAGTCGATGCAGATCATCGGTGAAGTGGAAGGCAAAAACGTGGTGATTGTCGATGATATGGTAGATACAGCCGGCACTATCACCAAGGCTGCCGACCTGATGAAAGAACATGGTGCCAAGACGGTTAGAGCCTGTGCCAGCCACTGTGTGATGAGCGGACCTGCCAGCGAACGCGTTCAAAACTCTGCCCTTGAGGAAATCGTCTTCACCGATTCTATCCCTTATACCAACCGCTGTGCCAAGGTAAAGCAGCTTTCCGTAGCTGACACTTTTGCAGAAGCTATCCGTCGTGTCATTAACAATATGAGCATCAGTGACCTCTATCTCATCTAAACATATCGCGCTGGCAGCCCTGACCATATTGTTCACGGGCTGCCAGCTTTCGTCCAGGCATCAGCAGATGCGCGAGTGGCAGGCGTTGAACGATACGATTCAGGAATGCAGCCAGAAGATTCAGAACATCGTCAACGTCATCCACCAGAATCCCTATACCACTGAAGAATCACAAAAAAGCCTGCTTCATGACATCGACAGTATCGACAAACGGATGAAACAGGCTATTCGTAACTGTGCCGAGCGCAACAAGGACAATAATCTCGGCAAGTATATCCGTGAGAATTATTCAGAAGAGTAATTCTCTTTTGGTTCTTACTTATTCACAACCTTCTTGCCGTCAATAATGACTATTCCCTGATAGTCAGCACCAACTTTCTGTCCAGCCAGGTTATAAATACTGCCACCGACTGGTTTCGAATGATTACGCAGCGGACGGATACTGGTCTCAATGAGTGCACGATGACGAAGAGCGGAACGTACAGCGTAGTAGGCTGGTTTCTTGGCCAACTGGGCAGTGAAGAGTAACGGATTTGACGACTCACGCCAACTGTTGTTGTCCTTCAGACCCCAAATCACCATACTCGTACAGTTATCGTGGTTGAGCATGATGTCGGTGATGACTCGATAGCTTCGGGCCTGTTCTTCAAGGCTCTTTGCCGAGGTATCGGGTATGCCCATGTCCAGTTCAGTGATGATACACTTCAGCCCAGCCTCTTCGAAACGACTAATGGTCTGGTCTAGGCGAAGACTGTCGACATCACCAATAGAGAAATGACATTGTAGGCCTACGCCATGAATAGGAATGCCCGCATTCTTCAAACGGAGGGCCAGATTATAGAATGCTGCAGACTTAGCCTTACCCTGCAGTTCAACACCATAGTCATTCAGATAGAGTTCCGCGTCAGGGTCTGCCTGATGAGCATAGACGAAAGCCGAATCGACATAGTCGTCGCCAATGGCCTGCTGCCAAACGCAGTTCTGCCGCATCTCATAGCTGTCGGGATTAGTGCGCACAGTGCTTTGATTGTCATCAAGACACTCGTTTACAACGTCCCACTCACGTACCTTACCCTTATAGAACTGAACCACATTCGTGATATGGTTCTTCATGATCTTGAGAGCATCTTGACGTGTCCAGTTCTTGTCGTTGGTTTTGCCACCGTCAGAGGAAATCCATGCAGGCGACTGCTGGTTCCATACAAGACAGTGTCCGCGCATAGCCATCTTCTTATTCTTGGCGAAGTTCACAAGTTTGCTGGCATCGGTAGAATTAAAGAGGTTGAATTTCCCATTCTCTCCACCAAAAGCCTCGGGCTTCATCTCATTCTCGGCCACAAGCATGTTGAACTGGAATCCGACGGCTTCAGTCTCAGGAAGTGACGAATTGGTCAAATCGTTCTTATAGAGTGAGATAGCAGTGCCTATGCTCTTGCCCAGCTGGTTGGCATAGTATTTCAGCGAGTGCTTGTCGTCAGCATCGTCGATGCCATCATCGTAGTAGGCACCCACGGTACTCTCCTGTTCGTTAGGGGCGTCATGATCATCGGAGTCCACCATATCATCGAATGAGACGAGACGGAGAATCACGGAGAGCGTTCCTTCGATGCTGTCGGTAATTCTCTCAATAACCTCCCATGTATATTTGTTAGCGCTGACATCAAACTGCCACTTGTCGAAATCAGCTTTGCCCTTGGCACACATCACGCAGATCTCATCGCCTACTTTTAGTTGAGCATCATCGGCAACCACGACCTCAATAATGGGCATCCTGTCGCTCATCATAAAGTCCTCGGTGGTAGGGCTGTAGGACAGGTCTCCGCTAACGAAAAGTGTATTGTTCTCCGCACCGACCTTCACGCGAATGGTGGAACTGGGATGCAGGAAGAGATTAGCAGGCTTATCATTGGAGAAATTTCTCATTTTCAGTTCACCATAGCCGTCGACACCGGGTTCGATGGTGCCATAGCAGTCAACCGATCCTGCGATACTGCCTGTACCACCGAGAACACCTTTACTGAAGACGAAGGCGATGGCATCAGTTGCCGACGGCTTAGCGCCGAGGGCGCCGCGCAGTTTACCTACTTCTGTGGCCTCGCAGTCGTTCATCACCATCACACGACCGTCAAGGATGCGCAGTGCACCACTCAGATAGTTGTCGTTACCACTGATGGTAAGTGTACCTGTGCCCTCCTTGATGATGCCGAGGGCCGTGTCGTCACGATAACCTGCTGGGGCAATCTTGCCTGACAGCGTAGCGTCGGTATTCATGCAGCCAAGCAAATAATAAGACGAACGCGAGTTCTTCATATACCCCTGAAGTGTTGAACCAGCTTCTGTGTGTAGTTCACCAATGCGGAATCCAGAGCCAGCCGTGTTAGCTTCAGTACACAGCGTTGCACCGACATGCAGCGTCACCTTATTATTCTCCAGACTACGATTCACCTTGCTCAGGTCGATATTCTCAGGAGAGAACTGCTTGCCGCCATGAGCCAGCACAGCACCATAGAATCCAGCAGACGGACAATTTTCTGGGAAAGGATAGATATGAACGTCACCTGTATAGTCCCCCCACTCGTTCCACTTCTTGTCAGAATTGCCGAGGTAGCTACGCTCGCCCCCCGCATAGAGATTCAGTACGCCACTACCAGTAATCTTCGAACTAAAATAACAGTAACGGGCCATCTTCACATCTACGGTATCACCCTGAACCAACTGGAATACTGTGCTATATGACTTATAACTTTTGTCAGTGTTGTCACCACTGATGTCTATTGTCAGATTCTCCGCATGAGTCTGCATGAGTGCCATCAGCATCATCAAATTTGTAACCAAATATTTCTTCATAATGTCTTTCTTTTATCAATATGGCTGCAAAGGTACGAAATAATATGAAAAGACGTAAAGAAATCTAAGATATTTTTCCTCGGGAATATGGTAATTAAGAAAAGTACATAAAAATCCCCTCGCAACATCTATTCTGCGAGGGGATTTTATCTATAATGCTTATTATGCAAGCTGTTAAGCATTCAATGGCAGTTCCAGCCACTTCACATAACAGAAGTCCTGACGGTGAGGCAGGTTCTTATTAGTGGGATACATGCGGACGGCACTCTTGTACTGGCCAGCCTGCTTGGGCGAATGTACCACCTCGAAGGTGTAGTTGTTGCCATCTTTCTTAACCATCTTCAACGGTTCAATAGAGAACACATGGTCTTCACCGTTCTCGTCAGTGTAGACATTCACCTTCTCCAATGCTACAGCATCATCAAGTCCCTGCTCGTTGATAACATAGCGCAGTGTGTAGTCCTCACCCGTGAGGTGCAGACCGGAGGCCGGTGCAGTTGTCTCGCAGGAAACC